>Ga0181564_10005137_pt1 | contig 10940 bp, 8 predicted proteins | sample 011ome_24_FD_134512 | JGI IMG/M metagenome (GOLD analysis project Ga0181564, IMG submission 134512) | Coastal salt marsh microbial communities from the Groves Creek Marsh, Skidaway Island, Georgia - 011513CT metaG (megahit assembly) | ecosystem: Environmental > Aquatic > Marine > Intertidal zone... | reverse complement strand
CGTTCCTTCTTCCGTTTCCTCAAAGTCGCCGGATACTTCGCGCGCCGCCGCCGCCGCCGCGCGGGAAAAGAACCGGAACGTCCTCGACTCCGACTCGAAATACGCGACGCACGCATCCGCGCGTGTCGACGGGGCGCACAGCGCGGTCGCATCCGCCGCGCGCCGGAGCGCGTCCGCGCGGTCGCCCAGACTCGAAGCCATGTCGCGCAAAGCCTCGAGATCCACGAGGTCCGCGTCTTTTCCGCTTTCGTTACGCCCCGCGCCCCGCGGGGTATACTCTTCCCCCTCCTCCCCGGACGCCTCCCCGGACTCCTCCCCGGACCCGTACATCAACGCCGCGCACGCGTCGTCGTCGTCCCCGTCCCCGTCCCCACGGAACGCCCCGAGGAAGTCCTCCTCGTCGCGAGCGAGCGGCGCGCGCGTCTCCGCGGACGAGAGCGGTTCCCGCGAGAAAGCGTCGACGCCGCCCGCGCCCCCGCCGCCGCGCCGTTCCCGCGCGCGCGCCCTGAACAGGTCCAGCGCGTCCGCGAATGGCGCGAACGTGTACTCGACCCGTGGCGCGACGCGAAGGAAAACGCTTCGCTTCCCGTCGGCGCGCGCGGAGAAGGCGCGATCGCGACATCGGGAAATCGCGACGTCGCCCGGAACCTCCACCCGCCCGGTTTCCGAAAGGAAAAACGGCGTCTCGTCGTTGGACGACCCGTCCGGCTCGACGTTGTCCCGCACGCAGAACCCGTACCGGGTGAGCAGATGCTCGTTCGATCGCGCGCCGTACGCGACGCGAACCGGGTCGCCCGGCGCGAACGCCCTCAGCGCGACGACTTCCACCTCTCGGTTGTCGCCGCCGTCTTCGTCGAGCTTCGTTGAGCTCTCCGGAAACGTCGACCGGAGAGACGCGTCGGGAGACGCGTCCGGCGCGCGCGAAACTCGCCACGCGCACTCGCGAGGCCGCCGGTGGTGGTTCGCGCAGTCCAGCAGCGGGACGAGCGCGGACCCGGCGGCTTCGCGCTCCAGGGCTTCGCGGGCGCCGTCCGGGGAGCTCTCCGGGACGTCGCGCGAACGCGTTCGCGCGCTCGCATCGCTCGCGCCGGCGACGGGAACGTCGCCCTCCCCGAAGTTAAACGCGCGGCTGTGCACGGCGGCGAGCGCGCGGCGAAAGGCGTCCCATCCGGCGTCTGAGACGTCGAAAGGGCTTGCAAACGACCCTGACCCTTTTTGATCGTCGCGTCCGTCCGGGTTTTGAAACCGATCTCGTACGTGTTCCACGAGCGCCACACGCACGAGCGCTTCGAACGCGTCCTCCGCGTCTTTGCGCGTCGCCTCCGAGACGCGCGACGCGCGCGTCGCGACTTTAGCGCAGTCACAGCTTTTTGTCGAAAGTTTGCACAGGCAAACTTGCAACAGCGTTTCCCTCTGCGCGCGTGGCCACCACGCCGGCGCGTCGTCCAGCGGCGAGCGACGCAGAAGCGCGTGGTACGCCGCGAAGGGCGAGGACGGATCGACGCTGTCGGCGGCGACGAACGCCGCCAACGCGATGTCGCCCAGAGGAAGCGACCGCGAGCGCGCGTGGTACCCGGTACCGTCCTCGACAGCCGCCTCAGCGCGCGCGGCGATGGCTTTCCCGAGCGGCGAACGCAGCGCCGAGGCGGCGGTCAGCGTGCACGTTTCGGGGATACGGAACAGTGTCGCGCCTTCCGCGATGGGGCCGATCGCGATGAGGCCGCGCGCGCCGCTCGCGTCTGCGCCAACGCGCACGTTCGCGTGGACCACCCCGCCGTGCGCGCGGACGCGCGCGGCCAGCGTCGACCACGAGCGCTCGTCGTCGTCGGCGGTGCCGACAGAGCTTTTCGGGTTCCCAGCCGGGGACGCGCCTCCGCGCTCCGCGGAGGAGCTCGCGCCGGGTGGGGCGGAGGCCTTTCGCTTCGGGGGCATGCCCGGGTCCCTACACGCGCCGCGGTGGGCGAGAGGGAGCCTCGGCGACGCCGCGCGCGCGCGAGTAGAGGAAAAGCAAATCTCGGCTTCCCACATTGCCGTCCGACGCAATCACGCAAACCCGGCGTGGCGAGTCAGAGAAACCTTTTCAAAGAAACCCTGCGATCAACGCGCACAACTCGGCGCGCCGGCACGATGGCGTCCGCGTTGGACAACGCCGCGGACCCCCCCCGGGAGTTCGTGAAACACACCAGGGCGTGCTTCCGGTGTAAGCTGGTGAAGACGTTCGAGCAGGTACGCGCTTCCCCGCTCGAGGCTCGAGAACGCGAGCGAGACGGCGCGAAATCTCTTCGCGTGAAAAATGCCGCGCGATCTCGAGACGCGCCGCACACCCCTCCACACGCCGCGACGCAGGCACTGACCGCGTGCCGTCCGCCTCGCTTCCTTCCCCGCACTCGCGAACCCCGCAGTTCGTCGAGCGCGGGTGCGACAACTGCGAGTTTTTCCAGATGAACGACGACCGCGATCGCGTGGTGGAGTGCACCACCCCCAGCTACAGCGGCGTGTGCTCGGTGATCGATCCCAAGGCGTCGTGGGCGGCCAAGTGGTTGCGGCTCGGCAAGCTGGTGCCCGGGTGCTACGCGCTGGAGATCAACGACGACGTCCCCGAGTCCGTGGCGCAGGAGATCGAGGAGAGGATGGACGCCGGGCGTTGAGGACGTCGACGCCGCGCGCGGCGCGACGATCGAGCGCTGTAAACCATTTACTGTAGACACTTCTCCGCGCCTACTCTCACGCGTCCTCCTTAGCCGCCTCCGCCGCCATGAACGCCTCGAGCGTCTTCTTCTGCATCAGCCGCAGCATGTTCATGAACCCGTTCGTGCGGCTCGGCGTGAGGCTCTGTCCCAGCCCGAGCAGCTCCACGAAGTCGGGCTCGACCGCCATGATCTCCTTCGGCGTCGCGCCGGACAGGCCCTCCACCAGAAGCGCCGCGAGCCCTTTCGTGAGCTGCGAGTCGGAATCCGCGACGAAGTACACCTTGTCGTCCTCGATGCGAGGCACCACCCACACCTGCGACACGCAACCCGGCACCTTGTTCTCGTCCACGCGCGCGTCCTCGGGGAAGTCCTTCAGCTTCGCCGCGAAGAACAGCAGCTGCTTGTACCGCGACATCGGGTCGGGCACCATCTGGAACGCGCCGATGATCTTCTTGAGCTCCGCGGGGAGCGCGTCGACGTCCGCCGCGGCGACCGCGGGTCTGCGGAAGCCGGCGGCGCGAACCGAGGCGCGCCGCGACCGCAGGCGCGCGCGAGAGGGCGCCGCCGTGCGGGAGGACACCGCGTGCGCGGTGAGGCCCGACATCTCCGGTGCGTTCGAGTGTGTCGGATAACGCGGCGTGAGACCACGTCACGCACCGCACGTCGGCGCCGGCGCGATCGCGTCGAATCCGCTGTTGTCTGGCAGACTGGTGAGAGGAGGCGACTTTTCGGGCGGCGCGTCGAGACGCTCGAGGCGCGCGAAACCGCCGTCGCGCGGACGTCGAGCGGCGCGTCGACGAAACGACACGAGCGCGATCGCGTCGTTGAGTGCGTTTTCGTTACAAGAAGGCGGCGTGCCACGCGCGCGCACCTCACGCGCGCGCGCCTCAGGCGTCGGGCGTCGTCGACGCCGCGGCGGTCGCCGCGGAAGCCGCGGTTTCCCCGGACGCCGGCACCGTCGCCGCCGCCGCCGCCGCCGCCGCCGCCTCGTCGCGCATGGCGACCCGGTGCGAGGAGGACGAGACGAACCCCGAGCTCACCTGCTCGGAGAGCTCCTTCATCATGGCCATGCGGTCGCCGGAGGAGGACTGAATGACGTCGTCCACGCCACCAGCCTCGCCGCGCGCCGCCGCCGCCTGCTTCGCCAGCTCGGGGGGGAGCTGCCCGTTGAACACCACCTCGCCGAACGTGCACGCCTTCGAGTCGGGGTCGAGCACGAGCTCCGAGCCGGGGCGCGCGACGTCCACGCCCAGCTCGAGCTGGCTCAGCGCGTGCGCGGTCACGCCCACCGCCGCGGCGTGGTCGCGGATGTTCTCCGCGGTGAACAGGCCGGCCACCGAGTCGGCGATCTTCGTCGGGTCCGTGCGCCCAGAGACGCGCGGCAAATCGAACTGCACCGTCAGCGTCTGCGACTCGCGCGCGAGACTCGCGGAGGGCGTTTTCTCGCCGTCGGACTTCTTCTCGGACTTCTTCTCGGACTTCTTCTCAGACTTCTTCGCCTCGGTCTCGCCGGCGCGGCAGTCGGACACGGTGAGCGAGTCCGGCACGGGGATGGGCGGGTCCGCCGCCGCGGCGTACTTGTAGACGTAGTTGGCGTACTGCTCGCCGAAGGCGCCGTCCTCGGCGGCGTCCCCCGTCGGGCACCCGAAGCCGTGCACGGTGACGTCGAAGCGCACGCGGTAGTCGAAGGGGCACCGGTCGATGTTCAGGTTGGGGACATTGTCCGCGGGCATGCCCCGGTTCACCGCCACCTGCGCCACCATGCGCTTGATCTGCGCGTCGGACTGCCCGCCGGAAACCGCGAAGTGCCCGACGTGCTTCTCGCTCAGCGGGAAGGGCTCCAGCAGCGCGGCGGGGTCCGGCGCCGGCGTTTCAAACTGCGGGCGCTGGTCGAAGCGCACCTTCGAGGTCTCCACGGAGAACGCCGAGGCGATCGCCTTGGCTTCGCTCTCGCCCAAACCGCCGTTCGAGGCGAGCATCTCGCTCACTGCGTCCGTGGAGAAGAGCTTCACCAGCGACTTGGCCTCCGCGCTCGCCTCCTCCTTCTTTTTGTCGAACACGTCGCCCAGCGCGAAATCGACGTCGTACGTCCGCGAGGTGGGCGTCGGGTTCTCGCACGCCGAAACGTGCATGACCCGCGGCGTGAGGTCCTCGGACCCCACCATCTGCCCCACGAACTCCTCGATCGCGGCGCCGTGGCTCTCGCCGCAGGGGATCGCCTCGTCGCGCTCCTTGTGCGTCACCGTGAAGGAGACGAACCACTCCGAGTCGGCGTCCGCGGCGACAACGCGTTCGCGCTCGACGGGAATCATCGCCGCCTTCTTCGCCTCCTCCTCCTCCTTCTTCTCCTCCTCCTTCTCCAGCTTCTCCTGCTTCGCCTCTTTCTTCTCCTCCTGCTTCTCCTTGATCACGCGCTGCGCCTCGAACCACGCCTCGCGCTCGGACTCGGTCGCGTCCGCCGCCAGCGGGCGGCTCGCCGCAGAGTCCGCGTCCTCCTCCTCCGCCGCCGCGGAAGTCTTCTCGTCCTTCGTCGCGGAAGTCTTCGTTTTGGGACGGGAAGGCTCGGACGGAGCCTCGTCTTCGCCGACAGACGTTTCCAGCGCGTCCGCCGAGACTCGCGCGTCCTTGCGCCCGCGCGCCGCATCCGCCGCCTGCTCTTCCTGGAACTCCTCGAGGGGGTCGACGCGCGGCGCCTTCGCCGCCGCCTTCGCCTTGGCCTGCTCTTCGGCCTGCTCCTCGGGGTCCACGACCGCGCGCGTCTTCTCCTTCGCGCTCTCCCCGAACTCGTCGCCGAACAGGCGGGTCAGCATGTCCTGCGACTTGTCCGCGGCGTTGGCGGCGGGCTCGGGCTCGGCATCCTTCGCCTCCGCGTCCTTCTCAGGGGACTCGGACTCGTGGGGGGTCACCCGGCCGGTGGCGTGCGCGTCGTGCGCCTCGGACGACGAGGATTCCTTCTTCGAGGACTCCGTTTTCTTCGTCTTCGAGGACGCAGCCTTCTTCGAGGACGCAGCCTTCTTCGAGGACTCGGTGGACTCGCCGATCTCCGCCTCCCACCACTTGCCGGAGGACTTGTGCTTGGAGGCGTGCGCGGGGTGCGCGGCGTGCGCGGTGTGCTTGGCGCCCAGCTGGAAACCGCCAGCGGGCGCGAGCGCGGTGCCCTGGACCGCGCCGGATGAGGCGAGACCGGCGAGCGCGAGGCCCGCAACGAGGGACCCCGCGACGGCGAGCCGCGCGAAGGACCCGCGCGTGGGATTCGACCCGCGGTCACTCTCGGGCGCGTGGAGAAGCGTTTGCTTCTCCTCGGCGCTCGTCGCGGCCACCATCTCGGCTGACGGAAGTGGACGGCGTCCGAGGGCGGCTGGCGCTTCCCAAAGACGAACGCTCGAAGTCCGGGGTGCCGGAACCAGGCGACGTGCGTTGCGTGGCGCGCGTCGGGTGTGACGCACACGCCGCCTCGAGTTCGGATGAAACCACAGTTGTTTGGGTGTTACTGGCCAACGTCATAGATCATGCAGTCCCGAATTTGTGTGAAATATTCGGCTGGTGGAAGTTTCGCGCACCACGATTCTTTCGGAAAGCCTCTTCCAAGAACCCACACGATACTTTGGAGGAGACGACGAGACGCGCGCGCCGACCCCGGTCCACACGCAGAGCGCGCGCCTCCGCCCTCGACGCGCGATGTTCTCCCGATTCGCTCCCCGCGCGCTCGTGGTCTGCGCGCTGCACCTCCTCCTCCTGGCGCTCCCCCTTCGCGCGCAGTACATAGGCGAGGCCTCGAAGCGCGAGGGTTCGAGAGTAGCTGGAGGTTTTTCCGATAAGCGCGCGAGGTCGAGCAGGACGAGGTACTCCGGCACGATCAGTCGCTCGAACCGGTACCGCGGCCGCGACCGCCGGCTGACCCGCCGCTTGATGCAGGCGACGAGCCCCGCGCAGGCCCCCGCGGCTTGGGGGCCGGTGGGCGCCCCGGCCCCCGACGCCGAGGCGTACTTCGAGGACTGGGAGACCTGGCCTTGGCCTGGGGAGGAGAAACCTCCCGGGAACGAAAAAGAGTGCTCGACCCTGATGGAGATCGTGGACACGCATCCCTCCCTGAGCCGGCTTTCGGAAGCGACGCGGGACTTGCCCGCCGTGCGCGAGGCGCTGAGCGCGCGCGACGAGCGAGACACGTTCTTCGCGCCCACGAACGACGCGATCGCGTCGTTCACGGAGTGGTCCGGGTTCGAAGCGCTGGAGCGCGCGCTCGTCGAGCTCCTGGGCGACGTCCGGTGGAAGGGCTACTTGATCGCGTACCATGCGGTGCCCGACCGCGCGCTGACCGCGGAGGACCTGCGCGCGCTAGCCGGCGACGACCGGTACTTGGAGGACGCGCTGGACGCGGAGATGCCCCTGCTCGTCGAGACCGGCGCGGACGGCGACGTGACGATACGCGGCCTCGGGTCGAGCGCGTCGCTCGTCGGGGACGAGATCGTCGCCTGCAACGGCGTGCTGCACATGGTGGACCACTGCCTGTTACCCTTCGACGGCGACGGCAAGCTGAACGCAGAGCAGAGGGCGCGTATGCGCGACGCGAAGCGCGCGCTGGACGCGAGGTACCCGGACAGACCCACCTCCATAGACCCGGACGCGTACGAGGACGAGGACGACGACGACGACGAAGAAGAAGAAGACTCGGACGACGAAGAGGACTCGGACGACGACCAAGAGGACTCGGACGACCAAGAAGACTCGGACGACGACTCGGATGACGCCTGAGAGGGAAGAAGAGATGAGCGAGCGTCGCGCGCGACCGGCGCGGCGTGAAGAGACTTTGCCTGTTCTGAGAGAGTTTCGCGATAAAGACAGACGCGCGTTTTGAAAGGCTTTCTAAAAACGTCCGCGGCTACGCCGCGGGCAAGCCCCCGCGCGCCCTCACCAAGACGTCCGTGAACCCGGCGACGACCGGCTCCGAGAGCCCCGGCGGCAGCGTGCGTATGGCGAGCATCACAGAGTACTGCATGGACCTGAACGTCCATATGCGCGTCCAGACGCGCGCGACGCGCGCGTACCACCGCGCGCGCGTGCGCAGGGGAAGCGCGGCGAGCCCCCCGCTCGGGGACCCGCACTCCGCCAGCGCCGACGGCAGCGTGACGCCGAGGCACGCGTACTTCGCCATGGCCCACTGTCGCCTGCGGTCCATGCGCCGCCCCACGTCCCCGCCCACGTACCCCCCCGCGCTCAGCCCGAACCGCCCGCGGCCTTTCTTGAACGAGCGCCGGGAGATCCAGCCGAACACAGACGGCTTTCTTTCGCCGGTTCCCATCGCGTCGCGCGCCTCGGCGGCGGCGACGTCCGCGGCGAGCCGCCGCGTGATGTTCCGGATGAGCGCGTTCGAGCGCATCACCACCATCATCTCGCGCGGCAGCGCGCGCCCGAACTCGCTCACCTGGTCCATGGTCATGGGCGGGCGCCCGCCCCGAATGAGCCCGTCCACGCGCGCGGCGGCGCCCTCCTCCGAGCGCGGGTCCGGGACCGAGCCCGCGCGCTCCTTCGCCGTGCCCACCGGCGCGACGTGGCTCTGCTGCCGCGCCATGAGCTGCGGAAGCACCCAGCGCAGCGACGGGGGCACGCCCATCTCCTCGGAGGTCTCGCGCACCTTCGACGGGTCGCGCATCGCCACGGCGTGCCACAGGCGGCACATGCGGCGCCGCGCGGGCTCGTCCAGCTCCGTGTACAGACCGTGGTCCAGCAACACGATCTGCACGCCGGAGCCGCGACTTTTTCGACTTTTTCGACTTTTTCGCGCGGAGAACCTCTCCAGGAGTCCGCGTTTTACGCCTTTCCGCTCTTTCGTTCGCGCGCGCCGCCCGTCCTCGCTCTGCCTGCGCACGAGCATGTTCCCCGGGTGCGGGTCGCCGTGCACGAACCCGTGGCACAGCAGCGTGCGCGCGAAGGTGTCCGCGAGCGCCTCGGCCGCCTCGCGCGGGTCCACGCCCGCGGCCCTCAGCGCGGGCCCGTCGTCGATCTTGGCGCCGCGCACAAACTCCATCGTGAGCACCTTCCCGGTGGTGAGCGGCCAGAACACCGCGGGCGTGACCATGCGCGGGTCGTCCGCCAGCGCGCGCCCCGCGCGCTCGCACATGCGCCCCTCCAGCTCGAAGTCGAGCTCGCGCGTGAGCCGCTCCGCGAACTCCGGCACGAGGAACGTGAAGTCGAAGCTGGGGAACGCGACGGTCACGGCGGACGTGATGAGCCGCATCGTCGCCAGGTCGACGTCGAACTGCCGCCTCAAACCCGGCCTCTGCACCTTGACCGCCACCTCGTCGCCGTCGGCGGTCACCGCGCGGTGCACCTGCGCGAGCGACGCCGCGGCGACAGGCTCGCGGTCGAACGACGCGAAGACGCGCGCGTGTTTCGTGGACGTCTCGTGGACATCGTCTCTTGGTGCCGAGGCGGAGTAGGCGACGACTGAGGAGGCCGCTCTTCGGTCGCCGTTCGCGGCGACACAGGAAGCGTCGGCGGCGCCGTCGCCCAGCGCCTCGTTCACGACGCGCCGCACGTCCTCGAACGGCAGAGGCGTCGCGCTGTCCTGGAGCTTGGAGAGCTCGCGCTGGAACGGCGCGGGCATGCCCGACGCGGTGCCGATGAACTGGCCAGCCTTGGTGTACAGACCGCCGTTGCGCTCGCACAGCCGCAACAGCCGCGCGGCGGCGCGCTCGTGAAGCGACGCGCGCGCCTCCACGAAGGGCGGCGAATCCTTCTCCAGCCCGAACAGGCTCAACTTGTAGTCCGCGACGATGAGCGCCGCGGTGGACGTCGCCGCGGCCGCGCGGGTCAGGCCCACGCCGCCCTTCGTGTCGGTGGCGTCCCACCGCGCGAACGCCGCCGCGCCGGCGGCGCCCGCGAGCGCCGCCAGCGGGCGCCGCGCGCGCGACATCTTCTAAATACGACTCTTCCTACGCGAACGCCGTTCGAAACCTCTATGATAAGCGCCGACGCGACGGTTCACTCGGGGCGGGACGGGCGCTCGGGGACGGGCCTGGAGGGCGGGTGACGGAGGTGGAAGGGGAGATGCCGCCGGTCAGTCTAAGCGAAAGGAGCAGAGACCGTAGCCGATCGTCGCGGCCGAGCCGCGCGTTCGAGCGGCCCGAGGCGCGCGCGAGGTACCGGCGATCGGCGGCTCTCGGAGATCGGCACGCTCCGAGAGTCGACGTCTCGCGGATCGCGAGGTGGGCACGCACTCCATCGCGCTCTTGACCATGCGCGCGCCGAACGCGATAACGGGCGCCGCCGCGCACATGTACATGATGTTCTTCGCCGTCGTCGGGTCGATTTTCGTCTGCAGAAGGCCCATGGATGCGCGAGGCCGAGTGCGATCGCGGCGCGCACAAGCACGCCAGCTGCGAAAAAAAATACACGCGACAGCTCGACGACGACCGGTACGTAGAACTGCCGTCGACGCAGGCGTGGGTGAACGAAATCAACAACTTTCAGCAACACCCTCCCGCGCGCGCGCCGCCGCCGGCGCCCTGCTGCCCCAGCCCCAGCCCCACCGTGGCGCCCCCCCCTCCCGCCTCGCGCCCGCCCGCGCCGTAGCCCGCCTTGATGCCGTAGCTCTCGTTGCTCACGTCCAGCCCCCCGTCGATCTTCTCGCAGATCTTCCCCGCGGCGGCGATGAACGCCTCCTCCACATTCGCCGACGTCTTGGCGGAGGTCTCCAGGAAAAGCAACCCGTGCTCCTCCGCGAACGCCGCGCCCTCCTCCTTGGCGACCGCGCGGCGGTGCTCCAAGTCCGCTTTGTTCCCCACGAGCATGATGGTCATGTTCGGGTTCGCGTGCTGTTTCGCGTCCTCCAGCCAAGACGCCAAGTGCTCGAACGTGTCCCGCCGCGTCACGTCGTACACGAGGAGCGCGCCCGCCGCGCCGCGATAGTACGAGCGCGTGATGCTGCGGAAGCTCTCCTGGCCGGCGGTGTCCCAGATCTGCAGCTTGATCTGCTTGTCGTCGATGCTCACCATGCGGCTGCCGAACTCCACGCCGATCGTCAGGTCGTGCACGTGCTGGAAGCGCTTGTCCGTGAACTGCAGCAGCAGGCACGACTTGCCCACGCCTGCGAAGATGGCGCGCGAGGAAAACCAACCCGGCGCGACTCGTCAGTCTTGTCGATCTGAAACGCGCGCGACGACGGTGGGGCTTCCGCGCGAGAAAAAAGGAACCATCCCTCGGGGGTGGCGAAAGGAGGGGACGGGGGGCGCGCGCGCGCGCGTACGCACG
>Ga0181564_10005130_pt1 | contig 10946 bp, 24 predicted proteins | sample 011ome_24_FD_134512 | JGI IMG/M metagenome (GOLD analysis project Ga0181564, IMG submission 134512) | Coastal salt marsh microbial communities from the Groves Creek Marsh, Skidaway Island, Georgia - 011513CT metaG (megahit assembly) | ecosystem: Environmental > Aquatic > Marine > Intertidal... | reverse complement strand
CTAAAAGCAGACTTCGTTTAACGGTAGCTAACCGAACGCGGTTGGGTATATTGAAAGGGGCCTGCCAGCCCATCCTCACTGTGCTTTCCGAGTTAGCACAGATAACTCCTCGAGCTGTGTTTCATAAAATATACATTGTATACTATAAGAAACAAAATTGGCTCCCTGTCGTGGGCTCGAACCACGGACCCAATGATTAACAGTCATTTGCTCTACCAACTGAGCTAACAGGGAATAACTGGTGCCGCCACCAAGAGTCGAACTCGGGACCTGATGCTTACAAGGCAACTGCTCTACCAACTGAGCTATAGCGGCATTGTTTTTGTTAATGTTAATAATACTGCAGTACCACTGATTGCACTACCAATCATAATGGCTTTGTCGTTCCAACTACTTCCTACGTAAATCCAACAGCACGCAGAAAAAGCATAGAGTATTTGACCGGCAACAATGAAATCCGCTTGTTGTATGAATATTCCACCAATCCCAAAAATAGTTGCAGCCCACTTGACGTAACTGTCAAGTGTTCCTGTTGGAGTTGTGGGTTTTAAATCCTCAACCTCCATTTGAAGATCATTCATTTCCTGTACGAGTCGTTTTTTCTCGGCACTCAGTTCCATAGCAAGCCTACCAGCTTTGCTCATCGTACTACCTTCGAACTGTTCTTTTATTTCTTCTTTCACTTCATTCATATTATACTAACAATGTATCAATCAGGCTTGACGACTCGTTTGATGATTTTACCTAAGATCAAATTTAAACATACGACTGGACCAAATACGGGCCATTTCCAATCGTATTTTTTATACGCTGCACTGTCTTTCTTGAACCATTTCTTTTGGATGTTGTCACAGTACTCACCTTTGTAAGAAAGGACAGCGTGACCTTCACCAGTTTTTTTATATTTTACAAAGTGCATACGAAAATCTAGATTGAAAAGAATATTCTTGATAAAAGTACTTTTCTTTTCGCCTGACATAAACCAAAGAACCGTTAATGAATAATCCTCACAGTCTCCTTGCCAAACATCTTGGGTTGTGTCCATGACAGACCAAGTTTCAAAGAACCCATACTTTTTCTTGTCAGTAACGTATTGAAATTTTGATGCAACCGTTTTGTTAGCTTCTTTAGCGTCCATTTAACCTTGTCCCCTATATTTTTTGTAATTTGATTTTTTTCTTTTGTTCAAAGAAGAAGTTTTAAAATGGCCTCGACCAATCGAAGTTCCTTTTGGTTTTTTAATAACTTTATTTGTATTTGATGAAATACTTTTAGCCATAATGTTCTCCTAATAATTCTAATAAGTAACCAGTTTTTTCTGGGCGCTGGGTGTCCTCGTGTGGTGGAGGAAATCTAAAACTGGCAAAACCCCAAATTCTTTCTAATACACTATATATAAAATTAAATAATGCCGTTCTCTCTTTCGAATTGATCTCTTAATTGTATAAATTTATATATATAATCATCCCTTTTCTTAACAAAAATTTGTGGTTCAGAATCCTGAACAGTAATTAATACAGCCAATCGATTAATCGATATGCCTGTCCGTTCCTCATACATCACCGCATAGGCGGCACACTGCATAAAATAATTATCGATCCATTCTTCTTTTTTAGGTTTATTGGACGTTTTAAAGTCGATTACAGACAGTTTCCCAGCAAACTCTGCGATACAGTCGACAGTACCAGCAACTCGCAGGTGTGAGGACCACAGAGGCGCCTCAAGCGCGTGTATGTTGTCTATATACTCGTCTAGGATGGGTTGTAGGGGTTTAAACATAGCATACGCATCAGGCATCATCCCAGACAATACATTGTTATTCAGGTAATCCTCACACAACTGATGGACTCTAGTTCCTCGACCAGAGGCCTTGGTCGAAATTTTATTGGCTTCTTTCTCGCCAACTCTTTTACGCCATTGTATAATGGAATCTCGACTTGACAGTGAGGTGATCGATGTAACTGATGGGAATTTTCCGCCAGGAGTTTCATAGACTCTTCGGCCGTTTATGTTTTTCCGTTTCAGTTCGGAGAGTGTTGTTGGTAAATGATTAAATTTCATAATTTAAAGTACAAAGTTATGTAGTCCTTTTTATTTGCGCCAATCCCTAATGATACTCGATGTATGGGGTAAATGTCAAGCGGTTTTAACAAATTTTGAATATTTTTTTTGGAAAATTTATTTAGCTCCGTCGCAAGATCTTGCAATTCAAATGGATCGTGAAATTTTATATCCAATCCCTTTCTATCTGTGATGTCGTCATGGACACAATAAGTGCCAAACAATTCGCCTTTTTTGGAACGTAATTTTTTCGTGATAGTTTCAGGCACATAAGAAATTTTATATTGGTACATCGCAAGCTCAATTTGACTCACGTTGGGTAAAATCAAAGTCTCATAAAATGTTTTCTTAACACCAGATGGGTTGTCATAGTCCCATTTAAACGAGTCAATTATCTTATGTTTTTGGACAAGGTTTTTGACCATTTTTAAATATGTGGGTTCGTCAATTCGATATTCAGTGTAGACTCTATAATTAGTTTTGGTACCAGACTTTTCTAGGCAGATTCCAATATTTACAGACGCATAATAATTATTAGCTAACTCAAATCTATATTCCTCTGGAAAGTTAAACTTACTTAAGATGTCATACAATCGATTCCAAGAAATTTTATGCGAAGGAATGTACAACAAGATACGATCTAAATTTACAGAGCCGTTCTGGATCTTTACCGATTGATCGACATACTGAACTGCAACGTCATCAAATGAATTGCAAAATTCAATAATAGATGGGTCGTCAGAGACGACCCGATCTAGTGCTTCATTTCTCATAATGTAATTACCATTTGTTTATGCAGCTTTTGGTCTAGTTTTCCCTACTTCATATACGGCATCTTCATGTTGAAGTTTAGCTAATATATAATCCCTAACTAATGAACTCCTAACAATATCGTCTGCAGTGAATTCTATTTTTGTGAATGCGTTCATATGATACGCAATATCAAAGAACTTATTAATACCACTGACATCATTTTGTTTTTTATTTAGGTCTGTCTGCCGGTAGTCTCCGCACCAGATAATTTTAGATTGATGGCCGACTCGTGTCATTACCGTGTCGATTTCTTCAAATGTCATATTCTGCATTTCATCGACAATAATAATCGCATCATCAAAACTCATACCACGAATGAATGATGTGGATATAAAGTCTACAACACCTTGTTCCTTAAGAGTAGACCAAGCATCCTTTCTTCCAAAGAGATTTTCACAGATCTGAACATATGGTTGAGAAAATATGTCCATCTTCTCCGATACATCGCCGGGCAAATGGCCCATATCTCTGGACTGCACCGACGATCTAACTATGATAATCTTTTGGAAACTGGTACTTCGGTTCAAGACTTCTTCAAGTGCTTTATAAAAAGCAATGAATGTTTTTCCTGTTCCAGCCACACCATGTAATGCCATAAAGTAATCCCCTCTCGAATACGAATCAAAAAATAATTTTTGATTTTCTGTTAAGGGTTCAATCAAACTCAAATGGTCTATTTTTAATTTATTACAAGTTCTCCCTTTTCTGGTTGTAGTTTCTTGATCTGCGATTTTACCAGTTCTTCTTGACATAAGCAACTTCTCTTGTTAATTAAAAGTTACCCCAAGATCAAAAGGTGTTGATGTTTCCTCTTGGGTGAGCCTCTTTCGCTTTGGACAATACTTCACGAAATCCTTGGTCGGGTTTTCGAAGTCCCAATCGAATCGGGTCGCCGATACTCGGGGCGCCTAACATCACATACTCATATTCGGGATTATCTTTTAACCAAGACTCCTTCTCACTTATTTTCATTCTTTTTTCTAGAATTTCTCCAGTCTCTTTATTTCTAAAATCATACGTTGGCATAGGGCACTCCTGATTGGAACCATTCGGGCGCACCACGTTTTTTCCACGACGCCAAATGTGCTTTGAATGTGTTGTAGTAATTGCGATAAGATGCAATAGAAGATTCTAGCATACACTCGTCGGGCATCGCCGGTGTGGGCGGCGTAAACGGCGTATCGGCGATGTTGTTGGGTGGCGTAGACAATGCGTCAACTAGCCCGATTTCGAGGCATTTGTGCGTTTTACCGTAGCGAAATGTGTATTCTGCACACAATTCCACCAGTAATGAGTGCAACCAAGCGTAGTTTTGCTTGCTGAGACGCACCCAGATGGCGCTGGGGTGGTTTATATGAGTAGCGAGGTATAATGTAGTCTCCCTGTCGTCAGGTAGCCTCCAGTGTTTCTTGGTGCGTTTTTCGCCGGATTTGAGGTAGACTTGGGCGCCTGTCTTGTCTAAGGATGGAACCATAGTCAATTCGCCGTCAACATAACGGTGTGCAGAGGACAACAACTGACAATATTCTAATATCATTTTGATACAATGACTGTCGTTGTGGCTGGAAGCACATTCTTTAGGGTCTTCATCAGTATAAAATATATTCATAACTCTCCTGTTACATACTTATATATATCTTTCCAATTTTCTAAACGACAAGCCTTACCGTCATATGATGCATTGTGGGGATGTGAAATCAAAACAGAATTTAACCCAAGCCTGACACCAAGATCTGCGTTTTCTGGTTTATCCTCAATCCAATAACATCCACTGTCGCGATAAACTTCTAGTTCTTCGTCTTTGTCAGCACCAGTGTCAATACAAATCAATTGGTCGATAGCTGTAGTTCCGAATAATGCATGTAGATTTTTTAATCGTAGTCGCGCTGCGTGTGGGCTTTTGGACAGCGAAGTAATAACGCGAAAAACAAAACCGTGTTCTTCGTGCAACTTTCGAATGTATTTGATCGAATCGCGAAATGGTGCAAGTCGTTCGATTGCAGATGAACTATTGAATTCTCGAATTAAACCCTTACCATATTCACGAGAAATTCCATAACAATCGCCGACATTGTACTTAGTACTATCGACCATTTTTATTCCTCGGTCAGACATCCATTCAAAAAACGCCAGTTCCCAGTTTAAGAGAACGCCGTCAGCATCAGTTAGTATAACACTTTCTTTAATCATATTAATCCAAATCCGATAACGAGGTATGTGAAAAATGTCGACACACCACTCCAAATCATTCTAGACTTTAAAGACATAAACTTTGATTCTGGTAACAAGGCCCAGAACATAGCCGCTAGAATAGTAAACACAATTACCCAGAGGGCATAGATCAATGCAAACCCTACCACTATTTTTTATCTCCTGATTCCAATTTCTTTAGTTCTTTCTCGGACAAATGGTCGAGAGTTTCGACAACACCACTAGGATAAACTTTCTTAATTTTACCGAGCAAGGCAAAATCGATGAATTTCATTTTGGGGTAGATCATCATAGGTTCTTCTTCGAATCCTTCATCATTGATTTTTGGTGGAACTTTCAATCGATTGTTAAGATATTCTACAGATTCAGAAATAGATTTAAAAGTCTTACAATGAAGATGGTTGAATGTGTTTGGTTTTGCTAAAAACATATTATATCCTTTATTTCTTTATTTTACTAAGCTATTATACTTGATGTTTGGGGTTTTGTCAACACTTTTTTTAGAACATTTTGTTATATGCTTATAACATTTTGCAGGTTTTATACCATAAGAACTGCTGTTCTTCGGTAATCGGGTCACGGAATCGGACCTCTTCAGCAAGACCCCCATTGGTCAATACAGCATAAGACAGGAATTCAGGACTAAATCCTCGTGCTTTGACTGTGTCGCCAGCATACAATGCGATACCAACTTCACCTTCGATTTTACCGTCACCTATATGAGTAATCATTATGCTACCTCCTCTTCAAATCCAGTAGAAACAACTCGACAAACACCTCGCAAAAAATTTGCACTAGGATATGCCGTTTCACCATCGTATCGAGCAAAGTATGGATCAATAAGAATCGAAACCCAATCACTCTTGTGGATTGGAGAAGCAGTGTCTTTTTTGCGGTCAATCCGAACGATTTTGCCTTCAAGATATCCGGCAGCAGACTTCCAGCCAATGGTGTCACTAACATTAGCAAGGGTAAACTCTTCGTAAATTTCGTGTCTCATTTCCCATCCCTCAATCGTTTAAAATCATATTATGACAGGTTTTTTATGTTTTGTCAACACTTTTTTTAGAACATTTTGTTATATGCTTATAACATTTTACATAAACTTTGTTAGATTAGCCTTGTCTGAGAAAAGATTTCCCATTTTGATTCTTTCTTCTCTGGTTTGTCCTTCTATATTTTTATCTGGATTGAGTGTGTCGCCCATGATTATGGTCCCACCACCTAGTCTTTTTTTGCATAAGTCTACGTTATCTCTCATAATATCCACCCCGTAAATATCTTCTAGAGCACCCTCATGAGTCATACCAAAGTGAATCGTTTTGATTAGATAAACAGCATACAAAAACTGACCATCTCCACAAGCAGGATCAAGCACTGTCTTATTGGGCGAGAAAATATCTAAATCACATTTACTAAGCATTTCTAATACAAGATCGGTTGGAGTAAATATTTCTCCAGAATTTTTTACTCGTTCAAAAGATCTTTCGACACCACTCATATACTGGTGGTTGTTCATCTTATCTCTAATAATTTTCCACATATTCTATTTCTTCTTTGGTCAACTTAAAGTGTTTGTAAATTTCTTCGTCGCAAAATCGTGTTGATATCAAGCTTGGGATAGAGCAGAAAACTTTTTCATTACCGAACCCAGACCATTTAGCTGTCTTCATCAGGTAGACAAAAAGTTTAGTGTTCAGATTGTGTACTAATGTGCGACCTTCCTCTTCGGTCATCACGGGTACATAATATACCATGTCAGTGCCACCATAAACCCCGTCATCATAAAAAGGTTTCATGTATCCACTTCTAGACCACATCACCTTCTTAACGTCTGCCCAATCTTGTCGGATATTGGAATACCATATCTGAGAATTCGTATGCAATATTGGGTATCGATATTCGGCCGTTTCTGTTTTACTTATCGGAGAATCCGAACGTTTGATTTTGACATTGTGGCAGTTAACATAGTCGTATCTAACATCCAATTTATCGATGGTGTCAAAAATAACTTTTTTGTGGATGTTGATCGAGTGTTCACAAATATCATTAGGCAAATAGAAAGTGTTAGAGTCTATGGTATAATCAAACACGCAATCGTTTTTGGTAATTTTCGTAACGCCCCGGCCGGATTCATTTTTGATTAGGTAGTTTGAGAAAGTACTTCCCACTTTAGGAAAGTGTTTTTTCGAATCAAAATCGATATATTTCACTTCCATCTTTCGGAAGATGTCTAGAATTTTATTCGACGGAGAGGAAAAACTACTAGGCGATACCTGCAACAAATGGCCCGATGGTTTTAACCACGAGTCAAAAGATTTTTTAGTAAAATCTACCCATAATTTATGTTGCGTTTTGTTTCTATTTCCAGTGTCTTGGAAAGGTGGATTTGTTATAATAGTGTCAAACTGCATTTTTTAATCTTACCCACGAGTTTATAGAAGTACTTAGTTCTCTAGACTTTTTAGGTCTCCTCTCACCCCAAAGCAACTTCACGCCTTCATTCTCTTTAAATTGTCTTCCTTCATATATTTCTTTTGGACAATACCACGCACCGTTTTTCTGCAGCGTGAAAGGAACATCAATAGATAATATTTTTTGGCTTTTCGTTTGGAAGTAAAAACGTATTGATTTGTTCACTTTCCCAAAAACCAGTTTAGATTCTCTAACTTTTCTCAAGAGGTCTTTGTATGATTCATTAGTAATAGAACACATCCAAGTTCCATTTTTACCCACCATCAAAAGTTCTTCTTTTCCGTCAAGACCTGAAGATTTCATCATTCTTTTTTTAAGAACATCTTGAGGTATACTTTGCAGTGCTCCTAATGTCACGTCAATCGCCCGAAGGCTCAAGACTTCACAGTCACGTTTCCATTCGTCTTTAGCGTCGTTCCACATGAGATATTTATCGTCGTTCAGATACTTGTTTCGTATATGGTTGTTAAGGTTTTTTATTGTCTTGAGAGCATCGACTACTTTCGCGTAACCAAGTTCATTCAGGATTTCGTACATCGTCTCTGCTTTTCTAGAGTTAATCACTTCACCGTCAATAGGGTTTACATAATTGCCCGGGCCAGCAGAGTCTAATAAAAAGTTGATCAGGAAAGAGTTCCAAGTTCCGGAACATGTCTGGATATCGCCAAGAGGCTTTTTATAGTTTTTAAGAGACACAGATATTTTTTCGTTGTTGTCGATAATAATAACAAAGTCTCCCTTCATACTCTTGTTTCGAAATTCAGTTTCGACACAACGAAAATCGAAAGTTTTTGCCGAGGGATACTTTTTGACTAAAGCATCAAAAAAAGATTTTGTTGCTAACTTAGCATTGTTTGCGTACACACTACCATAGAATTTTTTATCAGTGAGTTTGTGATATTTCAGCATACCAACCAACTCCTTTAACATTTCTGTAGATGATTTGGTGTGCGCAATTCCTCTTTTTTCTGAGATTGATTGGAGCAAATAAACAAAGTAAATCTCAGCATCGTCTTGGATATTGTGGTCTATTGATTGTCCAGCACTCATAGTATAAATTCCTAGATTAAAAACATATTATCCCATATATTGAGAGAAATGTAAAGCCCTAAGTCATTGATTTTAAGGGGGAAAAAAACTGTTTATAAATCAATGACTTAGGGGGGAGAAAACTCATCTTTTTGCTTGATATATTTTCAAGTTGTACCAAATTAACTTGAAATTTATTCATACGGCAAAGTTACAAAATCCATAGTAAATTCTTCTGTACCTTCGTCAAAATAGTCCGAAAATTCTGTGTCCGGGCCTCTAGATTGTATGCATAAACCAAAAAGAAAACAACGCAATTCACTTTGAGTTAGTGATGTTAAAAATTCTCGATAAATTTCATCATTAGATTTTTTAATGATGTCTTGCGACTTACGATAGTCGTCCATGTAAAAAATGTTATCAGATGGGTCCATCGTAAGCTCCTTCCATATATTCGCCGGGGACACTGTAGTAAGCAATCACAACGTGCAACGAATTTACAAGGGCCATGTCGTGATACTCTTCAGCCTGATTTAGAGACTGAAGTAAATGTTGTCGAACAAATTTTTCTTCAAAATCTGGATCAAAGATTTTTCCAAAATCCACAAGGTTACTGTTATCCATAATACTCCTCCAAAATTTCATCAATTTTATCCCACGGAATTGACATTCCGCACAAATATTCGGTCATCTCAGGTATGGAAATTGGGCTAGATGGATCCGACTCCGGATAAATTTCCAATCTCCAATTCATAACTAATACAGCAAGCGCGTCTCGCCAAGTAAAGTATGGATCTGATTTCAAAATTGTTCGCATATTAGATTTTAATTCATTTAGGGCCCGAACCGACACAGATGATTCCATTTGATCAGTAAGACATTCTCTCGATAAGGTTCTGTTCTTGCCAATTTGGTGAGTATATTCTCGCCGAAGCCACCATTTATATTTGTTAAAATACACAGACAAATCATAATCTGGACTTTTACCTTCAAACGATTCAACTTCAATTTTATGTTCTGACCACATCAACCGAACCCAATTTCTGAACGGGGTACTCACATTAAACTCCTTCTATTTTTCTGATTTCTTTTGCTGTTAGATCGCGGAACTTTCTTCGAGAAACCGACCACTGTTTTTTCGGTACGGAAAAAATTACAGCCTTCGTAGAACCCTCTGGGACGTACCCAATAAGGTACGAACCTTCGGTGATATAAATGTGTTCCGGAATACGATATTCCGATACCTTATCCCACACAGTAATTTCTTGGCGCATTCTCATGCAGACACATCCTCCGTCTTGACAAAAATAGTGTATTCAGTGTCATGTGTTTTGTTGATCATATCAACAGCAAAACCATCGTCAAAAACTTCTGAGACATAACCTGTCGCTCGTTTGTTTTTCCTAACACCACCTTTGCCAAACGCAGGCAGAGGGAAAGTTACGTACATACCATTTAAAAACGCTTTTGGATTATTGCTTAATTCAGTCATATTAATGTCCTATTTTAGTTTTGGGTTTCCACCCTTCAATGATTGTTTTGGCAGTCATACCGAAGCCCATGGCATCAAGAACATTGTGAATGTAATCGATCTCATCTGATTTCGCAAGACCTTTGTAATACGCACGGCTGTCATCAGACATCGTGAAGAACCAGTCGTGGTGCTTACATTTTTCGTGAAGGATTTCGCAGATTTCTGTTGCATCCTTACCGCTCAAATCTAATCTATTCATTACACAGTCTCCTCCCACTCATTTAGATACCGAGTAAGCTGATCATTTTCACTAATTAAATCTGTATACTCATCCAAAATATCGGTAATATCGCCAAGCACCGTCGGGCTTAGAAGACCTTTTCTAAAAGCATCGACAACCGATTCGGTAATGCCCATAACCTTTTTTATTTTGATTTCATACTCAGTCACATTATTCATTCTCACTCTGCCTCTTTCGTTAAGACTGTATCAATACTTGCAATCTGTTGCTTCGCTAATTTCAAAGCAACTTCCAAACCGATTGCATGTTTACCTGCTTTTTGCATCACTGGATCACCTTCCACTGCATTCATCAGGGTTTCAATGGTAACACGACTACCAGCAAGTTCAGCACGAGCATCACACATCTCAAAAAAATAATCATTCATAACTTAATCTCTCACTCTTTAAAAACATATTATCGCATACTTTTTGGAAAAAAACAAGCGAAAATTTGGAATACATTATATTCCGCTTTTTCATGCATACCAACTTCGGTAAAAGTCTTCACGGTCACCCATAGGTGAAGCATACTGATAGTCACTAATGTTGATACCGCGACCAGTGATTCGCTTCTTGAACTCTTCTCCAATGAAGGCATCTT
>Ga0181564_10005126_pt1 | contig 10949 bp, 12 predicted proteins | sample 011ome_24_FD_134512 | JGI IMG/M metagenome (GOLD analysis project Ga0181564, IMG submission 134512) | Coastal salt marsh microbial communities from the Groves Creek Marsh, Skidaway Island, Georgia - 011513CT metaG (megahit assembly) | ecosystem: Environmental > Aquatic > Marine > Intertidal... | reverse complement strand
TCCTGCGGTCATGTCCACGTCGAAGACGGCCCTCGTCCCTCCTCATACACTTGCCCTTCCTGCAACTTGCAATTGTGGGATGAAGAGGAGTGAACGGCCGTTCAGCCCTCGCCGCCAACGGTGATTTCAAAGGACGGAGGCGGCTGGGTGAGGCATGGGTGCGCCCAACCTGCTGAACCCCGAGCGACGCATGTTGCGGGCCATGCAGTTGAGCGAGGCCTCCCGTACATGGGACCTTGATGGCATCTTGGCAGCCTGCGAATGGACCGACCAGGCCGTAGCCGTCGGTGCTGGCCACGGATTACAAAATCACGGTTTGGTGGAGGTCACGGAGGAAACCCTTCGTGAAATCCGACTGGATGTCGCCGGCGAGCAGGCGGTCGAAGCAGGCCTGCTCGAAGCACGACTTTGGGCATGGATGGGAGAACAGGAGACCGCCACCATGCAGGGTCTCCAATCCGTCTTTGAGCGTCACGAAGCAGGACCAGGCGTTGGGCTCCTCAAGCAACTCGGGGTCGGCATTGAAGGCGGCCAACTGGTTGCGAATGACCCTGAAGCCATCACCAAGGCCATCGGCCAGCGAACCAGTTTCCTGCAATCGTTACCCCTCGATGCAACCGATGTTGACGGCGAGATGCTGAAGCACTTTTCGAGCCGTAAACAGTTGATTCAAACCGTTGAGCGCACGGTACGTCACTGGCGATTGACCGAAGCCGGCGAGGCCGTTTCTCCAGACGACCTTCAAGAAACGATGGTGATCACCGACATCACCCCTGAATTGTTGCAGGGCGAGGATTGGAAAACAGCCGAATTCCGTTCCTTCGATGTCACGCTCGAGGCCACCACGCCTCGTACAGGCCGGAGCCATCCGATGCAGGCGCTGATTGAACGTATCCGTGCGATCTTCCTCGAGATGGGCTTCTCAGAGTTGGTTGACGATTACGTTCAGTCGGCTGGCTGGAACATGGACGCACTGTTCATTCCCCAAGACCATCCTGCCCGGGAAATGCAGGACACGTTCTACCTTGACCAACCCTCATCCATTGACCTTGATGAAGGTGTCATGCAGGCATGGAAAGCCATCCATGAGCACGGTGGCGAGACCGGTTCAACCGGATGGGGCGGTTCATATTCCACCGAGGTCTCCAAGCGTCCGTTGTTGCGTACCCATACCACGGTCAACACCATCCAGTACCTTGCCCGGCATCCCAAGGAGGCCTGCCGTGTGTTTTCGGTTGACCGTGTGTTCCGAAAGGAGGCCATTGACCGCACACATCTTCCAGAATTCCACCAAATCGAGGGCATCATCATGGAAGAAGGTGCCAACCTGCAGATGTTGGTGACCACCCTCAAAACCTTCTACGCCAAGATGGGCTATCCTGAGGTTCGTGTTCGCCCAGCATATTTCCCCTACACCGAACCCAGCCTCGAAATTGAGGTGAAGTGGAGAGGAAAGTGGTTGGAACTCGGCGGCGCTGGCATTTTCCGTCCCGAAGTCACTGAACCACTTGGCATCACCTCACCCGTCCTTGCTTGGGGGATGGGCTTGGAGCGGCTTGCTATGCTCGTCCTCGGCTTGGATGATATCCGCCAACTCTACATCTCTGACCTTGAATGGCTGCGAAACCAACCCATCCTTTGAGGAGAGGTTCACCGACTTTTGCCATGCAGCCGGCACCATCACGACTTGGGGGTGCAGGCGTGAAGTTCTTAGACAGGGATTCCAACGGTTTACCATGGAACCCGCTACGACCATCTCGCTGCACATGTCCAACGTTGAAACGATTCCCGGAAAAACCATCAGGGCCTCTTTGGGTTTGGTTACAGGTTCAACCGTCCGTGCCAAGCACATTGGGAAAGACATTTTCGCCGGTTTGAAGAACATCGTTGGTGGTGAGTTGAAGGCCTACACAGAACTCTTGAATGAGTCTCGAAATGAAGCCATCCAGCGCATGATGATGCAGGCTCACAGCATGGGAGCCAACGGCGTGGTCAACGTCCGGTTTGCCACCTCGAACGTCGCTGCAGGCGCTTCCGAATTGTTCTGTTATGGTACCGCTGTTGTTGTTGAGTGAGGTCTTCGTATGGCAGAAAGCCTTGGCCTCATCTTTGGGATTGTTTTTGGGATCATCATCCCACTAAGCTTCCCTCTGCTCTCCTGGGCAATGGGTCGCTGGTATCAAGGACGCTTGGTCGAGGCGCTCGACGCCAACGAAAAGGCACATGGAACCATTCTCCAGAGCGACCGGTTCAGTTCAACCACCAAAAAAATGGACAACATGACCGCCACCTCGGCAACCCTGCTCCACGTCAGCATTTGCGTGGGTCCCTCGGTCGGCCAGGTCGTGCTCATGTGGTTCAAAGGTCTGTTCGGCGGACGCCTCCAGTCTTACGATGCCGTCCTTGATTATGGACGCAGGGAGGTCCTTTTCCGCTTGAAGCAACAAGCCGATTCGTTTGGATGCACGTCGATTCATAACATTCGTTTGGAAACCTCCGTGGTTTCCTTCGCGAAGAACAACAAAGAGAGTCGCCGGTCATCGGTGGAATTTCTCGCCTTTGCCACCGGCATCCGTCAGTGAGGTTCGGTCTTATTCCCATTCTTCTCGGAAGCGTTGTTGGCGCTCCTTCGCCTCTTCATCGACGTGATCCTCGTCTGGCTGGTGGTCTTCTGGGTCAATGTTGAGCGGTGCTTCGTCATGACCGAACATGTGGCTGAATTTGTCTCGCATGAACTTACGAACATCATCGGCATCGGCGCCCTCAAAACGCATGTGAAACCGTCGGTTTGATCCTCGCTGCTCTTGTTGTCGGTGTCGCTGTCGCCAGAAGGTTCGGAAGACACTGAAACAGAATTTCTCATCGTTGTCCAATTGGAATTGTTCTGGCCATTCCATCCTTGCCACCTCGTGAACGAATCGATTGAGGGCTTGAAGGAACGCCTTCATGTCTTCCGTGGACGGGTCCTCTTCAACTGGATTTGCGTCGTTTTCCTCGTTGTGTTCGTCCTCGTTCGTCATGAAGTCCGAAGCCCGTGAGTGTTTATGAACGGTTCAACCAGCCTTGAACGCATCCTCATAAGGAAAGAGCCTGACCCGTTGGCATGGACCTCGCTGGAACGGTAAGCAGCGGGCTTGGGCGAGCCCATGTCTTCATGGCCCAGCCGCACTATCAGGACCAATTCCGAGAAATCCTTGGCAACAAAGCCTGGCCTGGTACCCTCAACATTCAGGTTGACCCAGGCATGCTGAGCCAGTACATTGCGCTGCGACAAAAAGCAGGCATTGACACCTTGGATGCGCCCGAGGAGGACCGAAAAGCGGCTAAGTCCCTCGATGTTTCTGCCTACGAGCGAATCCGTATTCGAGGCTTCCTTCGTGATGGCGTTTCGTTCGGTGGGGCCTCTGCGTTCAAAGGAACGATTCACCACGCTGACCAAGCGGTGGAATGTGCTGTGTTGATTCCTGACCTCACGAGGCATGTTGATGTGGTTGAGGTGATCTCAACGGCCTTCCTTCGGGAAACGCTTGACCTCAATGATGGGGACCGCATCACGCTTTCACTGTGAGCGGTGATACACCACTGGAAGGGTGCCAATCTCCGCCCATTCATTGTACAGCATCGCTTTGAGTTCGTGCTGTGCCGCTTGTTGCCACCGCCCTTTTCGCGTTCGCTCGGCGGTTCTTCCTGTGGGCGGGGGTGTGAAGGCACCGTTGTGGTGGTCCTCTGGAAGAGGAGCGATGTCCCATGCCACGCCCCAGAGCACCAGCCACTCCGGGGGGGCAACACCGAAATCAACGGGCGTGAGCGGTTCTTGGATGGCGTTGAGGACCTCTTCCTCTTGCAATTCACCAACTGAGAGGCGAAACAATGCATTGGCGATTCGCCGTACTTGATTCCACAGGAATGCTTCCCCTCTGATTTCAAAACCCATCAACCGGCCACCGTCCATCCACGGATTCACTTCCAACACGGTTCGGATGGGATTTTTCCCTTCTTCGAGACGGGCAAAGTTTCGCGCATCGTAGGTGCCAACAAAATGCTTGAGCCAACGACCAAACGCCTCATGGTCGGGCTCCTCCCAAAATTCCATGGCTTCAAGGCGATAGCGATACGTGCGGTGGAGGGCCATTCGAGGATTGAAATCGATCTCCACTTCTTCCACTGTAAGGAAGGCGATGTTCTTGTCCAATCGGTCGTCCACAGCGCGAATCATCTTTCGGGGCGAGAGCGCCTCCCACAAGGGTCGCTCGAGGTCAACGATTCCACCGTTGATTCGGACATGAACACCTGCATCGGTGCGGCTTGAGAGGACGAGGAGCTGTTCGTCCTCGGGTCCGGTGAGCCACTTCAGGGAACGAAATACACGGATGAGTTCACCCTGCACCGTTCGCACATCGGGCTGAATTTGACTGCCGTGAAAGCCGTCGCCCAAGTAACCGATTCGGAAAAACAGCCGAACCTTCTCGGTCAGGCAATCCTCTCCTCAATCGTCGCTGTTGAGCACGGTGATGGCCTCTTCCGTGGAGAATCCAAGCGCGCCAACAGCCCACTCAAGTGCCTGCTTGAGCCAGGGTTGAATCATCGGTGCTTGGCGACTTGGGTCCATCACTTCAATGGCGTCGACCAGGTTCCGGCTGGCGGTGAAGAGGACTTCGTCCACTGGGATGTCTTCGAGTTCAAGGCGGCGAGCATAACGTTGGAATTCCTTGACGGCAACGGGGATGCGTCGGCATTCGAGGGCAAAGGACGCAAAATCGGCGATGTATTCCATGTTGTCCTCGTCAAGTTCCATGGCCCTCTTGTAGGCGTTCATGATCTTTCGACCGGGAATCACATCGTCTTGTGCTTCCATGTTTTTCAGGTTGGCAAATTCTGCCCACATGTGGTGGAGTTCGGGAACATCGCCGTTGCTCTTCAATTTCTCATCGATGTCAGCAAGGGCACCGTCGATGTCACCTTCGCGGAACAGTTCAATGGGTTTTTCCAACAATGCTTCGACCATGGTATCTTCTCCATGTTTGCGTAAGCCAAGGGGCTTTTCAAGCCTCGCTCGGCGTCGCCTGTGCTCACACCTCGGCTTCTTCGCCGGCTGTAAGGGCGCTCTTGATGTCCTCGAGCATGTTGGATTGGGAATGCTTTCGGTGCATCTCGTTCAGCATCATTTTGATGTCATCCCACTTGCGAATTTTGTAGAAGCAGTGGCGAGGGTCGTGGTCGACTCGACGGGTGGTTCGCTGGTAGGAGATGAGAGCAAACATGGAGCGGAAAAGGTTCTTGCGGGCTTTGGCGGTTGCACTGTCGTCGGCATTGGGGGTCGTTCCGGGGACGTTCCCGCCGGCACCTGCAGCAATGCCAACCGATTCTTCAACCAAGCCGATACCGGAGTCCGTCATGATGGTGACCGTGGCGTAGCCCAGAATCGTTCCCATGGGGGTTCGCTCTACCATGACTTCTGAGATGCGGTCAAAGAGGATACGACGGTGAGAGCGGGACAGCAAAAAGGCGTGCTGGAATATGATGGCGTTGGTCGTCACGGCGTAGGAAAAGCTTCGCTGATACTTGTAGGTGAACCCCCAAAAAACGATGAGGAACAACAACCCCGAAATGAAGAAATTGTAGTTGTCGATGGGGATGAAGTCGTACGTCGTCTCGCTGCTGCTGAACAAATTCAAGATGTTGCTGATGAGTTTGTCCAGGGAGATCACAATGGGCAAGAAGGTGATGAACAACAACGCAACGGTCACCCACTTTCCTGAGGTCGAGATGTTGAGCATCCGATTGGCCCACGTGATGAAACACATCAAAAGGACAAATCCGACGGGGAGACTTTCCCAGTTGGTCCACTCGATGAGGTTTGCCGCAAGTTTGGTCAGGAAGGCTGCATCATCGGCGGGGGTGGGTGGATTATTGAAGAAGAGATGGACGCCAAAGACGACCAGTCCGAGGACATACATGCCGAGGAAGGCCAACGTGCTCGGTCGTGCCTCACCGTTTTCGAGGATGTCTTCACCTGAAATCAATCGGTATTTTGCTCGATTTTTGTCTTCGGCAGGCGCCTCTGCTTTGGCTTCTTCTGCCGGTGCTTCGGGCGTCTCTTCGATGGGTTCATCCACGGTTGCTTCATCACTCACGGTAAGGCCTCATATTTCTTTGGACCGAAGTCAATGAAATAACTTCCCCCATCAAGGGTCCAAAAATCAATGGAGTATGCCCCAAGCGTGTTCGGCGTTACCACGAGCCCAACCGTAATCAGAGCGCTGGCGTTTTCCGAATTCATCGATGATTTCAAGCCGTGTTAGACTCAGTGGATACTCGTTGTAGGTCAAATGGGACCAAATCCCGCCTCGTGTGGGTTGATCGAAGTGCCAGTGCGCTCGTTCAACGGCTTCCACGGTGAGTTTGATGCTCGTGCGGCCGTTCCACATGTGGACGTCAAACACGGGCAGCGGGGCACCAGGCTGTTGCCCGTGCGCTCCCTCCACGCGGTGTGACACCGATTTCTCAACGGTGACCTTGGCAAAGCGCTCAGTACGGCGATGCTTCGCATCGTGGAACAGCCCACCCTGAGAAAGCCCAATGTGGCGAATATCGCGCTTCTTCCACGGACGTGCCGTTCGAGCCGTCATCGTCGGTGAGAGGTGAGGAAGGAACCAATCCATGTAAGAGCCATCCTCAAAATGAAGCACCCCCCAGTACCAAGGTGGCGACGGTGCTTGAACACAGACCTTCTGGAAGTACGCCGTCCCCGTTACATCATCGCCGTCGATGGTCCCTGATACTTTGGTACCGTGCACGCGAAGGATGTCGTACCCCATGCCGGCTGCATAGGTGGCGGTGGATGGGCGTGCCACCGACATGGCAGGGTTCAACGGCGTCAAGGAAAGAGCCATCTCGGCGGGAGCGCCGTCTTGGACCGCAGCCTTATCCCCTCGTAGGTTCAGCCAAAACGACCGCTTGTCGCTGTGGAGTCCCATCGACAGGTCATCGGGAAGCAAGGGGACGACCGCCCCCCCACCCGCACCTTCGCCGGCTGCGGGCCAAGCCGGGTGGCTGTCATCCATCGCAATCATGTCACAGGTCCGCTTGATGTACGGCTCATGCATGCGTTGGCCGTCGAACCACCACGCGCACACCATGCCGTCGATCACCATGCCCCCGTGTTCGTCAAATCCAGGACGACCGCTTGGCGTCCAGGGGGTGCCGTTGACCTGCACGCGGTCGTTGTCTTTGGTCGACCAGAGAACCATGAGTTGCTTGCCCCACGCCTCGCCCTCAGGGTCGTCGATCATCACAAGCCACCACCACCAGTCCCAGGTGAGGTGCCAGAGGGGTTCTCGCAAACCGAGTTGCCACATGGTGGAGAAATCTCCTTGAAAGGTCGCTGGGGCTTCCATGTTCTCCACCCAATCACTCACTCGATTTCCTTGGATTTGAACAGCACACTGCCCAACAGCCAACACACGGCGGCTTGGAAGAGGAGCACCAAAACGGACACCACAATGGTCCCGAGTGCGCCCAAATCCAGGCCAGGTGTGGACCAGAAGATGTTGAGTGCTTCAGCGCCTTCCAACGGGCCATTGCCTCCGCCCCAGAGTCCCATTTGGATGAGCAATGGCGTGTCCTGCCAGGCCATGGCAGCCCCTGCATCCACGATGTTCATCGCCCAGCCGATGACGGAAAATCGGAGAATGGAAGCGTCGGGCGCCCCAAGCGTGGTGAGAATCATGCCCAGTTCCCACGCTGCAAACGGCAAGGCGAGCACCATGCCGTGCTTCCACATGACGCCCAAGGTACAGAACAACATCCCGTAGACCGAGATGGCGAGCACTGCGGCAAGCCAAACCGCCATCCATACGCCCAAGTCACCGAATCGATAGAACCCATCTCCTGGTCCCATCAGGCCAGCCACCAAGGCGAGCAGCGCAATGAGGACGGTGATGTAGGCCCACGCCAGGGCGTAGAATCCAAGCAATCGATACAGGAACACCTCCGCTCGTGCAATGGGCTTGGCCAACATGAAATGCATCGTCCCCGATGTCATTTCGTTTCGGATGAGGCCAGTGGCCATGAACAGGGGAACAAAGATGCCAATGAGGAAGACGACACCGAGTTTTCCAATGGCGAGAACGAAGCTTCGGTGAATGGCCTCAAGGGCGTAGGCTTCGTCATCGGGGTCCTCGTCGACGTTGCCGTCGCTCAAGACGCGATATCCCCCGCCGTAGCGGTCAGAGATGAGTTGAATGTCGCACTGGATACCGTTTCGATTGGCGTCTTTTTGGGAATCCGTTCGGCTCTCAAGGTCGCAATCCCCGTTATCGTCAACACCAACACTTCCATCTTCAAGGGCGTCCCAATCAAAGTCGTCTTCGTTGATCCAAACGCTTTGGTCATCGGGCAGGATGGAGGGGTCGAGTACACCTGGATGGGAATCAGCATCGAAGATATCGGTTCCGTAGAGGTTCTCCTGTCCGTTCGGGTAGCCATCGCCGTCAAAGTCGAAGGAATCACCGTCGTTGTCAATGGCTTCGTAATCTCGGGTCATGGCGTCGACATAGAACATGGTCAACACCCCCATAGCGGCGATGCCAACGAGAAGCACCACCCAAGTGGAGAGTCGTTTCTGTTGCTGACGAAGGGTGAATTCTCCGATGGCCAGAGCCTTCCGGTCCATGCCGGTCCACAAACTTGGGACCTCTCTTTTCGCCATCAGGCGTTCCCTCCCGCCAAATAGTGAAGCAAGGATTCGAGGTCGTCATCGGGGTTGTCAATGATGCTGACTTTGTGGCCGTTTTCGACAATCAGTCTCGGGAGGGCAGCATGCAATTGGCCGAAATGGAAGGTTTGGATGAGCAATTCTTGGTCGGTGGGGAAACTGACCCCAAACACGGCGGGATGCCCCAGCAGGTCCCTTGCCAGGGTGCGAGCATCCTCACCAATGATGCGAATCGTGTGGGGGATTTGGTCAAGCCGTTCACGGATGGCGTGCAGGTTGCCCAAGGCCACCAATTTACCCTGGTGAAGGATGATGATTTGCTCGGTGATGCGTTCAATTTCGCTCAAGATGTGACTGCTGACGAGGACGGTTCGGCCTAACTTGCCGAGTTCTCGAATCACGTTCATGATGGTGGTTCTTGCCAAGGGATCGCATCCCTGCAGCGGCTCATCGAGGATGATGAGTTCTGGGTCGTTGACGAGGGCGTGGGCGATTTTTGTCCGCTGGCGCATTCCTTTGGAGAAGCGCCCGATCTCTTTGTTGGCCACGTCGCTCAATCCAACGAAATCCAGCACACGCCGTGCTTCCCGCTCGGCTTCGGTTCGCGTCATCCCGTGGAGGCGAGCAAATGTGCTGACGAATTCCAGTGCCGTCATCCAGTCGTGCATCTTTTCATGTTCAGGAACAAAACCTACGTTGGCGTATGGCGCAGGGTTCTTCCAAGGGTCCATTCCGAACAACTTCACTTGCCCTGCGCTGGGGCGAAGTTTCCCCATGAGGAGCTTGAACAGCGTGGATTTCCCGGCCCCGTTCATCCCGAGGATACCCGTCACACCCCCGCTCAATCCGAGGGTAATGTTGCTCAATGCATGGATGCGCCCGTAGGATTTCGATACCCCGTTAAAGTAGACCACGGGAACATTGGCTGCCACCGGTGTTGGTGCGACCTGGGCGACGCCCTGCTGGGTCATGTCCGGCATCATTCCCGTGTCACCTCCATCGAAGCGACGCGAGAAGAGAGCACATAGAGCGCCAGCGCATTCATGGCCACCAGCGAGACGAGCGAGTAGGTCCACGAGTACTGGTCGTAGGTCGTTTGCGTTCCGATGATGGCTTGACCGACGTGGGCAGCGCAATCATAGGGGGAGATGAGGTAAAGGATTTCCCTCTCAAACAAATTTTTCACGATGCTGGCGAGCGTTTTCGTTCCAAACACGATGGCGAGCAACCCGATGCCGGGGAAGAACCGACCGGTCGAGACACTGGACAGACCAAGGCCGATGCTCGTGTAGGTGAAGATGAGGAGTGCACCGGCCAGCAGCCCTGCGAGGAACATCGGGAAGATGTCGACCATCCACGCCCATCCTCGGCCGTAAGCCACGACTTCAGCGAGGAAGTAAAGCACGTAGGTCACCAGGACCACCAGCGCCTGAATGATGGCTACGGAAAGGAACTTCATCCCAACGTAGTCGAAGCGAGAGACAGGGCGCGAGAAGTACAGTGCTGAGGTTCCATGCTGCCGGTCCTCCGAGATGACCCCTCCCACCAACAACGCAGCGACGATTGGGTAGTAAAGCACGTTTCGAGGGAAGAAGCCGAGGACGTGACCGTAAAGATTGTCTCGACTCACACCGAAAAGCGAATGAAATTCTGAACTGCCAACCAGGCCTGAAAGCAAGGTCATGCCGGCATCGGACAGCGAAGCAAGGAAGGCGATGAGGATGAAGATTCGCGTGGGCATGGTCCACGGTCGGTGGCCCTTCCGGAAGATACCGAGCAGATGATGGCGTAAGATGGACCAGTTTCGCATCCACCTCGGGTTCAGTTGGCCCGTCCAAGGCGTGTATTTTTGCTCAAATATTTGACCGCTTTTTGCGGTGTTCGCAGATTGCTCCTGCTCAGGCTGCTCATCGCCTGTGTTTGAACCCCAAGCCACGTCCATCCGGGCTTGACCGGTGACCGGTGCTCCAGGCGTGGGAAGGTCTTGGGTCATGCACCGCCGCCTCCCATCGATTGAGGTGCGTCAACACGTCGTGCTTCCACCGGTGAACGAAGCAGGTCGTCGCTTGATTTCACACTGTAGCCAAGGTTGTCCATGATGGCGAGGAAGAGGTCTTCGAGGGAGGCTTCGTATTCGTGCATACGCCGAACTTGAGCGCCCACCTCGGCCGCCGCACGGAGAATGGCGGTGGAGGTGTCCTCATCTGTGTGGGCGATGCGCATGACACGTCCC
>Ga0181564_10005097_pt1 | contig 10979 bp, 6 predicted proteins | sample 011ome_24_FD_134512 | JGI IMG/M metagenome (GOLD analysis project Ga0181564, IMG submission 134512) | Coastal salt marsh microbial communities from the Groves Creek Marsh, Skidaway Island, Georgia - 011513CT metaG (megahit assembly) | ecosystem: Environmental > Aquatic > Marine > Intertidal zone... | reverse complement strand
TCTCCGCGAACGGCGTGATCAGGTTGGCGTAGCCCGGCGCCTGTTCCAGGTACGCGGCGATGTAGTCCCTCCCGGCGGGCATGGCGCCCGCGCCGCTCGCGACCGCGGACCGCTCCGCCGAGACCGCCTTCCACATGGGCGAGCTGTCGTCCCCGCCCACCACCTTGACGCGCGGCCGCGCGTACGGCGCCAGCATGTCCTCTCCGCGCTCGGGCTCGAGCGGCGCAAACAGGCGCGCGCGGCGCGCCGCGCCCTTGGCGATGGCGACGGCGGCGATGCTCACTCTTTCGCTCGACCGCGCCTCTCCCTCTCCGGGTGTTTCAGTCGTTTCGGTCGCCGAGGGGGTATCCCCGGTCCCGACCACGCCGCGCGCCCCCCCGACCCCGACGCTCTCGGGCATGGGAATCGGCGTGACGGTCCCGTCGTCGCCCTCGGGCGTCGCGGCGACGAACTTGCGCTTGAGCGCCGCCGCGTTCTCCTTCTCCTCGCGCCGCAGCGCCTCCTCCTCCTCGGGCAGGCCCGGGTCGGGCGTCGGCTCCAGCACGCCGCACCGGAGCTCGTTCAGGAACCACTCCGCCACGGAAGGCAACACGTGCGGAGGGCGTTTCGGAGGGCGTGCGGCGTCGCGTTCCGGACGAACGGAGCCGCCAGCCTCCTTTTCGGCTTTGGCGAAGGCGACCCACTCGTCGGCTCGCGTCGTCTCCGGGTGGTCGTGCCCGTAGCCCAGCGCGCACATACCCGCCGCGCGCTCGAAGCGCTCCAGCGCGAGCTCGGTGTGGCCCATGTCGAGCAGCGCCGCGCCCAGGTTGCGGTGCCGCGCGGCGTTCGCCGGGTCGAACTCGCCCACGGCGATGACGGCGAGCGAGATGGCGCGCAGGTAGCACCGGCGCGCGCTTTTCGGTTCGCCCAGGCTCTTGTACAGCAGCCCGAGATTGTTCAGGACGCTCGCGGCGGTGTTCAGGAACCCAGAGGGGCCCAGCATACTCTCCGTGTCGTCCACGCTGGTTGTGGGTCGCGCGTGCCCCGCTCCGGTTCCCGGGGCGTCACGCGCGTCGCGGTCGAACGCATCCGCCTCGCGTTCGAACGCCTCGCTCTCCTCGGCAGCCACCACGCGCTCGATCTCGTTGAGCGGGGGCATCGCCTTCCGCAGGTGGTCCAGCGCGCGGCAGTACGCGTCGTTCGCGCCGTCCACGTCGCCTTTCGAGCGGAACACGCCTCCAAGGTTGCTCAGGTACGACGCGAGCGCGGTCCGGCGGCCGGAGCCCTCGCTGGCCTCCTCCACCCTCGCAGCCTTGGCGAAGTACTCCAGCGCGGAGTCGTCATCCCCGTCCGCGCGGTACAGCGCGCCTATGCTGCAGTATCGCATGGCGATGTGCGGGTGGCTGGGGTTCGCGCGGTACAACGACTCGTCCGCGCGCAGGGCCGCGTCGTACTTATAAAGGGCCTCCTCCAGCAAACCCTCGGCGGCCAGCGCGTCGCCCTCCGCGGCGAGCGCCTCCCCATCCGTGCGAGCGCCCCCTGAACGACTGACCGAATTCATCACGGGTGCCGCAGCCTCGCCCGCGCGTCCACTCTCACGCACGCGCGCCTGTCGGGACGACTCTCCGCCTCGCCCCGCACACTCGCGCGTCTCGCTGTGCCGCGCGCGCGCGCGGGACGCCCACACACGCTCCAAGAGAACGGTCGAACCCGCGGAACTAGACAGAAACCAGAAGTACACCAAACCCGACCGAGTACCGCGCGCACGCGTTTCCCCACTTTTTTACAGAGCCGTTGGAACTTCCGAAACGGTCGCGAGATTTCGTTCGACGAAGCGCGCGTCGGGCCTGGCCGCGCATTGGCGCGACGCGCGCGCACGGGCGAGATGTCCTTCTCGTTCGAGCACCCCAACGCCGGGGGCGTGCTCCTCCCCGGCCAGACGTGCTGCCACACGGGCAAGCTCATCCGCCGAAAGATTCACGGCGACCCGCTCGCGGACCCCCTGCTGCCCGAGCTCTGCCCGAAGCTCTGCTCGCCCATCGGTGTGTTCCCCAAGGACCACGACAAGCCCAAGAAGAAGCCCTCGGGCGCCTCCGAGGACGCCAGCGACGAGGAGGACGAGGAGGACAAGGAGAACGGCGTCCCGAACCCCACGTCCGGCACCGCGTCGGACTCCGACGACGACGACGACCCGAGCGCGCGATCCGGTGCGCTCCCTCTGGAGTCCTCCCCGGCCAGGCTCGCGGGCTGCGCGCCGTGCGGCGCCGCCTTCAAGTGGTCCTGCTGCGGCGCGTGCTGCGGGCCGTGCACGCTGTGGTCCAAGGACGGCTTCCTGTCCTCGGAGGACGCCGCGCCCAACCCCACGGCGAGGGAGTTCGCCACCTGGGACGGGTGCACGGCCATCCCGGAGGATGCGGCGGCGCCCGACGTGGCGCCGCGGGACGCGCCTGGCGAGCGCCTGGCGAAGGTCGAGGTGGGCCGCGGCGCGCTGTCCACGCTCGGCGTGTCCCCCGACGGCGCCTGGCTCGTGGCCGCGGACAAGCTCGGCGCGTTCGCGCTGTTCGCCGCGGACCCGCTGCGGGACGACCTGGCGCTCGAACCCGCGGGCGTCGCGCTGCCCGGCGCGAGGCGCGCGCGCCGCGCGAAGCAGAAGTCGTTCCTGGACAGCGACGACGAGGACGACGGGCCCGCCGCCGCCGGCCTTCCGCCGTCCTTCGACGACGACGACGACGACGAGAGCGGCACGAAGCTCCCCACGACGCTCGAGGGGGGGCACGTGGACGAGATCACGGCCATGGCGTTCGCGCCCGACTGCGCGGCCGTGTACACGGGCTCGAGGGACGGAACCGTCAAGAAGTGGTCGGTCCCGGCGCTCGAGCTGCAGCGCACGTTCGACGCCTCGGAGCGCGCGGAGGCGGCGCGCGCCGAGCCGGCGGACGCCGACGCCGACGCCTCGCTGAAGGAGGCGGCGGACGTGCTGGCGCTGGCGCTCTCCGGGGACGGCGAGCGCCTCTACGCCGCGGGCGCGAGGACCTGCGTGGTGTCCTGGGACGCGAACACGGGCGAGCGGCTCGGGACGGCGTTCCAGGGGCGGATGGTGCGCAAGGCCATCCCCGGCGCCGCTGATGCCGAGAGCGACGACGAGGCGCCGCGAGCCCCCAAGCTTTCCGGCGAGACCAGCCGCGCCGCGAGGCTGGAGGAGGAGGCGAGGCTGGCCGAGGAGGCCGCCGCCGCGGAGGCGCTCCTGGTGTCGCGCCGCGCCAAGGGCACCCCGGAGAACGTGATCCGGTGCGTGGCGGCGGCGCCGGACGCGCCCGAGGGCGAGCTCCTGCTCACCGGCGCGCGCGACGGCGCGGCGCGGCGGTGGCTCGCCGAGCGGATGACGTGCGCGCGCGAGTTCGCGGCGCACCGGTCCCCGGTGTCGGCGCTCGCGGTGTCTTCGGACGGCGGCGAGCTGCTCACCGCCGGCGCGCGCGGCGACGGCGAGGTGCGGCACTACCGCTGGACGCCCGTGGCGGGCGTGGACCAGGAGTACGAAGAGGGCGAGCCGAAGCACCTCGGCGGCGCGTACGTGCGCGTGCGGACGCTCCGGGCCGAGCACCAGCCGGAGCGCCCCGCGCACCCGCGCGGCGCCGTCGCGGTGGTGCTCTCCGCGGACGAGCGGTTCGCGTACTCCGCGGGCGCGGACCCGGAGGAGCCCGTCGTGCAGTGGAGCCTGGCGGACGGCGCGCAGAAGACGCGCATCGACGCGCCGCACCGCGGCGGCGTCGCCGCCATGTGCATGCTCCCCGACGGCGTGGGCGGCAAGGCGGTGCCGGCGGCGCGCCCCGGCGGCAACGCGGCGGCGGCAGCGGTGGAGCGCGCGGCGGCGGCGGCGAAGGGCGGGCGGCTGATCACCGCCGGCGCGGACGGCACCCTGTGCGTCTGGGCGGTGGACGCCGTCGACCCGGTGGCGGGGGCGACGCTCGCCGCGCGCAACGCGCAGGCGCGCAACGCCGTCGCCGCGAAGGAGTTCCAGCGGGCGCAGGAGCGCGCGTCGCGGAGGGCGCCAGAGCTCTCGCGCACGGCGTGGGCGGTGAAGGCGCGCAAGGAGCTGCCGGCGATCGAGCGCGCGAAGTTCCCCGTGAACCCCGAGACGGACGAGCCGATGGACCTGGAGGACCTGAGCGTCGCCGAGCTCGAGCGCATGACGGCGGCGGAGCTCGTCACGTGCTGCATGGCGCACGGGCTTCTGGTGATCAACCCCAAGGCGCCGCCCGGGACGAAGCGGGAAATCGCGCGCCGCATGTTCGACTTTTTCGAGGAGGAGAGGGCCAAGGCGAAGGCGCGCATGCGCGCCGAGCGACTCGCCAGAAGATGACGCGATCCCTTTCGTGACGAAGGCGCGAGAAGGTATATAGTACGAGGACACGTTTAAAGGTTCATCGAACGTGTTCATCATGTGTTATTTATCGTCGCGCGTTCGTCTCGCCGGTGTTGAAGGCGATCGAGACGCGCGGCGGTTCTTCCCGCTTCGGCGTTCCCGCGAACGACAGCACGCCGTGCAGCGTGCGCGACGGAAAAAGCACGAGTCGGCCGGGCTTGGGTGTCACGGACGTCCACACGCACCACCCGCTCTTCAGCGTCTCGGGGACCGAGGGTTCGGCGCCGCCGGAGCACGCGCGGAGCGCGAGGCGGCCCGCCAGACTTTTTTGTCGATGCTTCCCGGCCCGTTCCGGGGCATCCGGTTCGGAACCGGATGCGACGGGGAAATCAACCGCGACGGCTTCCGGCGCGGCGACGTAGTACACGCCGGACCACGACGCACCGGCGTGGTGATGCAGACCGTGCGTGTCCCCGGAGCGCGAGACGTTGACCCAGGACGAAGTCACGGTCGCGTGCGGCGGGGACGCTTTTTCGTTTCGGTCCGCCGGCGCCGGCGCGCCGCGCGTTCGCTTTCGCCCGCCGCCCCGGACGGACGGGACCCCGGGCTTACCCGTCTCCAGCGCGACCGCGCGGATGAGCTCCGAGAGGAACCGCGCCGCCGGGACGGGGACGGACAGATTTCGTTCGTTCTGCTCCGCCTCATCGGCCCCCCTCGACTCCGCCCCGTCGCCGATCCTTCTCAGAAAGTCGGGCGTCGAGTGGTACCCGCCGCGGTTGGACACCACGAGCCCTTTTCTCGTCGCCGCTTCGCGCAGGGCGGCGGGCAGGAGCTCGCGGTTGAGGCGGTCCGCGGCGGCCGGGGTGAGATCCCACGTGTGCACCACGGGCGCGCTCCCGAGCTCGTCAGCGTCCCAGCGGTTCACCTCAAACTCGAGGGAGGTGCGGGAGGCGAAGACGCGCTCGTCGCGACCGCCGACGCCGAAACGTACATTCACGCCTTCGGGTACTGTATCGCTCTGCTTCTGCACGCGGTGGTACGACGCGAAAGCCCCGAGGAGCGAGTGAAGCTCCTCATCCTCACCGCTTTCACTGGTGCTCGCGTCGTCCTGCTCCCCGGAGGACATCCCGCCCGCCGCCGCGCGCGGCGCGAGTGACGCGGAACCCTGGGCGTTCCAGAAATCTCTCGAGCCCAGAAAATGTTCTCTTTTCGCGGATGCCGTCCAGCTGTCACGTACGGCGTCTCATGTGACTCACGCGCAGTTCGAAGGGCGCCGCGGCACCGCGTCGTGCCACCATGGCTCGACCCGACGCGTGGAAGTCCGACATCCTCGTGTCCGCGCTTCTCGCGCTGCTCGCGGCGTACCTCGAGTTCCAGCCCCCCTTCGAGCGCCACCTCGTGCCCGAGACGCTGCCTCGCGTGTCCTACCCCCACAGGGGCGAGCAGACGTTCCCCACCTGGACGCTCCCGTTCCTGGGCGTGATCATCCCCGTGAGCGTCATCCTCGCGGCGTCCCTGGTGCAGACGGACTCGGTCGCGCGGTCGCGCGCGGAAACGAAGCGCTTGATCGTGGGCCTGCTGCTCGCGGTCACGCTCGGGTTCGCGGTGACCAACGCGCTGAAGAATTCGGTGGGCGCGTTCCGTCCCGACTTTCACGCCCGATGCTGGCCAAACGGCGCGAAGACGGCGTGGGAGGCGCCGGGCATCCCCAAGTGCGCCCCGAACCACGACGCGCGCCTGGTGAGCGAGGGGCGCAAGTCGTTTCCCAGCGGCCACGCCTCCATGGCGTTCTCCGGCCTCTCCTTCGCGTCGGCCGCGGCGGCGGAGCGGCTGGCGGTGTTCGGCGGAGGCGCCGAATCCGCCGAGAAAAAAAAACGAAACCGCCACCAGGCGCCCGCGTGGCGCCTGGTGGCGGCGGCGGCGCCCGTCGCGCTCGCGCTCGCGGTCGCGGTGTCGCGCGTGACGGACTACATGCACCACGTGGAGGACGTCGTCGGGGGGGGGGGCATCGGCCTCGCGGCCGCCTGGGCCGCCTGGGCGGCGAAGCGGCCGTTCCGCCGCGGCGGCGACGGCGCCTCTCCGGCGGGCGACCGCGAAAAAAGCGCGAAAGAAAAAGCGCGCGGCGCGCGCGGCGCGCGGCGACGGAGGGGCGTGCCCGGGCGCGCGTTCGTGGACCACGCACCGCAGTAGGGAGCGTTTTTCTTTTTTGTGTTTTTTGGTTCGCGACGAGCGAGCGAGGTAACGAGAGGAACGAAGTGCGTGTGAGATGAAGGGCACTGTGTCGTGACGTAGACTACTTAAAAGTAGACTACTTTCGTACGACGCGTGGATATGTACACTCGCGTCGCTCATCGCCCCCCCGCCGACGCCGTCGCGGCGTTTTCCTTCTCGACGCGACCGCGCTTGAGGATGTCCTCCAGCGCGTCCACCTCCTCCGGGGACAGGCCGGAGAGCGCCTCCGCCAGCATGGACTGTCCGGCGTCCGCGGCGTCGTCCGGCGAATCGTCGCCAGCCTGGCTGCCCGCGCGTCCCCGCGAGCTCGAGCCGGGCGCGCCCGCGCCGCGGCGCGGCGGCGCTCCGCCGATGGGCGGCGGCGTCGGGCGCCCGTGGAGACGCGCGCCGGCGCCGCCGCCAGCGCCAGCCCCGGCTCTCGCCTGTCTGTCGAAGGGCTCTCGCCTCTGCGCGCGCGTCGCCTGCACGTTGATTTCCCCGTCGCTGAACACGGAGACCTTGTTCATGGCGAGGCGGTCCACCTTGTACGCGCGCAGCGCCTGCGGGTTGCGCGCGGCGGCGCCCGTCTCGAGCAGGTCCTGCTTGAGCACGCGTTGGATGGTGTTGAAGGAGGAGCCTCCGCGCACCGTCATCTTGTTCCTCTGCACGAAGTTCCCGCTCACGAGGCGGTCCTTCAAGCCGCGCGCCTCCTGCGCCTGCATCATCGCGTCCTTGACGAAGCCCTCCTTCTCGGACTTGATGTTCTTGATCAGCTCCTCGAGCTGCCTCCGCTCGTCGCGCAACACGCGGCCGGCTTCCGTCAGCTCCTCGACCCGCCCGCGCCCCCACTCGCCCGAGTCCACCAGGCGCACGAAACGCTCGTTGTCGCGCCGTAAACGCGCGTTCTGGTCCTTCAACGCGCGCACGTGGTCCATGGAGCACCCCGTGGCGTCCTCCACGACCCAGCACCACTGCTTCCACGCGTTGCGCGTACCGCGGCGCATCATGCGCGCGAGAATCGCGTCGCAGCGCGCCTTCTGCTCGCGCTTGAGGTCGGCGGCGGCGGCCCACCCGGCGAACGCCGCAACCTTGCCTCGCTCGGCCCAGCGCACGACGAGCCTCTGCACCTTGTGCCGCAGCGCGATGTTGGCGCGCCACTTCGCGAACGCGCGCGCCTGCGCGCCCTTGGCGATCTTCATCAGGCAACGTTTCTTGTGCCGCTCGGCGGCGTGCCACTGCTCGAAGCACCGCGCGAGCTTGCCCCGCGACATGCGCCCGACGGCTCTTTTGACGAGCGCGCGCCCCATGTGCGCCTTCTCCGTCTGCTCCGCCCAGCGCTGGAACGCGCGCGACTCGCACCCGCGCAGCGCGCGCGCCAGCGCCTGCCGCATCTTGTTCCGCCTTCCGCGGCGCGCGTCCGCGAACTGCTCGAACCCGGACCACGCCTTGCGCATGCGCTTGTGCACGAGCTGCCGCAGGCCAACCTCGACGAGGCGCTCGAGGAACTCCTCGCGCAGAGACGCGGTGTGGTTGGCCATGATGGTCTGCCGGCGCGCATCCGCGGTCTTCGCGCGCCACGCCTGAAACGTGCGGCGCTTCATGCCGTTGGTCACCACCGTGCGCGCGGCGGTGCCCATGGCGCCCACCTTCTTTGCGCGCGAGTGCGACTCCCACCAGGCGTAGAAGGCGCCGTACATCTTGCGCCGGCGCATCTTCGCCACCGCGCGCCGGAGCACGTTCTTCTTCTTCTGGAACCCGAGCTGCACCATCAGCCAGCCGCGCCAGGCCTTGTGCAGCACGCCGCGGTCCATGCGGTCCATGCGGCGCTGGAACAGGTTCTTGGACATGGTGATGGCGTCCTGCACCTTGGCGCTCATCCCCGCGAGCGACGAGAGGTGCTCGAACGCCATCTTGATGGGGAGGTCCTCCATCCGGTGCCGGTCGCCGTCCGCGCCCAGCGTCGTCTCCTTACCGTACGAAATCGCAGCCTTGCTCAGCTTCGAGAACTCCGTCTTGCCGTCGAACTGCGAGCGCGCCGTGTACCCGCCGTACTCGGAGTCCGTGTCCCCGCGGTCCAAGCCGTCGCTCAAGTCCTCGTCGTCGCTGCTTCGGTACCCGCGCGCGCTGCGCATCGCGCCCTTGTGCAGCGCGCGCATGGTCTCGCCGCGGCGCCGGCCGGGAGGCCGCTTGTCGGGGGAGGCCACGGGGGAGTCGTCGCCTTCGGAGGCTTCGCCTTCATCCTCGGAATCTTCACCCTTCTTCTTCTTCTTGGACTTCTTCTTCTCCCCGTCCTTCTTCTTCTTCTCCCCATCCTTCTTCTTCTTCTCCCCAGCCTTCTTCTTCTTCTTCTTCTTATCGAGGTCGAGCTTGGGGACGCCATCTGGACGGTCGGGGGACGTCGCCGGTCGGTCGCTGAACTTGTCCGAGCCCTCGACTTCGTCCTCCTCCTCCTCGTCTTTCTCCTCGTCCTCCTCGTCCTTCTCCTCGTCTTCGTCGTCCTTCTCCTCGTCCTCGACCTCCGTCTCGGGCTCGCGCTCGGCATCCTCGTCCCCGCCGGGGACGTCGTCCTCGGGATCGGACATCTCGCCGCTCTCGTCGCTCCCGGACTCGGACTCGGCGTCGCTGTCTTCGTCCCTGAGCGCGCGAGCCTCCGCCTTACGCTCCGCTGCGCGCTGCTTGGCGTACTCGCGGTGGTCGCCCTGCTTCACGTGTTCTAAGTGCCGCTCTTCGGAACTGCGTTCGCGCGGGGGAGGGGGATGTCAGCGGCCGAGGGGCGCAACGGGAAAGAGGGTTCGGCGCGGGGGCGGACGTCGGGCGACACGGACGCGCGACGCGCGAGGATCGACGCGACGACGACCGCACCGGGAGCGATACGCTCGTTCTGGCTCACGGAGAGAGCCGTCCGCGTGGACGCACCTGGATATGCTCAGCTCGCTTCTGTCGCTCTCGCTGTCGGACATCTATTGCATCCACGGAAAGCCCGACACGGCGCGTCGAGATGCGAGTCTCAGGTCCCGACGACGAGCGTCAGCGACTTCGCCGGGAGGATTCGGTCACCGCGCGGCTCGAGGCGGCTCGAGGCGTCCGGGAAACGCGCGCAACTGGCGCTCGTGCTGGCGCGGCTCGTGCGTGCGACGCGGCGGTCGCAGTGCCGCGCCTCGACCCCGCGCGGGGGGCTGAAAACGCAGGCGCCGCGAAACCGCTCGCGACGGAAAACGGCGACGAAACGGCGGTTCGTCAACGGTCACTTCACGCGAGCCGCGACAAGTCATCAGAAAAACCATGACTTTGGCGTCTCGGAAACCTCGCGACCCCGCCCGGCTGGGCACTTCCCGGGGCGCGCGAGCGCTCGAAGCACCCTCTCGAACGAGCGTCGACGGTCGACTGACCTTGTGACGGAACCATGAGCGGCGTTGAGCTCATGAAGCCTTTCAGCCTGACGTACGTGCGGTACCCCGGGGGTGACCCACTGGGTGCCGCCATGGCGCTGGCGTCGCTCGCGCCTTTCTGCGTCATCGTCGCCACGTTCGGCGCGTTCTTCGCGCGGCGCGAGCTCTGGGACGTGGGCACGCTGCTCGGTATACTGGCGAACGAGATCCTGGCGCAGACCCTCAAGCGCGTTTTCCAGCAGCCCAGGCCCGTGTCGTGCGCGCTGGTGGACTTCTGCGAGACGCGCGGCATGCCGTCCAGCCACGCGCAGCTGGCGTGGTTCGCCGCCGCCGTCGCGATCCTCGCGTACCGTCGGCGACGCGACGCGCACCCGGCGTCCGCGCGCGTGCTCGACGCGTTCGGCGCGCTGCTCGTCGCTGCGCACGTCCCGATGGCGCTCGCGGTCACCGCGAGCCGCGTGTACCTCGGGTACCACTCCGCGGAGCAAGTCGCCGCGGGCGCCGCGGTGGGCGCGGCGGCGGGCGCGGCGTGGCACTTCGCGGCGTTGGTCCCCGCGTCGCGCGCGTTCGCATCGGGGAAACCCGGGTCCTGGGCGGCGGTCGCCGGGAAGGTCGTGGGCATGCGCGACTCGTCGCTGGTGGCGAACCCGGAGGAGGTGGCGAGGAAGCACCTCGCCGCGCAGACGGTCGCGCCCGCGGGGACGCGCGGGAAAAGCCCGCGAAGCGTCCGCGGCGGATGATTCTCCTTATTACGTAAGCTACGTAGTACGTGAAAGTAGATAGGCTATATATGATATACGACCATCATTATCCTATACGCTACGTCTGTAATACACATACAGACGTATTGGCTTCGTCACGTATCACGTCTCACGGGCGGTCGCACCATGGCGTAGAAATCGTCGTACGCGGGCGCGTCTCGTTTCTTCTTTGGGTCGAGCACCGTGACGCGCTCCACTTTTTCGTACCCGAAGCGCTCGTATATCTGCGCGTTCCTCTCACCCGACGTCTCCAGGTAACAGGGCAGCCCGTGTTCG
>Ga0181564_10005095_pt1 | contig 10985 bp, 4 predicted proteins | sample 011ome_24_FD_134512 | JGI IMG/M metagenome (GOLD analysis project Ga0181564, IMG submission 134512) | Coastal salt marsh microbial communities from the Groves Creek Marsh, Skidaway Island, Georgia - 011513CT metaG (megahit assembly) | ecosystem: Environmental > Aquatic > Marine > Intertidal zone... | reverse complement strand
GTCTCTGTTTGCAGTTGATCTATGGCCTGTTGACCGTCCATAGCAACGATCACTTCAAGGCCATAGGTCTCTAGCAGCTCAGACTCCAGCTCCAAATTGATTTCGTTATCTTCCACCAAGAGAATTCGCTTTCCTTCGAGCAGCGCCTCAAGGTCATCGCCAGCCGCAGAGGGCAACTCCGGCGAAGTCTCGATCGCGTCAGCTCCCCGGACAACGGAAATCAGCACGTCTCGCAGGGCAGTGGGGGTAACCGGCTTGGTCAGGAGTTCCGCAATGGTGACATCTGCCTGTTTCGCGGCATCGAGGGCTTCCTCCCGTCCATAGGCGGTCACTAACACAATCGTATGGGGCGCCGACGCCTCGACCGACGCTTCCAACTCTCGGGCGAACTCCACGCCATCAATGTCGGGCATTCGCCAGTCGACCAATGCTAGGTCGAATCCATCGGAGGTGTCGTGAATGTGAGCCAGCCCCTCGGCGGCTGAGTTCGCGGTCACCACAAATAGGCCCAAACGCTCCAGCATCTCGGCCAGAATCGCAAGGGCGGTTGTGCTGTCGTCAACTAGCAAAACCCGCAAGCCTTGGAGCGTACTGTCTGGGTCTTGGATGCGCGCAGGCGTAAACTGCGGCTCGGTTAATGCCATATCGAGGGTAAACTGGAAATTAGAGCCCACCCCCTCCTCGCTCTCGACCCAAATGCTCCCGCCCATGAGCTCCACGAGATTTTTACAGATTGCCAGGCCCAGTCCGGTCCCGCCATATTTGCGAGTGGTTGATGAATCGGCTTGGGTGAAGGACTGGAACAATTTAGCCTGGAGCTCGGGGGACAAACCAATGCCTGTATCACTCACGCTAAAGTGCAGAGCAACTCGGTCTTGCGCCACACAATCTGCCTCTATCGAGATGACGACCTCACCCCCCTGATCGGTAAATTTCACCGCGTTACTGCCCAGGTTCAGAAGAATCTGATTCAGTCGCAGGGGATCCCCAATGAGGCTGTCTGGCAGCGCATCACCGAGGCGGAACAACAGCTCAATGCCCTTTTCTTCTGCCCTTAAACCGATTTGATTGGAGAGGGTGTCCACCACATCCTCGAGCTGAAACGGCACTGCCTCAATGGTCAGCTTTTGTGCTTCTATCTTAGAAAAATCGAGGATGTCGTTAATAATACCCAGCAGCGCTTCCGCAGATATCTTGGCTTTTTGCACGTAGTTACGCTGCTTCGGATCCAGCGCTGTTTGCAACGCCAAATGGCTCATACCAATGATGGCATTCATCGGTGTTCGAATTTCGTGGGACATGTTTGCCAGAAACTCGGACTTAGACCGGGTGGCCGCCTCGGCATCCTCGCGCGCGCTTTCCAGTTCAACCTGCAGACGTTTCAGTTTATCGATATCAATGGCGACGCCTACCGCCTTCTCCGCCAGTCCATTGGAATCCCGTTGGACGACTCGACCCGCATTGAGCACCCACATCGGTGTTCCATCGGCGCGAGTGACACGATATTCAGCCCGCAATAGGTCGTTTCCGTCATTGAGATAAGCGGCGAGATTTTCAACGCTGTGCATTTCCCGATCTTCGGAATACATGAGGTCTTGCCAACCGGATAATCCTCCCACCAGGCTACCCCAGTGGTTTCCGTCAAGGTCCCGCAGATAGTGATCCGGCTCCAGCCCACGCATGGTAAGCACGGTTGACGTGACATTGATTTCATCGGTTTTTGGTAGGTACTCCCACATGCCGAGGTTGGCAGCCTCCAATGCGGTGGCTAAGCGCTCGCGCGCATCACTCAATTCGATTTCTGTTTGTCGCCTCTCGGTGATATCAAGGATCGTGCCCATGAGGTCGATCGGCTCGCCCTGCTCATCATAGTTAGCCACCCCGCGCTCCAATACATGATGGATGCGGCCATCGATATCCATGATGCGATACTCAACGTTGTAAGCGCGTTTTTCTTTGATCGCGGCGATTATCGTGCTTTCCACATGCTCTCGGTCTTCCTCAACGATGATGTCAACAAAAGCGCGCTGGGCATTGTTTATGAAGTCCGCGGGCTGATAGCCCGATAGGCGCTCAACTTCATGACTGATAAACAGCATGGTCCAGCTGGGATCCAACTTGCACTGATACGCGGTACCGGGAATCGTACCTACTAGCTGCCTAAATTGAAGCTCACTCGCCTTGAGCGCCCGTTCGGCCGCCACCGCCGCAGAGATGTCTCGGAAGACAACCATCGTTCCCGTGACTAGGTCATCGTCAATAAGAGGCGTCGCGTGATAGTAAGCCGAAAAAGAGCTGCCGTCGGGCCGCCAAAACACCTCCGTATCTGCCTCTATCGAGCGCGACTCAGTCACCGCCCTACTGATGGGTCTAGCCGTCTGGGAATAACCCCTGCCATCAGCGTGGGAGTGATGGGCAAGCTCATGGAAACTTGCGCCATCCACCATCCGGTCGCCCCATCCCAACAGTTCCCGGGCGGCGCTGTTAAAAAACAGGATGTGGCCATGCATGTCCAGTTCCACCACGCCCAGCCCGGCAGAATCCAGCACCAGATCGTAGCGATTTTTGGTGTAACGCGCCCGCCGCTCAGCGGCTGAAATAGTCTCAGTCCGATCTTCAATCTCCCGCTCCAGCAGCTGACGCTGACGCTGACCAATCCAGTGAATGACACCGCCCGTGATTCCCGTGAAAAAAAACAGCGTCGCCAGCACACTGCGCAATAATGCCTGCTGGTCTTCGAAGGGAATTAGCGCCTCATCGGCGTCAATCTCGGTAATTAAAGCCAAGCCGTATTCGGGCAGCAAAGTCCAAACCCCAAACACAGTAATCCCACGGTAATCAAGATAGGCCTCGCGACTGGAGCCACTCCCCTCTGACAGAACCTTACCCGCGGCAAGTGTCAGTGGCGTCTCAAGTTGATCTCCGTTAAAGGCATAGCCCGGTTGTTCCATAATTGCTCGCTCGGGTATTCCCCGAAGAACGCGAACCGGCAAGGTATCCAATATAAAGCGAGACGGGGTCACCATATCCCCATCTCGGTCAATGGCATAGGTCTCCCCGGAACTCCCCACCCTCCCCGCGGCACTGAAGGCCGAAAGCAGCGGTTTTACCGGATACTTTTGGATGAAAATTACCGACTTGTCACCAGCAACCATTGCTCGGCCGGCGAAATACAGCGCGCTCTCATCAGGCCGATGGGCGGCTCCAGTGGAGCGCTCTAGCGTGCGCAGGATCTGCACTGCCTGAGAGGACGAACCTGAAAAGCGGTCATCGTTGAGAGCGTCGCGTACCACTTGCAGATCAGCCGCCGTCATACCAACAGCATCGATCAAGTCACCCGAGGGCGAGAGTGTCGCAAGCCCGGTGGCCCCCAGCCCCTGGGCCAGATCCGAGTTGAGACTGAGAACGGATTGGCTGGTGCTGTGGTTTGCCAGCGTCCCGCCTGCGTCAACATTCAGCGCACGCGCCTCTAAATCTTCGATTAGCGTAAAAAAAACCCGCTTCCTGATGGAAATCGCTTCTTCAATACCCACCAAGGCACTTGCGTTTGCAGCGTGCAGTCCCTTCAGAGCCTCATCAATCGACTCATCTTTGAGTCGCTGCTGGGCAAAACGGCCAAGCCCAATGATTACCAGCGTCAGCAGTAATGCACTCAATAGGAGCGTATACAGCGGACCACGGCTGGCCAAGATGTCGAATGTGGATCGAGACAACGGGCTTTCCATACAGCTATGAACAACGTGAAGATGTTACGCTAATTCTGCAGTGTCCGACATGGCTTTGGCTTTGATTGCCCGTAAGGGCACCCCCCACCAGCAAAAGACGTTAGTGGGCTAAGGCATAAGACCTCGCCCACTGATAATTTTGCTTGCCCGCGGGAGATCGCGGTATCGATTCGACCCAGATGATCTCCCGGGGCACCTTGTAGCCTGCCAGATGCTGGGCGGCAAAGGTCTTCAGACTATCGTAGCTTGGCGCCGGGTCATTACTCGGCCGAGCCGATACAATCGCCACCACCCGCTCTCCCCAACGCTCGTCGGGTTTCGCCGTCACCACGGCGTCGAATACAGCGGGATGACCACGCAAAACCTCCTCCACCTCTTCAGGGAAGACTTTCTCGCCACCGGTATTGATACAGGTGGATCCCCGTCCGAACACCGTGATTTTGCCATCAGGATCGAGGCGTCCGCTGTCCCCGGTAATAGACCAACGCTGGCCAGCAATTTCCTGAAACGCCGCGGCGGTCTTTCCCGGGTCACCGTAGTAGCCCAAGGGAATATGGCCCGCGCGACCCACAAGCCCGATTTCTCCCACCAGGCCAATTCGACCCTCCACAATAACCTGCTGATGTTCGCTGGCGTTGAGCCTCATCATCCCGTCTGGGCTAGGCTCTGCCATACCCGAGATACCGGTCTCCGACGAGCCCATGCCGTCGGTAATCATGACGTTGGGGAGTAGCTGTTGAATGTCGGCTTTGACATGGGCTGAGAAAACCGCCCCCCCAGACCCAAAGCCGACCACCGAGTCTAGAGACCAACGACCTGGATTAAGTTTCAGAGCGTCTCGCAGCGGGATCGCCATTGCATCACCTACGATTTGAACGATGTTGACGCTGTGACGCTCGATAACTGACCAAATGCAATCGGCATCGAATGTCTTTGAGGTGTCTAGCACCAGGGTTAAACCACCGAGCAACGCCGCCAGTGCCGACCAAATGGCGGCACCGTGCATGAGTGGTGCTACCGTGAGCATACGCAGCTGGTAGCCATTTTGCGCGCGCTCGGCAATATCCTGGGGCTGTGTCACTGGCCCGCTCGGATGGAACAACCCTCCGCCCCCAAGGCAGGCAAAAAAGAATGCGCGATGGGGCCACATCACTCCCTTGGGCATGCCGGTGGTGCCGCCGGTATAGAGCAGCAGATAATCATCCTCAGAGCGCGGGAAGGGTTGCTGGGGTCGGTCTGCACTTTGAATAAGCGCCTCATAGTCCAGAGACGCACCGTTCCCCGTATCGAAGACGTCTGCAACCTCAATCCGCATGCGCAGGGAAGGCACACGGCCCTCTATTTCATCGACTATTGAAGCAAGCGACGCACCGTGGACGACAGCGACGGCATTGGCGTTGTTGAAGAGATACACCAGCTCTTCTGACTGGTACCGGTAATTCACATTAAAGGGAACGGCGCCCAGCTTCACCAGGGCAATAAAAGTTTCCACGTACTCGGGGCAGTTAGTTAAAAAGATGCCCACGTGCTGTCCCCGCTGGAGCCCCTCGGCTGCCAGCGCCGCCGCTAGCTTATCCGTACGCTCGGCTAACGCGGCATAGGTCACCGAGCGCTGATCGCTGACCAAGGCCAATCTATCCGCGACGGCTTCCGCTGTGATATCGAATAAATCGGCAATGTGAAAACCCGGGGTCATAGAACGCTCCATTAGTCTTAGCATGGCAAATGCACCCCGCTACTTTCCCCGTAAGAGGCCGCCTGTGGCATCGTCTTTATGGCTGAGAGTTACGGTATTTCATCTCCGGGGCTGGTCATATCTCACCTCATTGATTAAGACGATGTCGGCTCGGGATAACCACGGGTATTCTTGGCTGAGTGTCTAGGGTGAGCAGGAAAAAAGCGGAGTGATCATGGATCAGAACACACAGAGAGCAAAACCCCGCTTCCCCACCGTACTGGTGTCAGTTTTTCTCCTGCTAACTCTGATCGTATTAACTGTTAGCTGGGTCGCATTGATGGACCGGCCCAGCAGACCCGTGATTGGGCAGCACAAAACCCTACTAAGCGATGACGACAAACTCATCGAGTACTACGCCCTTGGAGAAGACAGCTCTCCCGCGGTGGTTTTACTGCCTAGTTTTGGCCGCGACGCGGCCGATTTCAACGAACTAGCTACCGCACTCGTAAATGGGGGCTACAGAACGATCGCCATAAATTTTCCCGGCGTCGGCGCAACTGATTTACGCCTTGGGGAGATAAAGACGGGCTCGCTAATGGACTACGCGGATGACGTTCATGCGGTGATCGCGCAGGAAGTCGGAGAGCAGCGCGTACACATGGTGGGCCATGCCTTTGGTAACCGCGTCGCTCGCAACTTTGCTAGCCGCTATGGTTCTCAGTTATCGGGCCTTGTGCTGCTATCAGCCGGAGATTCTCCGCCGCCAGAATCTATCTCTGCCGCAATCGGAAAAGCCCTTTTCAGGGTTGCCAGTCGCGAGAACCGAGCCGATGCAATAGCACAGGCATTCTTTGCTCCAGGAAACCCCGTGCCAGACTATTGGATTGACGGTTGGTACCCCCTGGCCGGGTTAGCGCAGGCACAAGCGATTAGAAACAGTCCGGTTGAGCTCTGGCGCCACGCCGGAGGTCACCGTTTCCTTGTGATCCAGGCAACTGAGGATGCGGCGGCACCCGGTGCAGGTCACACCTTAAAACAGGCGCTAGGCCCGCGGGTTCAACTTGCTGAGTTGGAGGACGCGGGTCACGCCATGTTGCCGGAGCGCCCGGACGCGGTGGCTGCGTTGATAGTGCAATACTTTGAGGGCTGCCAGTCCTCGCAAAATCCAGCATTTTCCTGCACGGATTCGGACCTCCCATTGGCCAAAGCTACGACCCTCGGGACTGGTGAATCTTCCGATATCGCGACATCCCCGAAGAATGCTTTCACCGATTTGCCAAACGAGGACATCGAGTGGCCCCAGCACGGATTTGATGTCTCGGAAACCCGTTTCAGTCCCCTTAACAATATCAACCGCAGTAATGTGCAGAAACTAGGCTTGGCATGGACCTTCGATGACGCCGGCAACCGTGCGTTAGAGGCTACGCCAATCGTGGTCGACGGTGTCATGTATGTTAGCGGCCACTGGAACACGGTGTACGCGTTAGATGCGCGCAGCGGCGAAATGCTCTGGGCCTATGATCCCAAGGTCGATCGCAGTCGAGCCCGTTACCTGTGTTGCGACGCAGTCAATCGTGGGGTTGCCTTAGGCAATGGACGGGTTTTTATTGGCACACTTGATGGTCGCCTCATCGCACTAAACGCCGCCAGCGGTGAGCTTTTGTGGGAGACCCTCACCGTCGACTTGGCCCAGTCCTACAGCATTACCGGTGCACCTCGCGTCATCGACAACATTGTCGTTATTGGTAACGGCGGCGCCGAGTACGGTGTCCGGGGCTTCGTTTCCGGTTACGACGTTGAAACCGGCAAACAGCGCTGGCGCTTCTACACGGTTCCGGGCAACCCCGATGAAGGTTTTGAATCTGAGATCATGGCCACTGCAGCCACTACCTGGACCGGACAATGGTGGCAGTTGGGCGGCGGGGGGACCGTTTGGGATCATATGGCATGGGACCCCGAGCTCGATCTGCTGTATATCGGCGTCGGTAATGGCTCCCCGTGGAATCGTCGCTTGCGCAGCCCGGATGGCGGCGACAATCTTTTTCTCTCCTCTATCGTCGCCCTTCGTCCGCAAACCGGAGAGTATGTCTGGCACTATCAGGTGGTCCCCGCCGAGACGTGGGATTACACCGCCACTCAACACATGGTGCTGGCGGACATCGAGTGGCTAGGTGAGCCGAGACAGGTCTTGATGCAAGCCCCAAAAAGCGGCTTCTTTCTGGTACTGGACCGGGTAACTGGCGAACTCCTGTCGGCGGAGCCCTTTGCAAAAGTAACCTGGGCGAGCCACTACGATATGCGTACAGGGCGGCCCGTTGAGGTGGCCGGGCAAGACTACGCGGAAGGTGACGCGGTTGTGTTCCCCAGTTCTGCCGGCGCCCACACATGGCAACCTATGGCTATGAATCCTGATCTTGGCCTGATGTTTATCCCAAAGATGGATGCGCCCTACCGCTACGTTGAACCCGAGAATTTTAAGGTACTGCCCGGATGGCGGAACCAGGGTACCAACCGGAGTGAGGTACCCTTTGGCAACGCTGCCTTCAACGAGGCACTGATTGACAAGGTGGCACGCGGCTATCTTCTGGCTTGGGACTACCAAAATGCCGAGCCGCGTTGGGAAGTTCCCTTGCCAACACCTTGGAATGGCGGAGTACTTGCCACAGCGGGGAATCTTGTATTTCAGGGCAATGGTGACAACCGCATCGTGGCCTACGATGCCACCACAGGATCCATTTTGTGGCAAAGCGAGACCCAGTCCCCGGTGCTTGCAGCACCCATCACGTACCGCCTCGACGGCGAACAATATGTCACCGTTGCGGCGGGAGGCGGGGGCGCCTTTGGTCTAATGTCAGGGGTAAAACCCAAACCTCGAGCCAATGTCGCCAGATTTCTAACGTACAAATTAAACGGTGAACTTACCCTGCCCCCCGTCCCCGAGGCAGAGCCCACGCCGGCACCGATCGCGCTACCGGAAGACGCCAATGAAGCGTCAATAACTCAAGGTGGAGAACTCTACAGTCAATACTGCGCGTACTGCCATGGCATGGGCGCGGTTAGCGGGGGCACATTACCGGATTTGCGCTGGCTAAGTGAGGAGCGACATGGGGTCTTTGAGGCCATTGTCCTTGAGGGCGCCCTCAGCAGTGCAGGCATGCCCTACTTCGGCGATTTGTTAACCGCTGACGATGCTACGTCGATACAGCACTACCTCATCAGCAAGGGGCAAACCGATTACGCCTTTGCTACTTCACCGCCCTGGCTGCAGCGGATCAAGCGCTGGTTCTATGAAATATCAGCTCAGCTGTTAGTTTGGTTGATGGAGGGATCCGCCGCCTCGGCCTGATCCCTCAACGCCGTCAGTGCTCGTTAGAAACTTATACGAGCATCGATACCGTAGGTCGCGGGCTCACCCCAATAGCTGATTGTCCAGAGCCCAAACGGGATGATGTTTTCCCGATACTCCTCATCGAAGACATTACGTCCCCAAGCGGATAGCCGTAGGGTCGCGCTATCGCCTAGCTTAATGTCGTCAAGGGTTAAGCGAGCGTTGACGACATCGTAACTAGCGAGCTGGCCCGTCGCGTTTTGCTCTTTGTTGGTGTAGGCCACAAAGTTGTCTTTGTAGCTCCAATCAACGTGGGCATCGAGGCGTCCCCAGGTCGACTGCACAAGGGTCCAATCTAAGTCGATGCTAGCAGTGGATTCCGGGGAGTAGGGAAAGTCCTTGCTGTCTTTGACGTTTTGCCCAAGCTCAATGAACTCGTCGTACTCTGCGTCCAAATAGCCATAGTTCGCGCCTATGCGCAGGCTGTCGGTGAGTTGGGCGGCAAGTTCTACCTCTAGACCTTTGACCGTGGCAGCCCCCGCGTTATCAACCGTGGATGCTGCCCCCCCTGTGCCCTCGAGGAACACGCTGAACTGCATGTCCGAGATGTCATTGAGGAACGCTGCCGCATTTAGCTGTAGTAGCGCAAGGTCAGATTATCGGTGGCGGTCAACAGGAAATCCGCCCGCAGGGCGTCGTTGTCCAGATCTTGAAAGGTGCTGTTTGAACGTGGATTGACGAAGGGGTTAAAACCGCCCGTTGGGTCAGAATCGATGTTGTCGTAAAAACCATCGCGGCTACGGTTTGAATAGGCAATGGAGGCTCGGAGCTCACCCACTCCTCCACCCACACTTCCCAAAGCACCGGTCTCAAGACGCCCGCGGAACGCTGTATAACCCTCGTTGCCCGCAGATGCCTCCAAATAACCGCCCATGGATTCACTCGGTAACCGCGTTACAAGGTTGACCGCGCCGCCAATGGTGTTCTTGCCGTATAGGGTTCCCTGGGGACCCTGCAGGACCTCAACCCGCTCAAGTTCTGCAATTTCAAAAATACCGCCCAGATTTTTACCGAGAAAAACCCCATCTAGATACAGCACTACCGTGGGCTCCCAGGTAAGCGCTGGGTTAATGGTGGTCGAGCCGCGAATGGCAATGGTGGCCCCGGTGCTGCCGCCGGGCGCAGGAGCGATGTTCACATTGGGCACAAATAGGCTAATGTCCTTCACGTCACGTATGCTGCGGGTATCAATGTCCTCGGCGGAGAATGCTGTGATTGCGACGGGGGCGTCCTGCAGCGACTGTTCCCGACGCTGCGCGGTCACGACCACCTCTTCCAGCATAGGCTGAGCATCAACGACCACCGTGGTGGTGGCCAGTGCGACAGCGATTGAAAGCTTGCTAAAACTAAACATTGAAAAGAGCATCTGACGTGACATAAAAAAACCTGCGCTGTGACGGTTATCGAAGCGGGCAATGTGGGGCAATCCTGCGACAGCAACGTCGTCCACATGGGTGATAATGACGCGCAGTCCAATAACCCAAGCCAACGAAAATCCTAACCAACCACAACCCGAGCTAACGACAAAATCGACCCAGTGAGAAAACCGCGATGAATGACCTTGTCTTAGAAATGCTCTGCAATCTGCACCTCGATGGCACTCGACAAGGACCCGGCAGCGACGCTGATACCCGCAGAGCATTAGCGCTTTCAGGCTTGGAAAAGGGTCGCGATCTGCAGATCGCTGATATTGGATGCGGCACCGGTGCCTCTACGCTGGTTCTCGCCGACGCATTGGATGCGAACATAACTGCTATCGACTTCGTTCCCCAGTTTCTCGATAAATTGGATGCCCTTGCCGCCGAGCGGGGCTTCGACCATAAAATATCCACATGTATTGCATCCATGGACGCGTTGCCCTTTGAAAACAATACCTGGGACGCGATTTGGTCTGAGGGTGCGATTTACAATCTGGGCTTTGAAGAAGGTCTGGGCTACTGGCGCCAATTCCTTAAGCCAGATGGCATTCTTGCGGTGTCTGAGATCACTTGGCTGACCGCAGATCGTCCCACGGAGCTCAGCGAACACTGGCTGTCCGAATATCCGGGTATTGGTACTGCCGGCGAGAAGCTCTCGGTTCTGGAGAACGCAGGATTCACCCCCCTGGGCTACTTCCCACTGCAGTCTGGTGCTTGGCTAGACACTTACTATCGGCCGTTGCAGCGGCGGTTCCCCGCCTTTTTAGCGCGCTACC
>Ga0181564_10005092_pt1 | contig 10986 bp, 10 predicted proteins | sample 011ome_24_FD_134512 | JGI IMG/M metagenome (GOLD analysis project Ga0181564, IMG submission 134512) | Coastal salt marsh microbial communities from the Groves Creek Marsh, Skidaway Island, Georgia - 011513CT metaG (megahit assembly) | ecosystem: Environmental > Aquatic > Marine > Intertidal... | reverse complement strand
CATCACTCAAAACACAATAAACCTTGTTTTCCAATCCATCTGTTTTTGTTGAATGTGCAATGCCAGCACTTACAGATAATCCATGACCCAAAGATCCCGTAGAAAACTCAACACCCGGGTTATTTACATGCGAAACATGGCCGCTCATTGTCGAACCATTTTGGTAGTGCTCTTTCAATCTTTCAGACGGGAAATATCCCAGCTCAGCAAGCACAGAATAAACAACGGCCCCTGCATGCCCTTTTGAAAGAATGAAAAAATCGCGCTCTGACCAATACGGATTGGATGGCTCAATGTTCATAACGCTATATACACAAGCGACTATATCCGTTACCGAGAGACAAGATCCAACGTGCGATGATTTGCCATCATGGCACATTTTTACCACATGCCGCCTTACGCTTTTGCTCAGCTCGATCACGTTAGCTTCTGTTTTTGTCATAGAAAGCTCCAATTAAACGGCAAATTTGGTGGGCTTGATCGACGCTAACCGTATGATTCAATGGTAGCATAAGGTATTTTTGAAAATATTTTTCGACATTTGGTAAGCGCTGATTATTTTCAAACTCTGTTAGGTGATTAATTGCCTTACCACTCCACTGACGTAAAGTGGAAACGCCGCCATTTCTCAACCAACTTTCAAGCTCATCACGGTTATCAGCCAAAAATTCGTAGTTTTGGAAAACAGAGCGATGCTTTGGTCTAAAGTTATAACAGGGCACTGTTATGTTGGGAAATTTTGATAGTTCTTGGTCATAAAGCTCGGTGAGAACTCGCCTGTGAGATATCCAGCCCTCAAAATGATTTTCTAGAAAATAGTTCAAATAAGCTGCTTGCAAATTATCCAATCGCGAGTTCCGACCTGCGGAAATCACATCTCCATCCTGCGTTCGCCCATGATCTCTCAAAGCCAGCAATTTACCATAAACAGCGGAGTCGTTTGTTACAATAACACCTCCATCCCCCAAGCATCCGAGGATTTTTGCAGGATAAAAACTAAACACACCACCACAACCAAAAGATCCAGCAAACCGTCCTGAGAGACTCGCGCTAAACGCCTGCGCAGAGTCCTCAAACACCTTCAGACCGTATTCATTAGCAATTTCCATGATTCTATCAATTTGGCATATAGCGCCATTTAATTGCGTAGGCATTATCGCCCAAGTATTCTTGGTTATATGCCTCTCCAAATCAACTGGATCCATCATGCCAAACACGTCTATATCAACCGGCACGGCTTTACCACCACAGGCAACAACAGCCGAAGCTGTGGCCGCCATTGTATGAGCTGAAACAAGTACCTCTGCCCCCTTAGGAATTGAGTGCGCAGCAATTAGCATCTCTAGACCATCAGTCGCATTACCCACCCCAACAGCATGTTTTATGTTAACTTTTTTTGCAATTGCGAGCTCAAGATCACGAAGATCCTGTCCCATTATAAAGGACCCCCGCTCCACAACCGAGCGAGTAACTTTGAGAATATCTTCAACGTAAGGGGAAAACAGCTTGTCGTAAGCACAAAAAGGTATTCTATTCATCAGGGCTTCCTCAAATCGTAATAAAACATTCTATAGTTCAATGGCGAGCAACAGTTGGCAGGTCTTGGTTTCTCAAAGGCAGCATCAAAGTCGATTGTGCCGGGAATTTTTTTCATTTTTCCACGTGTCGATTGTTTTATAAATTTATATAAAATTGGATACCTCGTGGTCAGGAATGGTGATATTTTCCGAAACATAACTGATAGCTTATTTTTCAACAGACCCATTTTTGTGCTACTCAGATTTGAAAACTTATAAGCACAGTGAACTTGGGCCAAAAAACCAGCATCCTGGGCTCTTTGCAAAACCTCTTCAGTACTGTGATAGGCTTTTGAACCCGGAGCCGGCCTAAAAAATGGCTGTTTACTGTTTGGACTACAAAACAATAAACGGCCGCCAGGTCTCAGTATCCTCTGCGCTTCTTCAAGCATTAAATCAAGGTCAACATAATAAACCATTGCGAGAGCTAGTACGATGTCACAGGATTCATCGTCCAAACTTGTAAAACAGCAATCCTCATTTAAAACCGTTCCTCTATTGCCTAAAAAATTCTCCAATTTTTGGGCATTCTCTGGAACAATCTCAATGCCACAGTAGGTCCTTGCTTTACTCAAGATAGCATTTTTCCCGAGTGTTGTAGCCGCACCAAATTCAACCACGTCACAGTCGAACAGAAATTGGTCTACAAACCAAAACCGAGATTGAATTATCTGCAAATCAAACTCGTTGACCCAAGAACCAGGTTCTTCAACTGACGCTGCTAACACCGACAAGCTCATTCACCAACCCGATCCAGTAAATTAAAACGTAGGATTGTATTATAGAGTTAACGTCTCTAAATCAAAGTAAATGTTATTTTTTCAAAGAACCATCTGACACAAGCTTGCTAATGATCATCTTAGCCGCCCTAGTTGGACAAAATTCTTTCTTTAAACAATGACTTATTTTTTTCTGTCGTCTCTGAGGATCTGCTATTAACAACTCTAAAAGTAACTTTTTTTTACATATTTTTTTGAGCTCAGTTGTTTCAAAAAAGGCACCAATATTGTTCGAAATTATTAACTTTCGAAGCTCAGATGTATTGTTAGCAACACCCAAAATTGACAATCTACCCATCAGATATGTCATAATTTTGCTTGGCAGATTTCCAGTTGTCAAACGATCATCTAACGCAACTAATCCATAATCGAATTCTGTCAATTTTGGCAACAGTTCGATTTCCTCAATTGGTTTATGGAATACAATACGGTTAGCATGCCGATGCCCAGCAAGCCCTTGGATTGTTTTTTCTAACTCCCAACCAAAGCCGTAAACGTCGACCGTCACCATAGCATGATCATTAATGTCAAGTAATTGGCTAAAAATATGCTCCATATTTTGCGCTGCGCCAACGTTTCCAGCATAAATTATTTTGAGCGACGGAGCTGCAGCTTTGTAATTTTTGGGCAAGGAAGCTTTCACAAATTTAGGCAGAAAACGCCAGTTCCTTAGAACATGAATTTTTTTATAATCCGTCACAGTTGTTTTCAAAAATGTTAGATCTGTTTCAGACTGAACACCAATAAAGTTGGCAACTCGATAGTTAAGGGAGGCAACCATTGAAAGAGCAAAATATGACGGACCTTTATTAATAAGGCCAGCCTGTAAAAGCCATTGTGGAACAATATCTCTAAGGATTAGGTAATACGGAATTTTGTATTTTAGCTTGGCTATAAGTGCCGGAAAAACCAAAAAAATTGATGGCGAGTAAGAAACAACTCCGTAGTAAAGCTCCCCATCACGAAATATGATTTCTTTGCAAAACCGAATGGATAAAAAAATTTCAGAAAACCCTCTTAAAAGTAGGCTTTGTTTTTTTTTAAATCTAATCTGCCTACCGTTACTTACCTTGTTATTATCAGGGTCTAAAAAATCGCATATTACACCTTCCCCATGAAATGCTTTTTCTAAATCCAATAACAGCCTTGCTCCAGAGTTTGAAAAACCATAACTATCTGATATTATTAATAATCTTTTTAAGCTCGCTGTCATGTTAAGTCCCAATTATACGGCAAAAGAAGTCCCTCGTCGTTGATGTCAATTGCTGGAAAATTGATGGTGCCTGAGTCCCCAAGTGAATGTCTGATTTGCTCTAATTGCCTCACTGACTCGACACCAATAATCAATTTGTCTATCAAATCACAGCTGATTGCAAAACGTGTTAAAAACTCAACGGTGCTAAGCCCTAAGCTTTTAGCTTGCGATTGAATATAAGAACTTTTTGCCGCGAGAGGCTCTAGTTTTTTAGGAATGTTCAATGTATCCATAAGCAGCAATCCCTGGAGAAATATGGATCTAGCATGAGTTTCCACTCCATACTTTCTCCAATCTTCGAGGAGGCCCGAGCGCTCAAAACGCCGGTCTAAAATGCTATAAGGAAATTGAACCAAGTCGAATTCATAATCCTCAAACGCTCGTTTCGCATCTTCAACAGTATAGACCGATACACCTATTTTTCTCACAGCCCCCTCTTTTTTCAAACGCTGCATTTCTTCAAAGATGAATCTGCCATTTTTACCAAACAAATCTGATACGTCATGGATCAAAAGTCCATAAAGGCTAATTGTACCTAGACTACTTTTAGATTTTAGAAATGAAGCTCGCAAAAAATCCACAGGGCTGTTTTGATTGGTTATTTTTGCAATTTTTGTTGTCACATCAAAATCATCAACACCAATTTCGCCTAAAAGCATCTCACCAGTACCGTAAGCTGGCGCCGTATCGATTGATTTTATCCCAATTTCTTTGGCCAAATTAAGGATTTTGCGAATATCGTTTTTCTCGGGCTTCTCACCAGAACTAGAAATCCCATATGCCATGCCCCACTGTGCAGAGCCTAGTACAATTTTTTTCATTTTGCACAAAAGGCTAACCCACAATTTTTTTTGTGGTCTCAGCCACAAATTCAACGTCAGACGACGATAAACCGGGGTGCAATGGTAAAGACACAGCATCAAGAAAATAACGTTCTGACTCTGGACAATAGCCCTTTTTAAATCCAAGTGCCTCATAGTAAGGATGCCTGTAAACTGGAATGTAATGAAAATTCACATTAATGCCTTGCTCTTGATATTCGTAATATATTGCTTTTTTTGTTTTTTTCAAAGACGCAACGTCAAATCTTAATATGAAGAGATGGTATGAAGAGTAAGATCCAGCAGGTACAGATTGAACTGATACTGGTAGGCTCTCAAATTCTTGTTTGTAATAGTGGGCGATTTCATTCCTTACTTTTACAAACCTGTCAATTTTCGAAACCTGACTGAGACCCAGGGCCGCATGTATTTCGGTCATGCGGTAGTTGAAGCCCAGGCCAATTTGAGAATAATTCCAAAGCTCTTCATTTTCAACGTCTGCATTCTGATTAGGCACAATCCCATGTGTTCGTAAGCTTCGCACTTTAGCACTTAACTCGAAATCATTCGTTGTGATAACGCCGCCTTCTCCTGCTGTAATTATTTTTACTGGGTGAAAGCTAAAGATGCACATTTTTGACCACCTACAACTGCCAATCTTTTCAGATTTACAGGAGCCACCAATTGCATGCGAGGCATCTTCAACCACCTCAAAACCATAGCGTTTGCTTAATTTATTCACCTTCTCCATATCAACTGGTGTGCCACCCAAATGCACAACCACTAATAAGGTTGGTAAACTGGAATTAGCCTCCGCAATCTCAAGCTTCCTAGAAAGCGCTTCTATATCTAAGTTAAAGGTTTCTTTATCAATGTCTAAAAAATCGACTTTGGCTCCGCAGTAAAGGGCGGAGTTACTGGTCGCTACAAACGTAACAGCACTTGTCCAAATCAGATCTTTTGACGAAATGTCCAGGGCCAACATTGCCAAGTGCAATGAGCTAGTTGCACTGTTACTAGAAACCGCAAATTTAGCTCCGCAATAGGTGGCAACAGAGGCCTCAAAAGAGTCGACCACGGGACCTTGGGTTAAAAACTGTGATTTCAGGACTGAGATCACACACTCAATGTCATCTTCTTCGATAATCTGTTTTCCGTATTGAATCATTGTATTTAACCTTCAGACTTTCAAGCTTTAGTAGAACTAAGCATCGTGCGTCACACCATCACCAATAAAACCCGCAAATATCTAACACAAAAACACTCACAGCGAATTAATTTTATTCCGCATAATTTTCTTGCAAGCAGACGCTCCACACCGTTAAAAATAAGGTTGAAACATGAAACATGTGCCTACGGAAAATAACGAAAGATATCTTAAACCAAAAATTTATTGGAGCGGGGGCAGAATTAGCTTTAAAAAAGTCTCTTTAAGGCAAAAGGAAACGCAAACTTGAAAAGTCAATTACTCGCATGGAAAAACAATTTGTTTTTTTATTTCTTACTAAGCACTCTTCTATTTGGTATGGGTTACACTTTTTTTAACAACGTTTCAAATTACTTGGATAGCACCAGCGATGCTGCATTCTATTTGTTTTATATAGAAAACGGTTTCAGCGTTGACGAAAATGATCATCGAGGTAGCAGGATTCTGGTTCCTAAACTAGTCTCCATCATTTACGGTTTGTGTAACGGTAATGTGGGCTCTTGGGATTCCTTGAAGTTTTCTTTTTTCATTATAAATTCTTTATTCTTAATTTTATCTGTTGCCGCATACCATAAAATATTACGGATATTTGGTTATTCCGACTCGTTAATAAGAGTTGCAGCGATACTCTTCCTCTCAAGTTTTGCATCTGCAAATTATTTTCTAAGAGGCTCAGTAGATCCAGGCGAAATACTTTTTCTCGCAGCCCTGACTTTAACGCTATTGCTAAATAAAATCCAATTGACCCCTCTAATATTCGCTCTGGGAATGCTCAACAGAGAAACATTTTTAGCAACTGGAACGGCACTTTTTTTCGCTGATATTTTATATGACTACTATTGGAAAAAAACACCGTTAACACGTTTGTCACCCAAATTGATCTGCTTGTGTCTTTCAATGCTGGCGGCGGCTGCGGCCCACATCGGTGTAAAGTTCTACATAACTGGTGGATTTAGTACGCCAATTGACACCTTTAACAAACTTGACAATTTACCTGAATGGCAAGACGGCAGGTCACTCCTCGAAGAAACACGGCGGTTTCTGTACGTATTTTTAATTCCAACAGCCTGCACATTCTTTTCGCCTGTAAAATTGCCTAGTAGGATTGTCTTGCATATCTTTGTTATGTCTATCGTCGTTCTTTTTGGGTCGTGGGTCGTCTCAACAAGTGGGACTGGGTTGTCACGATACCTCTATTCGGCAAGCGGGTTTTACCTCAGCTTGATGGTCGCCTCATGCATTTTTCGCACAGACTCGACCATTGTATTAAAAGAAAAATAAAGAGATTTCTTTTTTGGTAAAGCCGTTACGATTTTTACAGTCAAAAGCTACAACGTTAAAAATATGGTAAATTTCAGGGTAACAGTCTTAACAACAGAGATTATATCCTAAGGCCCAATGCTTTCATCAGATTATGTGACTTTATGATAATGAATTACGTACAACTCCGAGGAAATTACATCTACCCCAGTACGGCTCCATGTCCCGACGCACCTGAGCTAAACGTGTCTTTTAAACTTTAACACCAGTGCAGCTACAAAAAATATAATATCTCCAAAAGCAGTTATGATCCTGCAATATAATACTGCTCTCAGCAATTCGGTCTCTGAAACGACATTTTCAAGCAACATTAAAAGCATAAATTCTCTAACTCCCAATCCTGCAGGCGCCCCAGGCGTTAAAAAACCTACTAGCCATGCAAAAACAAATGCGCTGCTTAAAATCGTTCCTTTGGAGGCTGACAACAAAAGGTCGTTTGTCAATAACATTAACACGCTAAGGAAAAGGGTACCCAGGACGGATAAAAAACAGATATAACAAACAAACGCGTTAACGATTTTCACATTTAAATAACGCGTAAGGAGCGTCGCCACTAGAATTAATAACCCGGCCAAAACCAAGCCACTATATAAGGTAGGAAATCTGTTGAAAAAAATTGGCAAAAGCAAAACGCTAAGGACTGTAGCAGCGGTTGAAATAAGCACTAACTCCAATATTGCCGCCTTGACAAGTGATCCACCAGAACTGCCAGCCGCCGCCCCCAGGGCCTGCCTGCTTGCCAAATGAAAAACATTCCCTGGCACATATTTGGCTATTTGTGATAACCCATAGATTTTAAAACTTTGCCAAAAACTGCCAGAAACACCAAAAAACGATAATACATTTGTCCAAGCCAAGACCAGTATTACATTTGAAAGCCCGCAAACAAAAGCGAGCCCTACCAATGCAAATATTTGTTGCCTATCTAAAGAAAAAAAATCAGAATGTGCGCCATAATCTAAAATTTTAAGGCTAACAAATACGATACCAGCAGTGGCTAAGGCGCTTCCAATAAAACTTATGAGCTGCTTCTTTGAACGGTCCATTAAACCCCTTTTCAAACGCTATCTCTTGCTAACAAAAGCTTGTCGGCAATTTGTTTCAGCCTCTTTTTCTTATGAATGTAGACAGCCAACTTAATTTTCTGCCATTTAAATGGCAAAAATTATACAAGAAAATTACGCGCTAATGCAGCTACCAAACAATATTTGGTATATAGTACAACGTCTATAATAACTATAGGTAATGCTTTGAGAAATTAACCTATTTCAACCCTGAAAAGACAGCAATTTGATTGCCACCAAAAAGAAACCGTTTATAAAGAAAAACGCTTAAGCCCGCACCATCGCCAGCCGACAAAAGCGTCTGGTAATTTAAAAGTTCCTCGTGCTCCTCATTAGCATGCCTGCTGAACAACCCAATCCGAGATCCAAAATAATGAAGTCTTTCAATTGACGGGTGCGGAGTAGTTATTACAATTTTAGCGGATTTATTGACCTTTAGATATTTTGAACATTCTATCAAAAACTCTAGGGGACTTTTTACATGTTCAATGACGGCAAGAGCGACAACTGTGTCAAACGTATGATAATCATCTGGCAAGGTTCTTTGAAACCTGTGCAATGGATTTTCTAAGCGTGCTATTTTAATAGACACTGGGTCAGTATCAACCCCCAGATATCTGTCCTCTGGCACTTCTTTTGCTAGAGCCCCATTACCACATCCCACATCCAGGACTTTTCCCATCAAAAAAGGCTTAGCTGCATTACAACGTCTCCGCTGAAGAAACGGAGATAACAACCCTTCTGCACCTTGATTAGCCATCAGTCCTCACCAGTTTTTTTATCATCCACCCCTAAAGGCAACCGGGCTGTTCTATTGATTTTATTATGCAGGTGAATCTTTTCCAACAGGTTACGGTTAACAGACATTAAATCTGCCACAAACGCCATGATAACAGTCTGAAATCCCATACCAAGCAGAACGCCGGCCAAGATCACTGATTGAACATATCCATCTCCGTGGCCTGAGAAATAAAAGTAAAGAAACCTAAAGCCGAGAAGTGAGCCCATAGTCAAAAGCACCACTGCTATGATCATAAAAAAACGAAATGGCTGGTAAACAACAAATATTCGAACAATGGTGGCAACTGACTTGCTAATGTACGTGAATGTATTTGGAAAGAGCCTTGATGGACGTAAGTCTTTATTAGTTCTAATAGGGACTGAAGAAATTACCATACTATTTTGCCCGGCCTGAATTATAGTCTCCAGGGTATACGTGTAGCGGCTGTAGATATTCAACCTAAGGGCACAATCTCTGCTAATTGCTCGAAAACCGCTTGGCGCATCAGGGACATCTGTGGCACTTGCTTTTCTGACAACCCAAGAGCCCAGCCTTTGCAATCTTTTTTTCATAAAAGAAAAGTGGGCTGTTTCTTCAATTGGGCGTGCTCCAATGACGTAATCTGCCCTTCCGTCTAAAATGGGTTGGACCAGTTTAGGTATATCATCTGCCTGATATTGATTGTCTGCATCCGTATTAACGATGACATCTGCGCCAAGCGTCAGACACCTCTCTAATCCAATCATAAAACCTCTTGCCAGGCCCTGATTATTTTTTAAATCAACAACATGGTCAACGCCACAATTCTCTGCTGCTGTTTTAGTTTCGTCAGTGCTTCCGTCATTAATAACAAGTAATTCCACGCTATCAAATCCTGCAACTCGTTTTGGCAAGGCCGCAACTGTAACTGGCAGCGTTTCGGCTTCATTGTAGCAAGGAATCTGAATAATAAGCTTCAAGTTCACCTCTCTCAAACCCAGAAATTATCAAAGAATATTGGACGGCCAATATACGCCGGTTAATGACAGTCGTATTGAGTTGCGCAAACAATGCCTGATATCAGAATATCAATATTCACGGTATTTTTACTAACACCAATCCACTCAAAAAGCTAGAAGGTGATTTTGATAAACACCGCTTTGAGGTGCGCGTGTTCAATGGGCTGTACGCAATTCGATATGTGAGTGCCAACCAGGTAACAGATTAGCCTGATTCTATAATAAAGCGTCCTTTCATAAGTTGGGTTTTAAAAAAATGGATCTGCTAAACAAAATTAACATACAACGTCTTATGAAACGAGCAAGCGGCAAACCACCCAGCACACGTCGCAGCCAAGTTAAACGTTTAGAGAGGAGATGAAAGTATTTTCATTCGCCAACGCTTGAATAACTGGCATCCCCCAAGTGCAGAACCTCTCCGTTATTTTGAACAGTACTTGAGATCATTAATGTCGACTACATCTTAACGCTAAACTCAACTATATCTGCTACACACAAAAACAATTCGGGGTTTCCCCACTTCTCCAAATTAAATGATATTAAGGCTTTATCATCAGTACAGCTCTGTCATAAGGCTGCGGCCCACACACCCCAACCATATCTGACCCATCGACTTCGTTCACGATAAGCTCAGCAATGGGCGCAGTTACAAAATGCTGACGGTTCTGGATGAATACACCCGTGAGGCGCTGGGCGTAGCGGTACGATCTAAGATGACTGCGAACAATGCTCTCGACGCATTGCACCCAGTGTTGATGAAACATGGCAAACCTGAGTTCATACGTTCTGACAACGGGCCTGAGTTCGTTGCGCTCCACTTCCAGGACTGGCTAAAAAGGGTCGGCATCCAGCCACTGCTAATCTATCCAGGCAGCACATGGGAAAACGGGTATAACGAACGCTTTAACGGAACGCTTAGACGAGAAATGCTTAATGCTGAATGGTTCCACAGCATCAAACAAGCTCAGGTCGCAATCAATACCTGGCTCAGGCAATTTAACCAGATCAGACCTCATCACGCGTTGGGCATGAGACCACCCGTCCCCGAAACCTTATTAGAGAACGCCAAAATAAGTGGCACTGAAAAATGGGGCTAGACACTGTTCAAAAAAGTTTACAAATAAAAGATGATTGGCTACATTTCATGAAATCGTTTTCATTTATTTAATCCACTAAATTTAGTT
>Ga0181564_10005090_pt1 | contig 10987 bp, 5 predicted proteins | sample 011ome_24_FD_134512 | JGI IMG/M metagenome (GOLD analysis project Ga0181564, IMG submission 134512) | Coastal salt marsh microbial communities from the Groves Creek Marsh, Skidaway Island, Georgia - 011513CT metaG (megahit assembly) | ecosystem: Environmental > Aquatic > Marine > Intertidal zone... | reverse complement strand
CGCTCGGCGTCGTCGTTTCGTTCGCTCGCGACGCACGGCGTCCGCGCGTCGCCACGACCTTCGCCCGCGTCTCCGCTCCAGGCTCCGCGCCACGATCGCGTCGCGCGAATCCCCCACCCCCCCCTCGAAGACCCGTCGTCATTCGACCCGCTCGTCGTCTTTTCACCTCTTGCGCATGTTGACCCCCGCGCGCATCACCTCGTCCACCAGCAGGAGCTGCGTCGCGATCACCGGCGCGGAGTGCAGGATCTGCGCCTTGACGATGAAGTTGTCGTACACGCCGGCGGTGGTGGGGTCGAACGGCTCGCCCGTGGTGACGTCCAGACCCACCTTGTTCCCCTTCGCCGCCTCTTCCGCCAGCGCGATGCACACGTCCTGCGCGTCGTACCCGCTGTTCTCGGCGAGCGTCTTGGGGATCACCAGCATCGCCTCCGCGAACGCCTCCACGCCGCGCTTCGCGCGGCCCTCCACGCTTTTGCGCGTCTCGTCCAGCAGGTGCGCCGAGAGCGCCGCCTCGAACGCGCCCGCGCCCGGCACGACGGCTCGGTCCGACAGCGTGTTCTTGACGGCCCGCAAGCCGTCGCGCACGGCATCCTTGAGCTGCGCGAGCGTGTGGTCGTTGGGGCCTTTGAGCAGGATCGTGCACGACTGCGGCGTCGCGACGTCCTCCACGAACGTGTACTTCTCCTCGCCGAGCACGTGCTCGTACACCTTCCCGGCCTTGCCGAGAATCTCCGGCGCGAACTCCTCGGGCGAGTTGGCGCAGACGCCGCCGCAGGAGAGGATCAGGCGCTCCATGTTGCGCTTCTTCGCGCGGCGCAAGCCGAGGATGTTTTCCTTCGCCAGCATGTCCAGCGAGATGGGGTCGATGCCCTTCTGCGTGATCACCACGAATCCTTTGTCCGTGCCGTCGCACACCTTCTTCTTCAACGCGATGACGGCGCGCACGACGTCGTCCGTGTACTCGCGCTCGGCGGCGACCATCCGCTCGCGCTGCTCGGCGTCGCCGTACATGAACGACGAGTTCACCTCAGACTTCTCGTACTCCAAACTGACGTTGCACGTCAAGATGAACGCGTCCTCCACGTGCTTGGGCATGTCGGGGTGCCTCGAGCCGTGGTCCAGCACGAGGCCCCGCACCAGCTTCGTGTCGCTGTCCAGCTTGTGCTTCATGTGCATGATCTCCACCATGTGCAGGTCCACCGGCTCATCCGGCTTCGCGATGCAGCACACCGCGTCCACCACGATGGCGGTGAGCTTGTCCGCGAGCTCCTCGCGCAGCTTCGAGCGGAGCGCGGTCTTCGCGACGCACGTCAACAACTCCTTGTCGGGGTTCTCGATGCCCGCGCACGCGATCTTGTACGTCTCCAGAAACGACACGGCGGCGGTCTTAGCGGCGTCGAAGCCCTCCACGAGCACGCGCGGATGCAGCCCTTCGTTCAAGTACCGCTCCGCCTGCTTCAGGAGCTCGCCGATGATCAACACGGTGGAGGACGTGCCGTCGCCGGTGATGTCGTCCTGCGCCACCGCGGTGCGCGCGATCATCACCGCGGTGGGGTTCTGGATCTGCATCTCCTTCAGGAGCACGTTGCCGTCCTGCGCGTTTTTTTTTTTTGGGAAACGAGTCGACGGTCAGACGACGCCGGCGCGGACGTGCGCGGAACGCGCGAAGAGGCGACGATGAGGGAGATCTGAAACGAGCGCTTCGGTGGCGCCGATCGGGCGGCCGCGGGCGTACCTTGGTGAGCTTGAGGTCTGCGGGCGGACGCGCGGTAGGGGCGACGAAGCGTCGGCGCGGAGAGCGGCGGGCGATGCGTGGGGGGTGAGCGAGGGTCAGTCGTCGCGCGGGGTCGCGCGGGGTGCGAAAAAGGTCAACATCTCGCGATCGCGCCTTCGGCGATCTTTTCAAACGGCGCGCGCGTTTCGGGGGCCGATCGCGACGCGGACAGGCCACGAGCGGTGGTCTTTCGAGACGGTTCGAGTACGAGTGCTTCGGCTCGTCGTCTCGAACGCCTCGACGACCACGGTCGGTCGCGAACGTCGCCTCGGTATCAGGCCTCGAGTTCCTTACCTCCCGCTCCGCCCACCAGCATCTTGATGGTGCCCTTCGGTCCTAAGTTGGACTTCATCACGTCCTGCAGGCCCTTCGCGGCGTTGATGTTCATGAAAAGCGCCGCGGCCTTGGACATGATCTCCGCATTGGGGTTCACGGACTTCAGAGAGTTGGAGGCCATGGTGGTCGGTGTGTCGGTCACTCGACTGACGGTCGCTGCGCGGATCCAACTAGATGCGTCCCGAACCTTCAGGAACAAAGAACGTCGAGAGCTGTTCTCATTTTTTGTTTCGCAGGAGCGGAAAAATCGCCGAGAGAAATGCAAGTCATCGACGGTCTAGTCTCGAGTTTCCGATTTTATGCCTCAAGCAGACTGTTTGCCTGTGTGCCTACGTTTCGGAAAACGGCGGCCCGAAAAACCGGTTCGCCGTCAAAATCCACGGCCGACGCCTCGGCTCGCCCTTTTGCATCCGCACGTCCCCCGGACTCTAAACAGGTGCGTGCCTTCTTCGAGCTCTGTCACGCGCCCACCGACCGCGCGCGACCCGCCGCCGCGCGTTCCCGCGGTCGCGCGACGCGCACCGCCCGCCTTGCCGGCCGCTTTCTTGTCCACGCGTTTCCGATTGCGGAGCGCCTTCGGGCCACGAAAAGACGGACCCTAATATCGCGATCGGGACCGCGCGCGGCGACGCGAAGGTCCCCGAGACGCGCATCGGCGCGCGAGACGTCCGCATAGGCGACTCGCGGCGACCGCGCGCGTTTCCTCCGCGGTCGGCGCCGTGACGCGCGCGGGTGACGCCGCCGACCGGCCTTTTTCCCCGCGCCGGGAAAAACCGGGGGAACCACGACAGACAACGCGTAAAAGCGGGAAAAAACATCACAGCGTTTCGGGCAACCGCTGATCTCCCGCCCACCCCTCCGTTTCCTCCACCGCAGACCCTTCTTTATCCATCAACATGGCTACCGACGGCAAGGAACACCTTTCCATCGTGATCTGCGGTCACGTCGACTCCGGTAAGTCGACCACCACCGGTCGCCTCATCTTCGAGCTCGGAGGCATCCCCGAGCGCGAGATCGAGAAGCTCCGCGCTGAGGCCGATGCCCTCGGCAAGTCCTCCTTCGCGTTCGCGTTCTACATGGACCGCCAAAAGGAGGAGCGCGAGCGTGGTGTGACCATCTCCTGCACCACCAAGGAGTTCTTCACCGACAACTGGCACTACACCATCATCGACGCCCCCGGTCACCGCGATTTCATCAAGAACATGATCTCCGGCGCCGCGCAGGCGGACGTCGCGCTCCTCATGGTCCCCGCCGACGGTAACTTCACCACCGCCATCCAGAAGGGCAACCACAAGGCCGGTGAGGTCCAGGGCCAGACCCGCCAGCACGCGCGTCTCATCAACCTCCTCGGTGTCAAGCAGCTCATCGTCGGCATCAACAAGATGGACTGCGACACCGCCGGCTACAAGGAGTCCCGCTACGAGGAGATCCGCAACGAGATGAAGAACATGCTCATCAAGGTTGGCTGGAAGAAGGACTACGTCGAGAAGTGCGTGCCCGTCCTCCCCATCTCCGGCTGGCAGGGTGACAACCTCATCAAGAAGACCGAGAACATGGGCTGGTGGAAGGGTGTCGACGTGATCGACTACGGCCTCAAGGGTGACAAGTTCCACATCGACACGCTCCTCGACGTCCTCAACAACATGGTCAGCAAGCCCGAGCGCAAGCCCGACGCCGACATGCGCCTCCCCATCTCCGGCGTGTACAAGATCAAGGGTGTCGGTGATGTCCTCGCGGGCCGCGTCGAGCAGGGCTCCGTCCGCCCCGGTGAGGATGTCGTGTTCATCCCCACGCACACCGTCTCCAACCCCTGCACCGGCAAGGTGTTCACCGTCGAGATGCACCACAAGCGCGTCGACGAGGCTCACCCCGGTGACAACGTCGGCATGAACATCAAGGGTCTCGACAAGATCAACATGCCCCGCACCGGTGACGTGATGATCTACAAGAAGGACACCACCCTCAAGGCGTGCCAGAACTTCAACGCCCAGGTCCAGGTCCTCGATGTCCCCGGCCAGCTCAAGCCCGGCTACTCCCCCGTCGCGTTTGTGCGCTGCGGCCGCTCCGCGTGCAAGATGACCGAGCTCGTCTTCAAGGTCGGCAAGGAGACCGGTGGCAAGAAGCTCGAGTCCCCCATGGCGCTCAAGTCCAACGAGGTCGCCGAGGCGGTCTTCGAGCCCCAGCACCCCTTCGTGGTCGACCACTTCAAGGCGTGCGACGGCCTCGCCCGCATCGCCTTCCTCGACGGCAACACCGCGGTCATGCTCGGCAAGATCACCAAGGTCGCGTTCAAGGCTGACAAGTAAACTCATGGCGTTCAAAACTCTAGCAGGTCCCCCTCATCTGGGTTAACATGAGGGAACTCGACCAAACTAGGTGAACCCATAGCTTGCATCATCGGACATACCGAGATTATAAACGAGTCGCGACTGGTAGCTCCATTCCTAATACTCGAGACACCCTTCACGACAAAATACAAGTACGCAGAAAACTTCACGCTTCACCTCACGCGCTGACGCCTGACGGGTGACGGCGAGCGGAAACGTACGCGTTGACCGTTTGCGTTCTCGGCAGGCCCGACGACCCCCGAAGCGGCACTCACCCGCGCGCGATGGCGGACGACGATGACCTCTACGGAGGGATCGCCGGGACGTCGGCCACGCATGTACGTACTGCCGCACCCTCGCACGCTCGCCGTCCCACCCGCCATCGCCCACGTCGCCGCTCGAGCCCCCGCGCACCGACGCGATGCGTCGCCGTTTCCCGTGCCGTTTCCCGTTTCCGAGATCCCCCTCCGCGACCACCCGGTGCGCCGGGACGCGCCCTACGCGTCCCCGCGTGCCCGCGTCCCTACCACGCGCGCGCGTGCGCGCATGGCGCGCCTCCTCTCGCTGACCTCCCCGGAACCTCCTGTCCCCACCCACGAACGTCCCCGCGCTCCCGTCCCAGCCCGGAGGCGGCGATGACGACGAGTTCGACTACGGCGACGCCGGCGCGCGCGGCGCGGCGCCGGCGGCCGTGACCCAGGTCTCCGCGCGGGCGCTCACGTCCGCGATGGCGGGCGGGGGCGCGCGGCCGGGCACGGCGTCCACGAAGGCGGCGGGGTACGGCACCAGGGGCCCGGGCGGCGGCGCGAAGTCCGCGGCGCCGGCTTTGGCGCGGCGCGCGGATGACGGCCCCGACGAGCGGTGCCGCGAGATGGAGGCCAAGGTACATTCGCTGCTGGAGGAGTCCGCGCGGCTGGGCGTCTCGGGCGACGCGCGGGGCGCGCTGGAGCTCGCGCGCGCGTGCGTCAAGGAGGAGAAGCGCCTGACGAAAGCGCGCGACCAGGCGGGTCTGCACGAGCAGCAGAACCCCGACCTCGCCTTCGCGGCGTCTCTCAACCTGGCCAACCGGCTGTTCCGCGCGGGCGCGAGCGCCGAGGCGCTCGAGACGTACAAGGAGATCAGCAAGACCTCGGCCCGCGGCGACGGCGCTCAGAACGCGTTCCCCAAGCACGCCGCGCGCGTGCGCGTGAACGCCGGGAACGTGCACTACGCGTCCGGCGAGTTCCCGGCGGCCATCAAGCAGTACCGCATGGCGCTCGACCGCGTCTCCGCTGCCGACAAGGAGACGCGTGCCAAAATCACGCGCAACGTCGCGTGCGCCTTCGCGCGCATGGGGCAGTACACGGACGCGGCGTCCACCTTCGAGGACGTCGCGGACCTGAACGCCGCCGCCGCGGCGAGCTCGAGCGTCGACGGCGAAAAACGACGATCGCCGGATGTCGTGACGCTGTTCAACCTGGTGGTATGCCACTACGCCGCCGGCGACGCGGAAAAGATGCGGCGCGCGTTTCTGGCGTTGCTCTCGCTGCGCGCGTACGAGAGCGACGAGGACGACGAGGAGGTCTCCGAAAAATCCGAAAACGCGCTCGTCGCTCTGCGGGAAACCGCGGAGACGGGCGACGCGTTGCGCGCCGAGCTCCGCGAGCGGCGGCGCGCGGCGCGGGACGTCATCATGCGCGCGGCGCGTCTGGTGGGGCCCGAGATCGCCGCCACCTCCGAGCTCGGGTACGCGATGCTGGCGGACGAGATGCGCAAGGCGGGGTACACCACGCTCGCGAACGAGCTGGAGATGGCCAAGGCGCTGGGGTACCTGCGCTTAAAGTCGACGAGTGTCATAGCCGGCGGAGAAAAAAACGCGTTCGAGGAGGGCCGCGCGGCGCTTACGGCTTTCGAAACCGCGGACGACCCGGCGGCGCGCGGGGGCGCCGCCGCCAACTTGGCGTTCCTGTACCTGCAGGAGGGCGACGCCGAAAAGGCTGCGTCCTTCGCGGACGCCGCCGTGGCGCACGACAAGTACGACGCGCGCGCGCTCGTGAACAAGGGGTGCGTGCTTTTAAACCGGGGGGACGAGAAGTCGCTGGCGGCGGCGACGGCGTGTTTCGAAAGCGCGCTCGCGCTCGAGGCGGATTGCGTCGAGGCGCGGTACAACCTGGGCTTGGCTCGGAAGCGCCTGGGCGACGCGCCCGCCGCGATCGCGGCGTTCGAGAAGGTCAGGGACGTGGTCCCCGCCGTGAACGACTCGAGCGCCAGCGCGGGCGCGCACGTGGAGGCGCTGTGGCACATCGCGGACCTGCGCGCCGCGGCGGGCGACGCGGCGGCGGCGGCGGCGGCGTTTGAAAAGGTGGCGGCGCGCGTCGCCAACGACCCGCGCCTTCTGGCCAGGCTCGGCGACGCGCACGCCGAGGCTTCGGACGACCAGAAGGCGTTGGCGTACTACGAGGAGGCGCACCGCGCGTACCCCGCGGACACGCACACGCTCGCGTGGCTCGGGACGTTCCACGCGCGCTGCGAGCGGTTCGAAAAGGCGTGCGGGTTCTTCGACCTCGCCGCCGAGAGCGCGCCCCCCGCCGCGCGCGCCAAGTGGCGCCTGGCCGCGGCGAGCTGCGCGCGCAAGAGCGGCGCCGGCGACGCGGCGCTGCGGCGGTACCTGGCGATGCACGCCGAGTTCCCGGACGACGTGGAGTGCCTCCGGCACCTCGCGCACGTCTGCGGGGACCTAGGCATGGACGAGGACGCCAAGCAGTACGCCGCGAAGCTGCGCGCGGCGGAGCGCGCGCGGAGCGAAAGAATCGGCGACGTCAAAGAATCGGCGCCCGTCGTCTCCGTCGACGCGGAGGCGGCGCGCGGCAGCCGGAGACCCGGCGCCGACGTCCCCGCGCCCGCGTCGCCGTCGCCGCTGGACAGGAGCAGGAGCGGGATGTCTGAGGACGAGTGGGGGGGCGCGGACCTGGAGTTGCCGGGGATGTAGCGGAACGCGGCGGACTTTTCCCGACGATTATTTGACCCTTATTACGTTCCCTATCTACTAGCTAGATGATTATTCGTCGCGCGCTCACGCCGCGGAGGACGTTGGCATCGCCCTGTGCCGCCTGGTCGCCAGGTCGTTGAGCAACTTGGAGACCACCATCATCTGCGCGTTGTGCCTGGCTTCGCTCCCCGCGTTTCCCCCGATCCCCCGCACGCGCTCGATGGTGACCAGCACGGTGTGCTCGGAAAACGTCTCCCCGGTGAGCCGCCTCAGCACGTCCTTGATCCCCTCCGGCAGCGACTCCTCCTTGGGCTCCTTGCGCAGGCCCGGCGTCGCCTTCTCGGTGTGCCGCACGCAGTGCGCCACCAGCGACGAAATCTCAGCCTCGGTGGTCCGCGAGTCAACACGCGCCGCGGGAACCGCCGTACTTCTGCCGCCGCCGCCGGACCACTCGCGTTTCTTCGACGGGGGGTACTTGTTCAGCACCACCGTCGCGCCCGTCGGCGCCGCGTACGTCGCCGTCGCCGTCGCCGTCTCGTTCTCGTTCTTCCCCGCCTTCGCCTCGGGAGCTTCTTCGGGAGCTTCCTTCGCGCTCTCGGCGGGCGCTTCCTTCGCCTCCTCCGCGGCTCTGCGCGCCTTCGCCGCCGCCTCCACGGTGGACGTGGGCGGCGCCGACGACGGCGGCGCGGGCCCCGAGAGCGCCTTCGCGCCGCCGGCGCTCGGGTACACGAAGGAGGACGCCGCCGGGCTCAGCGTCGCCGGCTCGCCCGCCTGCGACCTGCCCGCGCTCGGCGCGGAGACGGCGGAGCGCCCGAGCGCGATCGAGTCCGGCTTCGCGTCGCGCTTCGCGGACGGGTGGTACTTGTTCAGGACCACCGAGGACGCCGCGGCGGCCGCCGACGACGGCGGCGGCGGCGGCGCGGCGGGCGCCAAACGCTCATCCTCGGCGGCGCTCCCCGGGTACGGCCGCTCCGTCGCCGGCGCGCGCCGCCCGAACTCGACCACCGCAGCTTTTCCCTTTGCATTCTTGTCCGCGAGCGCCATCCCTTCGAAAGCGCCGGTCACAGCCTTGGTCTCGTCGAGGCTCGTCTGCCTCCGCGCGCCCAGCGCCGCCGCGCCGGCGTCGCGGCGGCCGAGCGCGGCAGCGCGCTCCGCCTCGCTCGGCGCTCTCTCCAGCGAGGAGAGCGAGTGCGTCCTCTGCTCGGGCGGCGAGTTGTTCTCCGGGCTCCTGTTCCCTCCCCCGAACAGGGTGGAGAGCTCCTCAACGGAGGGTTTCCTCGCCTCCTCCTGCACGCTCGCGGCCGTGTCGTTGCTGACGATCATGCCGCCCAGGCGCTCCATCGCCACGAAGCGGCCGTCCGCCAGCCTCCGCCGCAGGTAGCCATGCGGGAGCAGCTGCGCGGCGTCCGGGAGGGGCAACACGCCCTCCACGTCGAGCGCGGCGCGCGCGCGCATCTTCTCGCGTTCCTTCGCCCAGGGCTCGGAGCCCGCCGCGGGGGTTTCGGCGGGGTTTTCTTTCGGGGTTTCGTCGTCGGCGCCGCCCTCGGCGCCGGAACGACGGACCCCGTCCTTTCGCGGCTTCCGCGCGGTGCTCCTCGGCGCGCCGACGCGGTTGATCACCTCGGGTAGGATCGTCGGGAACAGGTGGAACGCGAACACGAGGTTGCGCACGTCCTCCGCGTGCAAGCCGTCGAGCAGCGAGGTGTGGATGAAGCTCTCCGCGGGCGCGCCCAGGACGTTTTCGCAGCCGCCGCCCGCGTAGCACGTCAGCATGTCCTTGGTGCTCACGGCGGTGACCAGCAGCTCGCCGGGCGCGAAGAGCCCCGAGGCCTCCGCCTTGAGCAAGCCGTGCTCGAGCGCCACCACCGCTTCCATCCCGGCGACGCGCCCGTCGAACGCGCCGCGGCCGTGACGCGACGACGTCATCACCCCGCGGTCGTTTGGCGTGAACGAAGAGAGAAAGTTCGCGAAGTTCACCGAGCCGCTGTACGGGGCGTCGGACGCGATGAACGTCGCGCGCCGCCGCTCGAACGACCGGCGGCGCGGCGGCGAGTAGGCGTCGCTGCCGTCGTCGCGCTCGTCGCCGTCCGTACGCGACGGCGCGTCGGCGTCGTCGTCGTCGTCGCGGAACTCCTCCAGGAGCCGCGACGCGAGCTCGTCCGACTCCGCCGTCTCCGTGTTCGTGCCCGTCTTGTTCTCCGTCCAGCGGTCCCCGTCCGCTGCGTCGCCCAGGCCGTCCTCGCGGTCCAGCGCCTCCTCAGTGATGAGCAGCGCGCGCGCGAGCGCCGCGCGGAAGTCGGCAAAGAGCGACGCGTCGCTTCTCGACGCGTCTTCGCCGCCGCCCGCCGCGGCGTTAAGGTCCCCCCCTCTCTCCAGGAGCGCAGCCTCCATCTGCCTCGACCGGCTCTCCCACTCCATCTTGTCCGCGGCCAGACGCGCGAGCTGCCGCCGGCGGCGCGCGTGCCGCCGCCGCGCGACGCTCTGCTTCGAGCCGTCCGTGGTCGTGGACGAGTCCTCGTCGTCGCCCTCCTCCCAACCCCCCGTTCCCCCGTCGTCTCCGAAATCGGGGCTGCCGCGCGCAAACACGCCCCCGCTCGCCTGCGCAGCCTGGTACTGCCGCAGCGCTTCCGCGGTGAGCGCGGCCGCGTGCGAGTGGTCGCCCGGGGTCGGTGCTCCCCCGGGCATCATGCTCGGCGGGGCGCGGCCGGGGGGGAGGGGCGGTTGGTGCGGCGAGTGCGGATGCGGCGATCCGCCCGGGGAGGGTCTCATCCCGCCCTGCTGCTGCTGCTGCGCGTACATGCGGAGCTGGAGCTCGCGGTACATCGCCTCATAGTCCACGTAGCCTCCGCTCCCCGGCGGCGCACCCATCCCGTACATCATCGCCTCCAAGGACACGGGCGGCGGCGCCATGTTGCCCGGAGCCCCGTAATACCCCATCGACGGGTGATACGCCCGCTGCGTGCGTGAAGAGCGCGAAAACGGGTGAGATGACGTGGTCGGGAAACGGGACGATACGCGCGTATCCGATGCGGCGATGCCGGTGCCGAGCGCGGGGCGGCGCGAGCACATCGAGTCGCGCTCGGGTCTCGCAGCGCGCGGCGCGCGCGCGCGGTCCCGCCGCGCCTCGATCCTCGCCCTCGCTCGAAAAAAGTGTTAAAAAGCGTCGTGGGGCGAACGCGGGTGCTTTTCGACGTGATTTCGGGTAGGCGCGCCGCGTACCTGCGGGGGCATATTCGGCATATTCGCGCCGTATGCCGGCGGGGGTTGAGGTGTCCACCCCGGCGGCGGCCCGTTGTAGCTCATCGCGCTTTTCCGTCGCGCGGCTCGCTGTGGACGGAGAGCAACGCGCGCGGAGCGGTTTCCATGTAGTTTCCAAAGCGATAGTTGTCCTTCATTCTTTGATATTTACATTTGCACTATGTCATGACTAAATATATATAGATACAATACGAAAATTTCGTGATATTTTTCCAATGCCGAACCCCCCAGATCTCACTTCGGTGGGCTTCGGTGGTGTGTCGACGCGGACGAGACCGCTCCCGGGCTCCCGCCGCGTGGCGGTGGCAGCAGAAGCGCAAT
>Ga0181564_10005089_pt1 | contig 10990 bp, 9 predicted proteins | sample 011ome_24_FD_134512 | JGI IMG/M metagenome (GOLD analysis project Ga0181564, IMG submission 134512) | Coastal salt marsh microbial communities from the Groves Creek Marsh, Skidaway Island, Georgia - 011513CT metaG (megahit assembly) | ecosystem: Environmental > Aquatic > Marine > Intertidal zone... | reverse complement strand
TCTCACTGTGCTGATCTTACTCGTGTTCGTGGTGCTGAAGCACTGGTGAACCAAGTCAGGCGCGTCTTAGTTTTAGCGCAGAGGAGTCGGCGCGAGATGAAAAACGCGACGTGTTTTGTAAAACAGCGCACGGTGTACACGTACGTACCTAAATGATGCAGCATAAATTACAACATCGCACGACGTCGCACGATGCCGCGCGCTAATTATGTTCTCGGTGGTCTCGTCGTCCGCTCTGGAGTTCCAGGCAGTTGCATCTCCACGTCCCCCGGCGACTGTACCACCAAAATCTCCAACCTGTTGCCCTCCGGCGCGCTCGCCACCTCCGGTGCGCGCTGCTCGGAGTGGTGCGTGGGTCTGGCTATGGAGACACTTTCCACGAGCTCCCCTTTCACGTACACGGGGGGATTTTCCACAACCACGACGGGTCCCTCGCCTAAGGGAATGGAAGAGCAATTCGAGTTATCGTACCGCCAGGACGACGTCGTCGACCCCGGCGCCGAGGCTTTTTGAATCACCGTCTCGAAAATACGAGCCTGCGGCACCTCGATTTGCACTCCGAGCTCCGCCATCCGCGCCACCAGTTGCATGGTATCTCCGTTCCGCGGCATGAGATCCGCGGGATCCATGGGAAGCCAGCTGAACTCACCTTGGTGCGTGTTGAACGGGTTGTTCTCACGCAGCCGGAAAATCCAGCCCACGATGACGCAAAGCAGCAGGTCCAACAACTCGGTGAACACGTGGCCGATCCACGGGTGTTCGGGCAAGAACAACAACACCATCTCGAGGAAAATCCTCGTGCACACGAACGTGAAGATGTAGAACTGGAACGAGCGATACATGGCTTCTTTTGTGTGCGCGGGAGTGTTCGTCGGGTCGATGTCCGCCTGCCTTAAGATCATCATCTGCATCTTGAGCTCGCGAATGTTGCGCGCCGTGCTCGACAAAATGATCGCGAGCGCCACCATGTACATGATGGCCAGCCCGAAGAACGTCAGGTTGTTCAGCGTGTAATACCGGTACGTCAGGTTCAACACGAACAGAAGTATCGCCACGGTCACGGTCGATTGTGCTTCGTTGACGGGTAACGTCCGACGCGTCACCAGCCACCCTCTCGCGATGAGAACCATGATGAAGTACGTCGTCGCTTCGTTCAGGCTGATGGTCGCGGTGCTCATGAGTGCGACCCACCCGGGACGGTACCCGTAGCTGGAAAGCGCCTGCCAGCTGAACATGCCCACCACTTCGTGCAAGATCTTGACGATAGGGAGCCCCAAGAACAGCCTGTGCAGTGCGGTCATGGACCGGTGGTGCCAAACCAGGTTGTAGTACGTCTGGACGATGAATATGAGGCTCCAAAACACCGCAAACGTCCGATACGTGGTCGGGAGCGGGATGTACCCCGTCCCCAAGTGTTCGCCGTTGGGGTTCACGAGCGTGTATTCCATCCGCAACGCGGTGGCGCCTTCGCCGCACATCAAAATCCCCCAGGCGATCCGCTCCGTGCGCGTGATGTCCACCCTCTCCTGCGTCCGTCCTTGACGCGGGACCTCGAACACGTAACACTTCTCCAGCGCGGTCGAGTTTTGGAAGGTGGTGTGTTGCAGACAAGAGTTCACAGCCGTGATCTCAATCATGTACAAGTCCACGTCCTTGCATCCGAGCACGAACGTGCGCGGCCCGGGGTCCGAGGTGCCCCACGGCTCGGAGTGTATATCCCATTCCGCGTATCCGCCTGCCAAGAATCCGAACGTCTCGATATCTTTCACCGTGCCCCCGTCCGCCATGATGCTCAGCTCCTTCTCCATGATAATCCCGGACGCGGGGACGATTGCGCATAAAAACGCGAGCACCGCGAGCACCGCCCTCCGGCTGTCCATCCTGGCGAACATCTTCACCCGACGCGAGCGTCCCGAACGCTTCGGAACAACAACAACGCGAACGAACCCAGAGACGTCGCGTCAGACACAGCGTGACGGGCGAACGCGACCGACCGAGGAGGACAGAGCCGCGGACGCGTTTTCGACCGTCGTCGAAAGAAAGGGCGATTCTCCCTGACCGACACGAACCCTCCGGCGTCTCAGTGGGTGTACGCCGCCCGCCCTGAGCGCGTGTCGCCTGCTACGAGCACTCGCGCGGCACGATTCCCGACTCGCCCAGTCGTGGAGTCGTGAGCCGCAGCGCGCCCGAGTCTGAGACGCGAGTGGTGTTGTCTAACGACCGACGTCACGTCAAACCACCGTCACGTCAAAGGTCAAACTGACACGTCAAAAAGATATCGATCGTGTGTTCGCATCGACTTTGTTCAAATGGACAAATCCCTTTCAACATGCCAATAGTAGTTATTAGTCATGGAAAAGTGCAGATGCTTGCGGATGGTCCAAAATCCCGGAGAGGGTCGATTGAGAAGCTTCCTAAACGAACTGGCTCTCACGCGTGAGACGAACTCAAAGAGTGCTAACAAGCGAGATTCACGCGTTCGGATGCCACAAGTCGTCGCCTCGGCGACTGTCACCCGAGGTGGGGGTGTGGGGTGTGTCGTCGAGCGGGCGGGAGATGCCAAACGCGACGAGCTCCATCGTGTCGGCGGTCACGCGCGACCCTCGGCGTGTTGGTGCTCGCCGCCGCGTCTCGTCGCGTGCGGCTGTGCGTCTCTGGGGACGGCACCTCGCGGTGGCGTCCGCCTCGCGGTGGGACGTGGACGGGGGTGGCGGGGTGATCTTCACCGCACAAGAGCTCACCGCCGCGACCGGGGGCGAGCTCGTCCGCGAGGGGACGCCCGGGAGCGTGTCCACGGACACGCGCGCGGTGCGTTCGGGCCAGTGGTTCCTCGCCTTGACCGGCGAACGCTTCGACGGCGACGCGTTCGTGGATGACGCGCTCGCGGCGGGGTGCGCGGGGGTGGTGTCGACCCGCGCCCCTCCCGCGAACTGGACCGCGGGGTACGTTCGCGTCAAGAATGCCACAGCCGCGCTCCAGGCGCTCGCGTTCGACGTGCGTCGTCGATTCGAAGGCCCGGTGGTGGGGATCACTGGGAGCGTCGGGAAGACCACGGCGCGCGACATGTGCGCGCTCGCGCTTGGCAACGAGGAAACGCACGCGACGCAAGGCAACTTCAACAACCACGTCGGGCTCCCGCTGACGATTCTGCGCGCGCCCCCATGCGCGCGCGCGTGGGTGCTGGAGATGGGCATGAGCGCCCCGGGCGAAATCGCCGCGCTCGCCGCGATCGCGAGGCCGAACGTCCGCGTCGTCACGAACGTCGCGCCCGCGCACCTGGAGGGCGTCGGCGATGTCGACGGCGTGGCGCGCGCGAAAGCCGAGATGTTCGCATCCGCCTCGGAAGGGGATGTGTGCGTGGTGAACGCCGACGACGCGCGGGTTATGGGGATGCCTGTTCCGTACGGCTGTCGAAGGGTGTCTTTTGGAACGCGCGGAAGCGGCGCGGACGTCGAGGTTGACGCCGCGCGCTCGGAGGATGAACGCGCCGACGACTGGACAGCGGTGTTCCCGCCGAGGGCGCTGCGGATTCGAAACGGAAAAGAGACGGTCTCGGTGCGCCTCTCCGAGCCGGGAGCGCACCTAGCGGCGTGCGCGGCGTGCGCGGCTGCCGTCGCGGTATCGACCGGCGTGCCGCTTTCCGACATCGGTGCCAGATTAGCGGCGTTCGAGTCGCCGAAAGGCCGCATGCGCGTTTCTCGGGACGCCGCAACGGAAATCACGGTTCTCGACGACGCATACAACGCGAGTCCAAAGAGCGTATCGAACGCGATCGAGACGTTACGAGACGCGCGCAACCGCGGGCACAGGACGGTAGTCGTTCTCGGGGACATGCTAGAGCTCGGGTCGGCATCTCATGACCTGCACGTCGACGCGCTGACGCGGTGTTTGGACGCCGGGTTCGACGTCGTCGGGGTTGCCGGGGACGCGTTCGCGGCGGCGGCGACGCGTGTCGCGGCGGACCGCGCAGACGCGCGCGACGTGGTCGTCGCGGAGGACGCGGAATCGCTTTGGGAATTAATTCGCGACTCGGCATCGGCGAAGGGGTCCGTGGTGCTCGTGAAAGGCAGTCGCGGTATGGGGATGGAGCGCATCGCGCAAAAGTTAACGAGCGGGAGCGGTGAGTCTTGAGACTATATAGTAGGTAGATCTTTGGAACATCGGTGGTACAGTATGTACAACGCGCGCGCGTTCGTTCGCAGCGTTCGATCCCGTCGTTGTGTCATCAGCGCACACCCCCGCCGTCTGTGTCGGCATTCGGGGCGCGGCGTCACGGTATGATGGGTCGCCTCGCGACGCGCCGGGGACGGAAGTCTCCGGCGTCGCGTCGTCGAGGAAAACGCTGCGCGTTTCGGCGCGAAAAGGACGGCGAGTCGCGCGCCTCTCATCGGCGATGAGAGACGCTTACCTGCCTCACCCGCCCGTGTTCACCTTACGTTTCGGGGGCTGGTACCCCCGCGAGCTGTCCGCGCCCAGAGGGTTACGCTCGCGCAATCTGCGGAACGGATCGTCTTTGCTGTCCTTGTCCTTCGGCTCGCCGGGTTTCCGCCGGCTCGGTCCCGCCCCCCCATCGTCGCTTCCCGTCCCCAGACGCCGTCCAGCGCCGCGCCTGCGCAGACCCTCCTGTTCCACCTCCTCCATTTTCTCGACGCGCTTCTCACGCACGCGTTCGGCGTGCGCCTCAGACGCTCGGCGCGCGGCCTCCTCCTGCCGCAGCCTCGCGGCGCGCTTCCCCTCCTCCAAAATGCGCACCTTCTCCGCGCTGGGCGCGGCCGCGGCACGAAGCGCCGGGTCCACCAGGTTGGGCCTCAGGACGAGGTACCAGCACGCCAAGGCGCCAACGAGGTACCACCCGTTCATCTCGAGCCAGTGCCACGCCTTCGCCACCACGAGCTGGGGGGTGAGATTCTCCATGAAGCTCATGGTGGCCCTCGCGGTGAAGAATGGGCACGGCACGGCGAGATCCCGCGGCCCATAAACGCGCGTTTTCCGAAGAAGTTTGTGGAAAACATTCAGAGGTGGATGCGACACCATTGTGGACCGCGCGACGAGATGATCGGCGCCGAGCGTCCCGGTCTGCGCGCTCGCCACGTGCACGATGCGCCCGCGGAGGCGCGTCCGACGTTCGAGAGCTCTTCGATCGTCAAGGCGGTGCGGAGCCTGGATGCGTACCCCAAGGTGCAGGAGGACTACGTCATCGGATCGACCGCGGGAGGCATCATCACGTTCGTCTGCGCGGCCATCTGCGCGCTGCTGTTCCTCAGCGAATACGCGCACCACCGCACGACGGTGATCACCAGCGAGGTCAAGGTGGACACGATGGGCGTCGATCGCGTCACGCCCAACGCCGAGCGGCTCCGAGTCTCCATCGACGTCACGTTCCACGCGCTGGCCTGCGAGCTCATCACACTGGACACGCAGGATCAGGCTGGCGAGGCGCATCACGACGTGCACGACGGGCACCTCAAGAAACGCCGGCTGGACAGGCACGGGCGGCCGCTGGAGAAGGATTTCGTGACGGAGCCAGTGAACAAGCACAAAGATTTGCACGAGGAGGTGACCAAGCTGGAGAAGCACGCGGGGGGGGACGAGGCGCACGGCGGACACCACCACGCCGGCGACGACGGTAGGCGTCGAGGAGATCTGCTCGACGGGGCGGAGAAGGAGGACGAGGACGACGAGAGCGGTCCCGACAGAAAGCTCCTGGAGCAACGTGGGCAGGTGCAGCGGCGCCAGGGCGACGTCGTGCGCGCGCAGATGATGAACATGTTCAACCTGCAGGATATCCTGGATAAGCAGTTCCCGGATGGCGTGGAGAAGGCGTTCAGGAACGAAAACAAAGAGGGGTGCGAGGTGATCGGGTACTTGGAGGTGAACAGGGTGCCGGGGAGCTTCTCCGTCTCGCCCGGGCGCTCGTTGCAGATTGGGTTCGCGCACGTGCAGCTCCAGGTGCGCACGGACTTGAACCTGAGCCACACGATCAACACGTTCGCGTTCGGGGAGGGCTTCCCCGGGTTCACGTCTCCCCTGGACGGGTACGACCGCGAGCTCCCGCCGAATTACGTGCACCAGTACTTCCTGAAGGTGGTGCCGACGTCGTTCACGCCGCTCTCGGGCCCGACGATCAGCTCGCAGCAGTACAGCGTCACCGAGTCGTCCGCGGGGTCGAAGGGGCTGATGGGCGGGGCGAGGCCGAGCGGCGTGTACTTCCACTACGAGCTCTCGCCGATCCGCGTGGACTACAAGGAAACCAGGAACAGTCTCTCGGAGTTCCTCACCGGCGTGTGCGCGGTGGTGGGGGGGGTGGCGACGATGTCCGGACTCGTGCACAAAGCGGTGGTGTTCGTGCAGTCCCAGGTCAAAGCCGCGGCGTGAGATGTGGTGTGTGTCTTTTACAACGGGACGGCGGACGCGCTCGCGCCTCTTTTTTCGGGAACACAAATCTGATTCTTTTCTTTTCTTTTCCTTTCCCGCCATCTTCTTGTCTCCTTCCGTTCGCGCGTTCACCCGCGCAGCCTGTCGAGTCATCAGGCCGAGACGGTGGAGAACGGCCCGAGGTCCGCGGCGGAGTGGATGTGGAAGTGGTGGTACTTTTCGGTCATGCCGTAGCCCTTGACGACGCTCATCATCGCGGAACCTCCGGCGACCACGACGAGGATCGTACGTTCGGGCGACTCGAGGTCCACTCGGTACGAGTCCTTCGGGACGAAATCCGCGACGCGACGCATCACGTCCGTGGCGTGCAGGTGCATCGCCGCGCTGTGCTCCTCGTAGTGCACGCGGAACGAGGGAAGCGGGTCCTTCCTCTCCCCGGGCGGGATCTCGGGGAAGTGCTCGTCGACGAGCTTCTTCGCGAGAGCGTCGAGGTCCGCCTCGGGCGCGAGACGCTCGACCGGGATGATGCGTTGCGTGTGCTGTGTCTTGGTCCAGCCCGCGGCACCCACCTTGTCCGCCTCTTCGATGAGCTCTGTGTGCGATCCCGCGTGGTAATCAACAAGACGATCGCGATCGGGGTCAGTCGTCGAGAATGTCCGCTCGCGAGTTTGGCGCGAGTTTTCTTTCGCGGAAAAAAGAAGAAAAGGTGTCGCGACGACCTTTTCAGAGAAGAAGTTCCCGGCGCACCTTCGGCGAGGATCCTGACGTTGACGGTGGTGGTGTCCGGCCGGAGCGCGACGAACACACTTCCGGGACATCCGGGGATGAGCAGGGACTCGGCCTTCTCGTAAGGCACCTCCGTCGTGCCGGGCTTGACCATGCTCGCGGGGACGTCGAGGTTGTCGTACGCGAGCTTAAAGTAGTCGTCCGATAGGAGCTTCGCGACCTCCTCCCCCGCGCGTCGGACTTCGCTCGCGGTCTTGCTGGTGACGAGGAAGCCCTTGAGCCAAGGGGGGAGGGGCGGGGGGGCGGTATCGTGCGCGGCGAGGTCGCTGGGCATGCCGATGCCGTGCGTGGTCATGGTGCTCAAGCGGTGTTTGTGCGGTGTCGTGGCTTTTGACGAGTTCCGGTGTCGTGGTTCCGTTCTCACAAGGAGTTTTTCTCAGTCACGAGCGGATTGGCCGCGCGGGCGATTCGGCGAGCCAGCGGATTTCCTGGGTCAACAGACCCTCGTCGACGGACGTCTCTCAGCCTCTCTCTGACGTCACGGCTTTCGACGCGTTCCCGGGGGGCTTCCCGCGAGCACTCCCCGACGCACCGCGCGCTCGTCGAGCCACTCGCGTCCTCCCACGACGCGACCACCGCAAGGAAGCGATCGCGTAGGTTCCCTTCCCCCCGACCCCTCACGGCGAAACCGCGCGGCGGCCGGTGATCCTTAGCAGCGGCCCAATCTTCGCGTGCGTGCGATGAGCGCGACCACGACCGCGTGCTTCGCGGCGACGACCGCGGTGGCGGCGCGCGCCGCCTCCGCCACCCGCGTGCCGGCCTCCCGCACCGCGGGCGCCTTGCGCCCTCGGCGCTCCGTCGTGGCGCGCGCGCAGGAGAGCTCCATCTCCGAGAAGCTCGAGCTCACCGCGGAGAACGTGGAGCTGGTGCTCGACGAGGTGCGCCCGTACCTCATCGCCGACGGCGGCGACGTGGAGCTCGTGGAGATCGACGGGCTGGTGGTGCGTCTGAAACTCAACGGCGCGTGCGGCAGCTGCCCCTCGTCCACCACCACCATGCGCATGGGCATCGAGAAGAGGCTGCTGGAGAAGATCCCCGAGATCATGGAGGTGGAGCAGGTGACGTCCGAGGAGGCCGGGCTGGACCTGACGGAGGAGAACGTCGAGGCGACGCTTGACGAGATCAGGCCGTACCTGGCGGGCACGGGCGGCGGCGAGCTCGAGCTGGAGGCCATCGAGGAGCCCATCGTGAAGATCCGCCTCTCGGGACCGGCGGCGAGCGTCATGACCGTGCGCGTCGCGGTGACGCAGAAGCTCAGGGAGAAGATGCCGAGCATCGCCGCCGTGCAGCTGATTTAATGAATCACACTCTTTCGTCGAGTCGTCGCCTTCCGCGTCGTTCGTAGCGCGTCCTCCAGGCAAGAGAAAGACAGGTCATCTGCCCAAAACGAGGCTCGTCTACGTCTTATGGAAAAACTTGACAACGAGGTTGGCACACCCGTTGCCACCATGGCGCCGCGTCACGTGGAACGCCTTAACGCGCTCGCGGGCACCGTCGGGCGCAATGTCGTCGTGCCGTTCATGCTCCTGCTTCGCCTGGCGAGCTTCTTCAGGTAAGACCGCCCGGGCCGTGGACCGGCGAGCCGAACGAACGCGTGCCATCTTGCTTTTCGCCACTGCGTTTCGAATCCGATCGCGACGACGGAGCGTTCGAGTGACGCGGAACGAGACGTTTTAGCCTTCGAGACGACCGCTCGAGCGTCACGGCAGGCTCGCACGATCTCACCGCGGCGTCGAACGCGCGTCTCCGCGCGTCGTCGTGTCGACCGTCCCGCGTGACGCGGTCGTCCCGCACCGCCGGAAACTCACGCGTCTTCCTTCTCCGCCTCGAAAAAAACCAAAAACACGACCGCTCGCGCGTCGCGCGCAGGATCGGCTGGTTATTCAAGTTCGCCGGCCTCCTCGGATTCGCCGCGGTCCTGAGCCCCGCGTTCTTCCGCGTCGCGTGGAGCTACTACACGGACGGCCGCATCACGCGCGACGTGCGGTACGGCCCCAATCCCCGGAACCGGCTCGACCTGTTCCTCCCGCGCGGATGCGCGTTTTTCGGCGAAACCGTCGTCGACGCGGAGGGCGCGGCGCTCTCCGAAAAAGCCTCCGCCGCGTCGCGACCGGTGATCGTCTTCGTCACCGGCGGCATGTGGATCATCGGCTACAAGGCCTGGGGGGCGTTGCTCGCCATGACCCTCATGCGCAGAGGGTTCATCGTCGCGTCCCTGGACTACCGCAACTTCCCCCAGGGCACGGTGGGCGACATGGCCGCCGACGTGGGCGCGGGGATCGGCTGGGTGCGGCGGCGCGCGGCGAGCCTGGGCGGCGACCCGAAGAAGGTGTTCGTGGTCGGCCAGAGCGCGGGAGCGCATTTGGCGGCGCTCGCGCTGCTGCGCCAGACGGAGTGGCAGAGGAGCGAGTACTCGAGCGGGTACGGCGCGGCGTCTTCTTCTTCCGTCGGCGCGAGCGGTTTCGAAACCGCCGCGGGCGCGTGGTCCTCGAAACACCTCGCCGGGTTCGTCGGGGTCTCCGGCGTGTACTCGCCGGACGACCCGTCGCTCGTCGAGCACTTCGACCGGAAAGGCTTGTACCGCGAGGTGTTCTACGCCATCATGGAGGCGGGGTTCTCGGGCTCGCGCGCGTTCGAGGCGTTGCCGCGCTCGAGCCCGTGCGCGATCGTGAGGGAGTTCGAGAGCAAAGAGCCGGGCGTCGTGGCGGAGACCATGCCGCCGACGCTCCTGTGCCACGGCCAGGCGGACACGTCCGCGCCGCCGAGCGAGTCGGCCAAGTTCGCGGAGGCGCTTCGGAGGTGCGGCGCGAGGCGGGTGCTCGAGAAGTACTACCCGGGGAAGACGCACACGGACCCGTTCGTGACCGACCCGATCCTGGGGGGGAGGGACACCTTGACGGAAGACATCGCGCGGTTCGTGCGCGGGGGCGACGGGGAGGACGGCGCGTTCGCGGAGGGTGAAGCGTCGCCGCCGTTGCTGCCGCGCGCCTTGGTCGCCGTCGCGCGAACGATGGTTCCTTTTTAACGCGCGACTTAACGCATTCGAGAAAACGCGCGCGCGCGCGAAGAACCGACGAACGACGACTCGGTGAGTTCTGAACCTCGTCCGCGTTTCAAACGACGACGATCGCTCTTATGCTTCTTTTGCGTGCGTTTCCCCGATGATGAACGCGAAACGAATCAGTCAGTCGTTTCAGTTCGCGCCGCCTCCGCGGCGGCTTCCTCGGCGGCTCTCGCCGCTCGTCTCTTCTCCTTTTCCAATCGCGCCAGCTCCTTCTGCTCCCCGAGCTCGTCCTTGATCGCCTTGCGCTGCGCGTCCCGTGCCTTCTCGTTGATGTCGTAGCCCGGGATGCCGTTGCCGAACGCGAGCGCCGCGCGGGGGCTCAGCGCGGCGGCCGCCGCGGCGAGGCCCGCCGCGGCGAACGCGCGCCGAGAGGGGGCGATGGGCACGGGAGCGCGCTTATCTTCGGACGCCGAGGCGCGGGCCGCGACGCGTCGGACGCCTCCCGCCTTGGCGGCCCTGGAGGTGGTCGGCGCGGCGAGGACACGGGATGACGCGGAGGTGGCGGCGAACATCGCGGACGCGTGGGTCGCGTGTCGGGGAGTGGCGCCGACGGGGACGCCGCTTCGGCGACGCGCTGGACACGTGGCAGACGGCGGCGGACAAGTCACCAGCTCGCAGCACTTGTAAATGGGACGGGTACACAAGTCCGCGGAATGCTGATCCGCCGTCTGAGAGACCGTACAAGTACGTAAAAAAAAACCCCTTTTTTTGCGCCTTCGCTCGCCGCCCTCCGGCCCCCCCCCCCCCCCCTCCCCCTCCTCCCGG
>Ga0181564_10005083_pt1 | contig 10996 bp, 7 predicted proteins | sample 011ome_24_FD_134512 | JGI IMG/M metagenome (GOLD analysis project Ga0181564, IMG submission 134512) | Coastal salt marsh microbial communities from the Groves Creek Marsh, Skidaway Island, Georgia - 011513CT metaG (megahit assembly) | ecosystem: Environmental > Aquatic > Marine > Intertidal zone... | reverse complement strand
TTCGAGCCGCCCAAGGTGACCAGCGCGTTCGTCGTGCCGCTGTCGCTCAGGTGACGAAATGCCGACGTCTTTGTGGCTACGCGCGCGTATACGCGCCACGACGCTCGCGAAGGTAACACACTTCCGTAGCTCTAGCTAATGAATACTCTATACGTTCCTACGTATAGACTACGTATACGACTACGAACCGACTACGAACCGCCTCTACGCCCGAAGACGTCTTCGTGTCTTCGCGCGGACGCGGCGATCACCGTCGCCACCGCGCACACCACCGCGGCGCCGCCCAGTATTGTCTGCGCGCCCGGCGCGTCCGCGACGCCCAAAAAATAGCCGAGCGCCGAACCGAGCGCGGGTTCGAGCGCGAGCGCCGTGCTCACGACGAGCGGCGTGACGTGTCGCAACACGGCGTTGTACCCGGTGTGTCCGATCAAGCCCGGGCCGAGGGCGAGGTACGAGACCACGGCGAACCGCCTTAGGAGCCGCGAAGGCGGCGACGCGAGCGCCCACCCGAAGACGTCGAGAAGCCACGGACCGTCGCCGTCGCTCGACGTCGGTTCGCCGACGACGACGGCGGCGAGAGACGTAAACGCCGCCGAGATAGACGTCACCGGGAACGCGTACAGGAACAGAGGCATGGTCTTCCGGAGCTCGGCGCCGATGTGCATGTAGCCGATGATGGCGACGGCCGCGCCGAGCGATAAGACGTCGCCCTGCCACGTCACGCGTTCCAGGTTCGTCGCCGATGTGCGTCTGTCGAACGCGACGAGCGCGACGCCGGCGACGCCGAGCGCCGCGCCGGCGAGCTCGCCCCGCGAAACCGCGAACCCGAGCGCGTGTGCGCCGAACGCCAGGAACAGAGGCGTGCACGACACCAGCAGCAGAGAGTGCGACAGGCTGGTGCTCTGCAGTCCCGCGACCCACAGGCCGAAGTGCGCGCCCAGGCACGTCCCGGAGACGGCGAGCCGCGCGAGCGTGTCGCGCCTCAGCGCGAAGGCTCGCGCGGGAGCATCGGCCGCGCGCCACTCGCGTCTGGCGCCCACGAGCAGGACCGCGGACGTGGCCTGCATCCTCCAGCTCGCCAGGCGCAGCGGAGGGACCTCGGGGAGCCGGTCGAACGCGACGCCGGCGGTGGAGATGGCGAGCACGGCCGCGGCGAGCTGCGCCCACGCCCACAGGGGGGCGCCGAACGCGCGCCTCTCGAGGAAAGGACCATCGCCCGACGCGGGAAGGTGCACGCCCGCGTCGCTCGCGGCGGAGAGGCCGTCGCGGGAGAGGAGCGCCGAGCCGTCCTCTAGGTGGACGGGCTCGACGCGTTCGTCCGCCTCGGGCGTCATGTCAGCCGGAACATCGTGTCGTCGCGCTCTCGGAGAGTGCGCGAAAACCAACGCACGTTTTGTTACCGACACTCTGAAGAGAGTGTTTTTACACGAAGTTTCGATACCACCGAAACCTTTTTTCGAACGCGCGTTTTGCGCCTTCTCGGCTCGGCCGACGGCCATTCGCACCGGCACGATGGAGGCCCCGGGGGCGCTGTTCGACGAGGCGCACCTTCAGAGCCTCGCGAGCTCGTTGGGGAAGAAGCAGAACGTGAACGGCGTGGACGCTTACGTCAAGGACCCGCAGTGTCACGGTGCGTCCTCGTCATTTTCAAACCGAGAGCTGTCGCGGCGCCCCGTCGAGATCTCGGCGTTCGAACGCGCGTCTTCGGACGGAAGACGCGCGCCGAGAGTCGCGTGTCTTTCCCGACTCACCCACCCGAGCTTCCGCCTCCCCGCCTTCCCGTCACCCAACAGAGACGCTGCAGGATCTGCTTCGGTTCCTGCGCCGTGACGCGTCGAAAGATCGCCCCGTGGCGTGCGCGCTGCACGCGTGGAACGTGCTGGAGAAGGATGCGCTGCCGTTGATCTTGACGTACCACACGGCGGACCACGAGGCGCTCTCCCTGGACGCCATCAAGCTCCTGGTGTTCCTCACCCTGCCTCCCGACGGCGACGCCGCGAACGTGATCGACCAGAAACGCAAGGCGCGCGACGCGCTGGAGGCGATGTTCCGCTTCCGCGACGTGCGCGGCGACGTCTTCGCCGTGCTCTTCTCGCGGCTGGCGGGGCCGCTGGAGCGGCACGAGGACAGCGCGCTCCGCGCGCGCGAGGAGGACGGCAAGCTCGTGCAGCTGTTCGTGACGCTCGTGCGCAACCTGCTTCTCGCCTCGCAGTCGCCCGCGGGCGAAACGCGCGGCGAGGCCAACGCCGCCGCCGGCGCCAGGCGCCTGCGCGCGTCGACGGTGAAGATGCTCGGCGAGCTGCGCGTCACGCGGTGCTTGGCGCAGATGGCGCGCGACGCGCGGAAGAAACCCTTCTCCGAGGACGCCGCGCTGCTCGTGGAGACGTTCCACCTGCTGTTCGCCTCGCAGTCGCCCTCGCGACTCGCGCGGGTGCTGGCGGACGCCGACGCGAGCAACAAGAGCGAGAAACGAGAGCGCGCCGAAGACGCCGGCGCGGACGCGGCGGAGGGCGGGCTCGAGGATCCGCCTCTCGCCGAGTCGCCGGCGCCGAGAGCGCGCACGTTCGTGGACGCGTGCCGCGTGAAGAGCACGCAGATGCGCCACGGCCGGTTCGGGGGCACGACCGCGCGTCTCCTGGCGAAGGCGGCGACGACGACGCGCAAGCGCAAGTCGTTCATCGGGTCCGAGCTTCGCGACGCGCCCGGCGGATATTTCGGCGAGCGGCCCACCGGCGGCCCGGCGCGGCGCGGCGCCAAGGCGCGCGGCGCGAGCGGCGCCATCATGACCTCCGACACCGTCGGCGTGTTCAAGGCGAGCCGGACGGACGATATCGATCGCCCTCGCGACGATGGTCGCGACGACGGCGACGGCGACGCGCGCGACTCGGACCCGGCGCTGGCGGCGGCGCTCGCCGAGTTGGCGCTGGACCTGTCGCGGGGCGGATTCAACGAGATCGCGCTCGCGGCGTGGAACCAGCTGCGGCACGCGGAGCAGCACGCGACGGGCACGGAGGAGCACGCCGCGCGCGTGCACGGTTTCCTGGGCCTGGCGCACTTCTTCGTCGTGTTTTCGCGTCTGCGCCTGGCGAACGCCGCGAACCGCCGCGCGCCGAACGACCGCCGCGAGAAGGACGAGGCGGAGAAGGACGAGGCTTCGTTCCGCGTCGACGACTCGGCGGCTTCGGCGTCGAACCTGTTCGACAAGCACGTCGCGCACTGGCTGCGCGTGACGTGGGACTTCTTCGAGGAGACCAAGGACCGCCGCGGCTTGGTGCTCGTTTCGGGGCTCACGAACGAGATGCTCGGGTTCCTCTCGGCGGTCATGGACCACGGTTCGCCCTCGGACGTGTTCGCGTGCGAAGCCCTGATCGCCGAGACCTGCGGCGACCGGGGCGGCGCCGGCGACGAGAGTTTACCTCGCTTCCTCGCGTCGCGAATGAAGCGCTACGAAACCCACGACGCGCCGCTCGTGTTCCTCGCCAACGTCGCCGAGGCGATGCACGCGTCCGGCGACCTGGCGCGCCGCGCCGACCCTTCTGATCGTCTGTCCCGGCCGAAGACGTACTTCGACGCGAAGACGGTGGAGAACAACGTGCGTCTCGCCGCGCACTGGCACCTGAACAAGCCACGGCTCAACGCCTTCGTCGCGCGCTTCTTCGCGGAAGCCATCGACGCCGAGATGGAGCTCGCCTGCCACACGTTTGCGTCCCTGCAGACGCTGCACGCGGTGGCCACGGAGACGGCGGACGAGACGAGGCGCGACTTGAAGATGCTGCGGCGGGTCAGCGCAAAGCTGGTCGCGGACTTCGTGGGGGGGCTGTACCAGCAGGAGCGGGAGGACGGCACCGCGCCCAAGATCCCGCGAGCCAAGTACGTGGACCTCGTGTTTTAACGTTCCGTCGCAATCTACGCAATCTACGCAATCGACGCTTCGAGCTACGGATACGCGCCACTCGTCTCCGCGCAACCTACTACGTCTCCCTCCCCGCGTTCTCCGCGATCGCCTCAACGCGCGCGGTGAGCGCGGCGGACGTGCTCTCTGGAAGCAGCGCGCTCGGGTCGGGCGCGACCGGGTTTTTCGTGAAACACTCCGTCCACGCCTCCTCGAAGCGTCGCATGGCGTCGTCGAGCGCGCCGGCGCCGGGCTCGGTGGCGAGCAGGAAAAGCGCGCCGGCGGCGGTTTCGCGGACGTGCATCTTGTAGTTGTTCGTGCGGAACGAGTAGTACTGCGCGGCTTTTTGGTTGCCGGTGTCGCCGACGCTCCGCGCGCCGCCCACCGGGCGCAGCTTCGCGATGAACTGCTTCAGGGAAAACAACGAGCCGTACAGCATCTTTCGCGCGTCGTCGTCCAGGGTAGCCTGAGACGGCGTCGTCGTTCGTTTTCATTCGACGGCGTCGCGATCGGGAAGAGACGGAAGAGCGGAAGGCGGAAGGCGGAAGGCGGCGTGTCAGGTGCGCGCGGTTTCGTGGGTGGTGCGTCGTCGTGAAGGTCTCGAGCCGCGTGCGACATCGCGCGCTCGGCTCAACGGCCGTCTGCGACGTACCTGCGCCGTGCCCGGCCACGCGTGGTTGAACAGGCACACCCCCTGCGTCGGTCGGGAGAAAGAGGGAAGGCGTGAGTTTCGACGAGGAACGCTTCGCGTCGGTCGTCGTCGACGTCGCAGTCGTCCGGGCAAGCGGACGCGCGCGCGCGACGCACCGCCTTGTTGAAGACCCGGAACGTGTACGCCTTCATCGCGCCCCTCGCGCGACCGGCGCCGCCGCGAGTGAGGCCGCGAGTGAGACGGGCGACGATGGAAAAGAAAAAGTGAGCGTCGAGGAAGCGATCCGAGGGGTTTCACAAAAAAAAAAAACGACGCGCGACGCCGAGCTCGCGTCGGCGAGACGAGAGAGACGCTCGTCACTCGCGTCAGATGTGGTGCGGATGAGACGTGAACTGGGTTTAGGGTTTGCGGCGCTTTTACGTTCATTGACACTCGACTCGATCGCCGCGTCACGCCCCGGCGTCGCCCGCCTTCCCCCCCGCCTTGGCCTCGCCTCCGCCCAGCGCCCCCGCGCCACCCCCCCCGCCGGCGACGCCGGCCGGCGCCGCCTTCTCCGCGCGCTGCTGCTCGTTCTTTTCCCGGATCTTGAACCCGAAGATGCGCGGCACGTACGCCGTGGCGCACTTCTGCGGCTTGAGGTAGCCGTACGTCATGAGGAACAGGTGGGGGAAGGTGGTGCCGTAATACGCGCCGTCGATGTTCCCCTGGTACTTCGATCGGGGAAAGTAAATGTCCTCGCACTTGGGGCAGAAGATCTTGACGGTGGCGGTGCGGAACACGTCTGAGGTGCCGACCGGGAGGCACGGGTGGTTGTTGCAGTACACCCTCGGGCATCTGCCGAAGTGGCACTGCTTGTACTTCTCCAGCATCGCCACCATCCCGCGGCTGGTCAGGATGTAGCGCGCGTGAATCAGCCCGTAGAGCATCTCCGCGGCGCTCTCCACGAGCTCGTGCTGCTGCTCCGTGAGCATGTCGTCGTTGGGGCTCTCGACGTCCAGAATCAAGTCGAGGGCGTAGTCGTAGTACGGCACCATGGACGACAAGCCGCTGAGGTTGAAGTCGTCCTGGATGTACTCCTCATCGACTTCGCAGAAAAACTCGTTGCCCTTCAGCGAGCAGAACCACGAGATCCAGCTCTGCTCGTCCTCGTCCGCGCTGCTGTTCCCCGAGGAGCCGTCGTCGGAGTCGGAGGAGTCGTGATCCAGGTACTTCTTCGAACCGGACGCGGGGAAACGGTCGTCGTTCTTGTCGTTCTTGTCGTTCTCCGCGCCCGCGCGCGTGGAAAACCTCATCGATCCTCCGGAATCGCCTCGCGCGCCGGATTTTTCCATCTCGAACCCTCCCGACGCGCGAGGTCAGCGGGAGCCCCGCGCGTTTGGAAACGGCCCGAGCTCGGTCGCGCGGCCGTGCCACCCGCGACCTAGTGCCGCGAGTCGATCCGCGGAAGCGCGCGCGCCGGGTCGTCCACCGGACCCGCGGCGATCCGCTGGAATGGCGAGCCGAGCCGCGGAGATACTTTTACCGGCAGAGCGATTCCGCGCGCCGCAGACTAAAAGGTCACCGGCGGCTCCCCGTTCACCGCTGCCGCACTGCGCGCGGGAAGGAAAACACTCGCGCCGGCGAAAAACGAAAAGTTCGCCCGAAACGCCCCGACGTGGTCCCTCGATCTGGCCTCCACCGCTACACTCCACGCGCGCGTGGTCGCCGCACCGCGTCCACCACGTCATCGCCACCCGCGGGCGCGATGACGACGAACGGCACCGCTCCCGACGTCCCCGCGGACGCGAACGAGTCGTGTCCCGGCACGAACGCCGAAGCGGCGGGTCGAGCCGCCGCGTGCGCCGGGTGCCCCAACCAGCAGGCGTGCGCGACCGCGCCCAAGGGCGTCGACCCCGACGTCGTCGCGGTCGCCGAGCGTCTGCGGGACGTGAAGCACAAGATTTTGGTGCTTTCCGGCAAGGGCGGCGTCGGGAAGAGCACGTTCGCCTCGCAGCTGGCGTACGGGCTCGCGTCGGACGCCGGCGTGGATGTGGGCTTGCTGGACATCGACATCTGCGGCCCCAGCGCGCCGATCATGTTCCACCAGGAAGGCCAGGACGTGCATAAGAGCAACAGCGGGTGGCAGCCCGTGTACGTCGCGGAAAATTTGGCGGTGATGTCCATCGGCTTTTTGCTCCCCAACCCGGACGACGCCGTCGTCTGGCGCGGGCCGCGGAAAAACGGTCTCATCAAACAGTTCCTGAAGGACACGGAGTGGGGCGCGTTGGATTTCCTCGTCGTGGACGCGCCGCCCGGGACGTCCGACGAGCACCTCTCCATCGTGCAGTACCTGAAGCACGCCGGCATCACCGGCGCGCTCATCGTCACCACGCCGCAGGAGGTGGCGATGGCGGACGTGCGCAAGGAGCTCAGCTTCTGCAAGAAAGTCGGCGTGCGCGTGCTGGGCGTCGTCGAGAACATGAGCGGCTTGGCCGTGCCGTTGGCGCGCGGACGTCGCGCCGACGTGAAATTCAGAGCGGGAACGCACGCCGACGCCGCCGCCGCCGACGCCGACGCCGAGGCGCTGGGCGCGAAGATCCGCGCCGTGATCGAGGCGCACTGCGCGGAGACGGGCGCGGACCCGAACACCGCGCGCCTCGAGGTGGACGTTTTCGCCGCGACGCGAGGCGGAGCGGAGAAGATGTGCGCCGACCACGGCGTGCCGTTTCTCGGGCGCGTGCCCCTCGACCCCGCCATCGCGGCGGCGGCGGAACGAGGCGCGTCTCTCTTCGACGACGCGCACACGGGGCACGACGCGGGGGCGGGCGGTGCGGGCGCCTCGTACGCCGCGGTGCGCGCGGTGGTGGACGGTGTGCGCGCCGCCATCGGAGAGGCGTAGGAGTATAGGTCGCGAAGGTAGTACTACCTTTTCGTTCTGTACGTAGTCGCGATCGCAAAAACGAAATCGCAAAAACGCGCGTACGCGCGTAAGGTTAGCGGTATTTTACAACGCGACGCGCGGGAAGCCGCGGGAAGCGGTGTGCGTGTTCGCGGTCTCTCGCGATGCGCGTCTCGAGAGCGGGCGCTTTCGCGTTCCGCTCGCTCCGCTCTCGCGCTCTCGGGTTCAGTCTCAGGCGGCGGCGGCTTTTTTCTTTTTCAGATCCTCCACGGCGGCTTTGATGGCGTCCTCGGCGAGCATGGAGCAGTGCAGTTTCACCGGGGGCAGGTTGAGGTGCTTGGCGATCTCGCTGTTCTTGATCGTCACCGCCGCATCCATGTGCTGCCCCTTGACCCACTCCGTGACCACGGACGAGCTCGCGATCGCGCTGCCGCACCCGAACGTCTTGAAGCACGAGTCCACGATGTTTCCGTCGTCGTCCACGCGGATCTGAAGCTTCATCACGTCCCCGCACGCGGGCGCGCCCACCAGCCCGGTGCCGACGTTCGCGTCGGACTTGTCGAACGAACCCACGTTCCGGGGCTTCTCGAAGTGGTCCACCACCTGGAGTGCGAGGAAACGGAAGGCGAGAGGGGCGATGAGGACGACGCGAACGGGTCAGAGGGGACGACGCGAGCGAGGGAACCCTAAACGCGAACGAATCACTGAAGCGCCCTCGCGCGAGCGCGAAGAAGATGGCTAAATGTCCCGAGACGGGGGGGTCGCGTGACACGCACGTTCTTGTGGTAGCTCCTGGTCGCAGAGACGGACGCGGCGGCCGCCCGGCCGGTCGCGGAAGCGCGCGCCACTCGCGAGAGGGAGAGCATCGCGAAGGGCGACTGTGCGACGAGCGAAGGCGCGTCGAGGTGTGGGAAAGTGACGTGGTGGCTTTGCGACGTCAGCAAATTCTGAGCGAATAATGTTGAGTCCAAAGTGCGCGCTGCTAGGACGGTACTGACTGTTCGGGCTCCGGGCGAGATCTGGATCACACACAGGGGCGCTCGGCTGTGCGACGCCACGTAGTCACCACCCACCATGGCGCGTCGTTACGATTCGCACACCACCACGTTCTCCCCGGAGGGGCGGTTGTTTCAGGTACGACCCGGCGAACCCGCCGCAGGGCGCCGCGGACGTCGCCGCGCGAGGGAGATCATTTTGAACCCACCGCCCGATGTTCGCTTTCGACCGTCCCCGCGGTCGTCTCCCGGTCCATTCACCGATCGAGCCAGCGCGGACCTGACCCGTTCCCTCCCCCTCCGACACGAACCGCAGGTCGAGTACGCCATGGAGGCCATCTCGCACGCCGGCGCCGCCGTGGGCGTCCGCACGGACGAGGGCGTCGTGCTCGCCGCGGAGAAGAAGATCTTGAGTAAGCTGCTGGAGACGTCCGTGGCGAGCGAGAAGATGCACAAGCTGGACGACCACCTCGGCGTCGCGGTGGCGGGGATCAACTCGGACGCCAACATCTTGATCAACTCGGCGCGTTTAAGCGCGCAGCGGTACCTGATGACGTATCAAGAGCCCGTGCCGATGGAGCAGCTCGTGCAGACGCTGTGCGACCAGAAACAGGGGTACACGCAGTACGGCGGCCTTCGGCCGTTCGGCGTTTCGTTTCTCTTCGGGGGGTGGGACAAGAACGGCGGGTTCCAGCTGTACCAGAGCGACCCGAGCGGGAACTACGCGGGCTGGATGGCCGCTGCGATCGGCGCGAACGCCACCGCCGCGCAAGCTATCCTCAAGACGGAGTACAAGGAGGGCATGTCGATCGAGGACGCGCGGCGGCTCGCCACCAAGGTGCTCAAGCAAACGATGGACAGCACCAAGCTCGAGGCGGAGAAGGTGGAGATGGCGGAGGTTGGCTGGAAGTCGGATGCCAAGCAGGCGGTGGCGTACCGGGTGCTCAAGGAGGCTGAGCTCGCGGAGCTGTGCGACCAGGCCAACAAGGAGGCGGAGGCCAAGGCGGCCGCGGGGAAGAAATGATTTCGTAGTTGAGAAGTACTGGAGGGAGAAGCAGACGGTAGAGGAGTCATAGAGGGCTTTCGCGTAGACGATGGCGTAGACGATCGGGAGGTGGCTTTCGCGAACGCTCTTCGTGAACGTACCAGTACTTTCTACAAAACTTCGCGTCTCACTCTCCACGCCTCCCGCACAGCGTTCTCTCTACGCGTCGGCGATGATCTGGTGGATCAAGTCCGACACCGCGGGATCAGAGGACCGCACGGTGAGTTTCATGGCGACGTTCTGGTTCGTGTCTATGCCGAGGTTCAGGCGCACGAGAACCCGCACGTCCCCGACGAACGTACCGCTGAGCAGCGTCGCGTGCGAACGCGCGTTTGGCGGAACCGCCTCCGAGCCTTCGCACGGCGCCATGCCGAGAATCTGCGTCACCGCATCCACCGCCTCCTCCAGGCTCTCGCGCGTTCCGAGCCCGTAGTCGTCCGAGCGCTCGTTCTCCTCCGGGCTCTCGTCCCACTGCTTGCGGAAGTTCGCGGTGCCGCTGGGCTTGATCAGGTCCAGCGTCGACACGTCCACGTCCTCCAGCGTGTACTCGTCCTCGTACCCATCCTCCTCGGGCTCGCCGCTGCTCGGGTCCACCTCCTTGCTCGTGAAGCGCAGCACGCACGCAAACTTGGCGGCGACCGCGACGCCCGCCGGGTCGGGCATCGCGAACGCCACGAACGTCGAGCCGGCTTGGTTGAGGGGCATGCGTGGCAACGTCACCGTGTCCGCCTCCTGAAACGCCCCGTCCTCGCCCTCGATGAGCTCCATACCCACCGACACGTCCTCCAGCACCTGCTCCTCGACGGTGTTGGCGCACCGGAACTGGAACACCACGTGGCGAGCGAAGACGTGCTTGACGCACGACACCGCGTACTCCGTCTCCGCCTCGGTGAGCTCCACGGCGGGCACGGTCTTGTGCACGGCACCGAAGTGCGCGAACTGTGGCATGGACGCGACGAGCGCGCGCGCCTCCTCCAGCTCGGCGTCCACGCTCGGCGCCGGCGCCGAGCCCATCGACTCGGCGGCTTTTTTCTTCGCCGCCGCCGCGCCGCGCTTGGGCGTCGGCGGCGCCTCCGGGGTGTGGTCCACGGCGCTCAGGTCGAACGCCTGCGACTCGAAGCGCTCGTCCGCGACGTAAGCGCGCAGGGACGCCTCGAGCGCGCCGAGCGGGGTCGCGAACTTGGCCAAGACAGGAGAGGTGGTCGAGTCCTCGTCCCCGTCGCGCCCCAACTCCCGCAGCGCCGAGACGAAAAACGCGGCGCGGTCGCGCACCTCGTCGTCGTTGTCGTACAGGCAGCGTCTCAGCAGCACGAGGATGCTGGGCCTGAGCTGCGGGCAGTTCTGGCCGAACTTGGCGAGCGCGCACACCGCGGAGGCGCGGATGGTGGCGTTCTCGAGGATCACGCGGTTGTAGATGAAGCGTATGTACTTGCTCGGGTCGGCGGTGCTCGGGCCTTGGTCGCCGAGCAAGTGCAGAATCTGCGACGAGAGGTAGGTGAACTCGCAGTCCTCGATGAACTCGCTGAGGTGCGCG
>Ga0181564_10005082_pt1 | contig 10997 bp, 7 predicted proteins | sample 011ome_24_FD_134512 | JGI IMG/M metagenome (GOLD analysis project Ga0181564, IMG submission 134512) | Coastal salt marsh microbial communities from the Groves Creek Marsh, Skidaway Island, Georgia - 011513CT metaG (megahit assembly) | ecosystem: Environmental > Aquatic > Marine > Intertidal zone... | reverse complement strand
GAATTCCGCGGAGCATTGATCGATGGATCAATCTTAGACGCTGGAACAGCCTTCGATTCCCTAGGTACTTCTTTTGCCGAAGACTTATTGGATAGTTTGAATAGCCAATTTGGAGCTGATACAACCAATGACAACTACCGCACTAACCTACCAGCACGCTATAATCTTGGTTTCAATTATCAATTGACCGAGCGTGCCAATGTGGGTGTGCTGATGAATGCTTACAACATCAAAAAGCAATTGCGCGCGGCATTTACGCTTTCGTACAATTACAGAATAAGAAAAGCGATTGGTTTCCATGCGAATTACAGCATCAACAACAGAAGCTTCGCCAACCTCGGACTTGGTTTCAGTTTCAACATTAAGGCGTACCAGCTCTATGTGATGTCTGACAACATGTTGTTCTTCCTTCCAAACGCAACCAATATGCATGTAAGAGGTGGAATCAACTGGACATTTGGTTGCAGCAATGACAAAGACAAAGATGGAATTAAGGATAAGGATGACGATTGTCCAGAAACTCCAGGAGAAGCCATGTTCAAGGGATGTCCTGATACAGACAAGGATGGCGTAATGGACAAAGAAGACAAGTGTCCAGAGACTCCAGGTTCTGAAGAATTTGCCGGATGCCCAGACCGCGATGGCGATAAGATTCCGGATTTGGAGGATGAATGTCCAGACGCTCCTGGCATTGCAGAATTCAAAGGCTGTCCTGATACCGATCAAGATGGAATCCAAGACTCGGAAGATGCTTGTCCAACAATTGCAGGTATTGCCGAGTTCAATGGCTGTCCTGACACGGATAAGGATGGTATTCAAGATTCAGAAGATGAATGTCCTGAGCAGCCTGGTATTTCAGCTTTCAATGGCTGTCCTGATACTGATGCTGACGGCATCAAAGACAGCGAAGACGCATGCCCTGAAAAGCCGGGAACTGCTCAATTCCAAGGATGCCCTGATACTGACAAGGATGGTTTGCCAGACAACAAGGACAACTGCCCAGATGTAGCCGGACCAATTGACAATAAAGGTTGTCCGTTTGGTGACCGCGATGGCGATGGTATCATTGACAAGGATGATAGCTGTCCTGATACTCCTGGACCAGTTGAAAACGCAGGTTGCCCATACAGCGACCTCGATGGTGACGGAGTTTATGACAAAGACGACCGTTGTCCACAAACGCCTGGTGTAGTTGAAAACCAAGGCTGCCCTGAAATAAAGCAGGAAGAGCAAGAAGTATTGAATACTGCTTTCAGCAACCTAGAATTTGAAACAGGTAAGGATGTGATCAAGACAAGTTCATTTGAATCTCTTGATAAGCTAGCAGAGCTTTTGATCAAGAAAACAGATTGGAAGCTTGAAATCGCTGGTCACACAGATGACGTTGGTAGCGAAGCTTCTAACCTTGCCCTTTCTGAGAAAAGATCGAAGGCTGTGGGCAAATACCTAGAATCGAAAGGAGTACCTGTTACCCAACTCATCGTGAAATGGTTTGGTGAGTCTAAGCCAATTGCTGATAACAGCACGGCTGAAGGACGGGCTCAGAACAGGCGTGTTGAGTTGAAAGTGATCTTCGATTAATACCGATTTATAAATCATAAAAAGCCTTGGCACATTGCCAGGGCTTTTTTTTGATCCATTATTCGCGTTTTGCATAAGCACATAAATCGCATATTCGTCACATGGAGAAAAAGCACCCTTCTGTTTTTGTTGCGCTTATCCCGTTAATCGTTCTCATCATCATTTTAGCCACCAACGTGAGGATTTTTGGTGATGATGCATTGTCATTCTCTAATCAGATTGCATTGCTCCTGGCGGCAGGAGTGGCTGGAATCGTTGGATTAATTCACGGAACCAACCTCAGCGATCAACTCGATGGGGTAATTGACAATATTAAACAAGCCGTGCCGGCTATCATCGTATTGCTCTTGATAGGTTCGCTTTCAGGAAGTTGGCTTTTCGGAGGAATTGTTCCTGCTATGATTTACTATGGGCTAGAGATTTTGAATCCTGATTACTTCCTGGTTACAGCATGCATCATAAGTGCGATCGTATCCCTAGCTACAGGCAGCAGTTGGGGAACAATAGCCACCGTTGGAATAGCTTTGCTGGGCATTGGAAAAACCATGGATATTCATGAAGGCTTAATTGCTGGATCGATTATTTCCGGTGCCTATTTCGGAGACAAGATGTCTCCATTGAGCGACACCACAAACCTTGCTCCAGCTGTTGCTGGAACGGATCTTTTTTCTCACATCAAATACATGACCATTACCACTGTTCCTAGCATCGTGATTACACTGATCATCTTCTTGGTGATTGGCTTGTCTTTCGATAATACTATTGACCCAACTTCTGCCAATACCTTTTCCTCCATGCTCGAGGCGCAATTCAACCTATCTCCCATCCTATTCATAGTTCCTGCCACTGTAATTATTTTGATCGTAAAAAAAGTTCCCGCCATTCCCTCATTAGCCATTGGTTCTATTTTGGGCATTATAAGCGGGTTTGTATTTCAAACCGATCTGATGGAGGCGCTTTTTGCACAAGGCCTCTTCAATAGCAAATATGCCCTTGCGATGACCTCATTGGGCACAGACTTCAGCATTCCTTCCAACGACCCGATACTTTCAGACTTGCTCAGCACAGGTGGCATGAGCGGCATGCTTGGAACGATTTGGTTGATTGTTTGCGCAATGATATTTGGTGGAATAATGGAGAAGTCTGGCTGTTTAAATGCTATTTCTACGGCCTTGCTCCGTTTTGCATCTGGCAGAACTGGTTTGGTTGGAACCACTGCAGCCACTTCCATCTTTATGAATTTTACAGCGAGTGATCAGTACTTAGCCATTGTGGTTCCGGGACGCATGTACAAAGACGCGTATGAAAAACTAGATCTTCACCCGGTAAACCTCAGTAGAACATTAGAGGATGCCGGAACAGTTACGTCTGTACTCATACCGTGGAATACCTGCGGGGCAGCTCAAGCAGGTGTTCTTGGTGTTGCCACAGCTGTGTACTGGCCGTTTTGTTTTTTCTGCTTGTTGAGTCCCATTACTACTGTTGCGATCGCTGCATTTAACGTAAGAATCAAAAAAAATCAGCATTAGAACTCAACCTTGATCTTTCAATTACGTCCTTTTCTAAACTTTTACCAACCAAGAATATTTTTATGAAGAAATTTTTACGCCAATACCTCGGGCTAATTGCTATTTCAACGATTGCCGTTATTACGATTAGTAACTCTACGGGCCCCGGAGGTGATAATACGGGTTCACCTAATGATGTCGGCATGGACGCCTGTACGCAATGCCATACTGGAAATGCTCTAAACTCAGGAGGAGGTTCAATCTCGTCTAATCTTCCGGCTACATATTATCCCGGTGATGCCATCGTAGTAACCATGAGTTTAACCCATCCAGGTTCTTCCACTTATGGTTTTCAAGGTGTTTTCCTAACTCCGGCCAACACACAAGCTGGATCGCTTACAGCTTCTGCTGGAATGACCACAGGATCTGCCGGAAGTGTAACTCATATCAAGCACAATACTCCTAACGCCACCGGCAACTGGAGCTTCACTTGGACTGCACCTGCCACCGCTCAGACCGTTACCTTTTACTATGCAGGGAATGGCGCAAACGGAAATGGAAACAACGGAGGAGATTTCATTTATTCTGGTTCTGATGTAATAACCGGACTAAGCCTTATAGCTGCAACAGAGACCATTACTGATGTATCTTGTTTTGGAACCTGTGATGGAAGTATTTCTCTTGCAGGAACCACAGGAGGTGCAGGAGCTCCATATACTTATGCATGGTCTAATGGTGGCACTACCGCTAGCATAAGCAGTCTTTGCGCTGGAAACTATACGGTGAGCATCACAGACAATGCCGGAAACGTTGAATCCATTACTTACACAGTAGGTGGACCTTCAGAAATTCTAGCAAATTTAGTTGCAACCCCATCTTCATGCGCAACAGGTGACGGTCAAATTGAAACTACCCCAACAGGAGGTGTAGCACCATATACCTACCTATGGAATACAGGAGCTACTACAAGCCAAATCCTAAACGCTGCTATTGGAACCTACACGGTAACAATTACCGATGCAGGTGGTTGTCAAACAATAGCATCTGATAATGTTAGCTCAAGCGGTTCTGGCCTGGAAGGAGACTTCGTAATCTTAAATGAAGGCTGCGATCAAGACAATGGTTCTCTCACAATCAACATGACTGTGGGCAATGCTCCATTCACTTACGCATGGTCAAATGGTGCTTCAGGATCTAACAGTATCACCAATATATCTTCAGGTACCTACTTTGTCACTGTCACCGATAATATCGGTTGCACACAATCATTTGGAAACATCTTAAACAACATATTCGCAAACATTGATGAACCAGGCACCATAGTAAACGATGCCAATTGTTTTGGTGAACCAAGTGGTAGCATTAATGTAGATATGCAAAGCGGACAAGAACCATTTACCTATTTGTGGAGCGATGGCTCAACAGGAAATCCATTGAGCAATATTGAAGCTGGAGATTATACCGTAACGGTTACCGATAATAGTGGATGTACAGATGAAGCAACATTTACAATTTCTGAACCTGCAGCTATTGATGTCTCAGTTTCGAAAACAGATGCATCGTCTGCAGCCTCATGCGATGGAAGTATAACTGTCACTGCCTCAGGAGGAACAGGAGCGCTTACTTACAGCTGGTCACATGACGCAAACAATACCACTGCGGAAGCACAGGATTTATGTGTTGGCACATATTCCGTTTCAGTGACTGATGCTGAAGGGTGCGAGATTGTGAATGAAATCGTGATTTCCGAACCTAATAGCATTGATGAGATCAGCGGAGTGAACTTTACCATCTTCCCTAACCCTTCGTCTGGAAGCGTATTTTTAAGAGGACAATGGCAAGATATCCAAACTGCTTCATTGGTGGATCTGAGCGGGCGTATTGTGAAAACTTGGACTGCATTGCAATCCAATGAACTCAGAACGGAAGACTTGGAAAACGGTCGATACATTTTGGTTCTAGAATCAACAGAACAAAAAGCTTATCACAGTATCATCTTAGCACGATAATATTATCATTCCGGAGTATTTTCAATTATAAATGCTTCCCTTTGAGGAAGCATTTTTTTTGTTCGTATGTCTGCACATCTACCACCAAGTAAATTTCCACGCATTGTAATTATCGGGGCGGGGTTCGCTGGTTTGTGACTGGCTAAAAAATTAGCCAACAAGCCGTTTCAGGTAATCTTGATCGATCGAAACAACTTCCATCAATTCCAGCCTTTGTTTTATCAGGTAGCTACGGCAGGTCTTGCACCCAGTGCAATCTCTTTTCCTATTCGCAAAGTTTTTCATGGTTTTTCCAATGTGCTTTTCAGAATGGCCAACGTAGACCTCATCAATGCTGACAATAAAACATTGCACACATCCATAGGTGAAATCCAGTTTGATGAACTGGTCATCGCAGTTGGTGCGGACACAAACTACTTCAATAATAAAGAGATCGAAGAGCACGCACTTCCCATGAAGTCTGTTCAAGAATCGCTTCAAATGAGGAATAAAATTCTAGAATGCATGGAAGCCGCTTTGATCAGTGAAGATCAGGATGACCGAGATGCATATATGAACATCGTAGTGGTTGGCGGAGGACCAACAGGCACAGAAGTTTCGGGTGCATTGTCTGAAATGAAGCGCTATGTATTACCAAAAGACTATCCCGAGCTTGACTTTAGCAAAATGAGCATTCACCTGCTCGAAGCCTCAGGAAAATTACTCAATGGAATGAGCGATAAATCATCCATGGCAGCGGAGCGATTTCTCAAAGAAATGGGAGTTAAAGTAAATGCATCGGCACAAGTTGAAAGCTTCGATGGCCACACGGTAAAAATGAAAGATGGCGGTCAACTCAAAACACACACTTTGATTTGGGCTGCAGGAATCAAGGGCAATCCGGTTAATGGCATCAACCCTGAAAATATTCTACCGAATGGACGGGTAAAGACGAACGTTTTCAATGAGGTAAAAGGTCATAAAAACATATTTGCCATTGGCGATATTGCTTTGGTGGAAGATACCTCTGTGCCGAGAGGACATCCGCAATTAGCTCAAGTGGCCATACAACAGGCAGATAACTTGGCCTATAACCTTATTCACGCCAAACAGAGTTCTTTTAAATATAAGAATTTAGGGTCCATGGCTACTATAGGCCGCAACAAGGCTGTGGTTGATCTTCCATTTTGGCATTTCCAAGGATTCTTTGCTTGGGCTGTATGGCTTTTTGTGCATTTGATGTCCATTCTTGGAGTGAAAAACAAACTGTTCATTTTTCTAGAATGGATGTGGAATTACTTCACATTCGATCAAAGTTTGAGGCTCGTTATAAAACAAAAGCCCGATAAAAATCGGGCTTCTTAAAACTATGTTTCGTTTTTTAATTAGTGACTATCTTCCATTTCATGGTTTTGCTCATCGGCCTTAGCCGCCCCAGTCTCCACTTTGTAGTCCTTAATAATTACGCCATCAGCAACAAAGGTTAAGCTTGTTTCTGGTTCGGTAATCGCAGCGATTTCATCCTCAGAAAGGCCTTCATCTTCAGCGAAATGCCTTAAATCATCTACGCTTGTGGTTTCCATGTAAACGGTTCCTTCGATTACCGCTTCCTTTCCATCAACATCCTTTGGAACAAAAAACCCATAATCCCTAAAAGAGACACGCATGCTTTCACCTTCGCCATAAGGCATCGTCATCCAGCATCCTTTCACTTGACACACTTTTTCAATCGTTCCTGATAACTTAACATTAAGCGAATCCTGATCTCCCAATTTCTCCTTAATCGAATCAAGTTCAAGTGCGTTGTCTTCTGTAATTTCAGAACCAAAAAAAGCCAAGTGTGTTTCAACTTCAGCCACTGCTTCTTCTTGAGCTACTTGGGCGTTTTCATTGGTGTTTTGACAAGCAATAATGCTCAATAAAATTACCGGAGCAAAAAATATTTTTTTCATTTATTCAATTGATTTATGGTTTCAAAATTAATAATCCAGTAGGGTTTGAATCACACTGTCCAATTTTTCATTCGCTAAAAACTGCCTTTCCAATGAAGCTGCGAACGGCACTGGAGTATCCAGGCTTGCACATCGCATCACAGGAGCGTCTAAAGCTTTGAAAAGTCGTTCGTTGATCATGGCACTTATTTCACCACCAATTCCGCCTATGAGTGTGTCTTCATGCAGTACAATAACTTTTCCAGTTCGGAGCACCGATCGTTCAATGGCCTCAAAATCGAGTGGAGCAAGACTTCGCAAATCAACAATGTCGAATGAGTGTGATGGGAATCTATCTGCAGCTTGCTCTGCCCATTGCACGCCAAGACCGTAAGTAATTATTGAAACAACGTCTCCTTCCCTCACCTGTCTAGCCTTACCTATTTCTAAGGTATAATAGCCTTCCGGCACGTTACCAAGCAAGCTTCGGTACAAAAACTTGTGCTCAAAAAACAAGACTGGATTAGGGTCTGCAAATGCCGCCAACAACAACCCCTTTGCGTCTTCGGGCGTAGATGGGTAAACAATCTTCAGTCCAGGCGTATGAAAAAACCATGCTTCAGTAGACTGGGAATGATATGGTCCCGCACCTACGCCTGCTCCAGTAGGCATGCGCACCACAACATCGGCATTCTGCTGCCACCTCCAATGAATCTTCGCCAAATTATTGACAATTTGATTGAAACCACAGGTTACGAAATCAGAAAATTGCATTTCTACCATCGCTTTCTTACCTGTAATACTCAATCCTAATCCTGCTCCTACTATGGCTGACTCACACAAGGGAGTATTTCGAACTCGGTCTTTTGAATATTTTTCAGCAAGGCCTTCGGTAACTTTAAACACACCTCCATAATCAGCAATGTCTTGCCCCATCAAAATCAGGTTCGGATGTTTTTCCATGACTTGCTGCATGCCGTCAGCAATGGCATCTACAAAGCGCATCTCTATTGTGATATGAGATGGAGCCACTGTCTCAGGCGAGTGTTCTGCAAACAGGTCTTTTAGCTCTTCTTCAGCACTGGTTTCAATGGTTTTGTAAGAAAGGGCTTGATCAAAAGCAGCCGAAATGCTCTGCTTCATGCTATCCCTTTTAGCGTCAATAGATTGTTGATCGAGCAACCCACATTGGATCAAAAACTGTTCGTAATTGTCAACAGGATCATGCTCTGCCCATTGGTCTTGCAATCCTTCTGGATAGTACTTTGTGCCACTGGCTTCTTCGTGACCGCGCATTCTAAACGTAACGCATTCCAAAAGTACTGGCCTCGGATTTTCGCTGATTGATGCCTTTAGTTCAGCCACCTTGCCGTACACTTCTAAAATGTTATTTCCATTCACTTGCTCAGCTTGCATGCCATAGCCGATGCCTTTATCTATGAATTGCTTGCATTTAAACTGCTCTGAACTGGGTGTGCTCAACCCCCACTGGTTGTTTTCCACCACAAATATCACAGGAAGCCCCCATACTGCTGCTACATTGAGCGCTTCATGAAAATCGCCTTCACTTGCACCGCCATCGCCCGTAAAGACCAATGTAGATTTACCTGAATTATCGAGTAACTGGGAAAGAGCAATCCCATCTGCGATACCCAATTGCGGACCTAAATGCGATATCATGCCCACGATCCTATGTTCTTTCGAACCGAAGTGAAACGAACGATCACGCCCTTTGGTAAACCCTTCAGCTTTGCCTTGAAACTGGGCAAACAATCGATCTAACGGAACATCGCGAGTTGTGAACACACCCAAGTTGCGATGCATGGTCAAGATGTATTCGTCTTGATCCAAGGCCATTGCGCACCCTACGCTCACCGCTTCTTGTCCAAATCCTGAAAACCATTTTGAAATCTTTCCCTGCCTCAAATAGATGAGCATTTTCTCCTCGATCATGCGCGGAAGCAAGAGGCGTTCATAGATGGATAGGAGCTGTTCGTTGGTATAGTTTGTCCTGTCAAATTTCATACGGTGAAAGTCTGTTTCAATAATTCATGCTTTATGTGCTTCGTCTAAAAATTCGAGCCTTTGGTCGTAAAAACAACCTCGACACGCCTTTCTTATCGATACATTGTCGTCACTCTACAAACCTTAAACTTTTATAAATATGAAAAACGTTTTCTTTCTACTTTCTTTTGCCTTTTTCACGCTTACTTTAAACAGTTGCAACGACTGTAAAGATGTTGTTTGTAACAACGGTGGTATATGCGAAGACGGCACATGCGATTGTCCAAATGGTTTCTCAGGAGCCAGCTGCGAAATTGAAGATTTGTGTATCACGCAAGATGTTACGTGCTTGAATGATGGTGTTTGCGCAGATGGTGAATGCGACTGTAAACCTAACTATCGTGGCGAAAGTTGCCAAACGTATTGCGTAAACGGCACATTCAATTCTACCAATAACTCATGCAATTGCTGGCCAGGTTGGGAAGCTGATGGATGTACTACCGAATCGAGATTGGATTGGATCGGTACCTATTCATTATCTTCTAATTGCAATCAAACGGGAAGCAACGAAACCATTGCAGCAATGGAACACCCTGATGCAGATAGCGTGAATATTGGTGTAAACTATGTCAAAATCACCGGTTTGACAACCATTGGCGACAAAAATGGATACGGATTAATTGATGGCAACAGCCTAAGAATTCCAAGGCAAAATGTAAGCGCTGGAGGTGTTTCATACAGAGTTGAATCACAGCAACCTGCTATTCTAAATGGCAACTCATTTGAGCTCATCATCATTAGAACCTACCAGGGCAATGATGTTATATGCACACTTTCTTTTGAAAAAGCATAAGACGTAAATCATATACAGAAGAGAGCCGCTTGGGAGACCTCGCGGCTTTTTTTTACTCTAACCTTTCACGCCCAACCTCAATAGGTGTGGGACATACAAGAATATTTATTGGCAAAGGACTCAGATTTGCATTCAGACTAAGAAATAGTATAAATTTACCACCCTAATCAAAATCAATTATGAAAAAACTTAACTTACTTTTTGTTGCTCTTATTGGAGCTTCTACATTGACTTTCACTTCTTGTACTGATGAGTGTAAAGATGTAGTTTGTGAAAATGGTGGTACTTGTGATGAAGAAACAGGTGCTTGTGATTGTCCAGCTAACTTCTATGGCGAAAGCTGCGAAACAGAGTGTATCAATGGTACTTATGCTGATGGAGCTTGTACTTGTGACGCTGGTTATGAAGGTGACGGTTGTAGCATTGAATCTAGAGAAGATATGATTGCTTCTTACACTGTTGCTGATGCTTGTTCTAGCTCAGGAGCTGCGTCTTTCTCGGTTACTGTTAGTAAATCAAGCAACTCTGCAGATGGAATTTTAATCTCAAACTTTTGGGGTGCATTTATTAACCAAGTAACAGCCACTGTTGATGGAGATAATATTACAATTCCAAGCCAAGATCCAGACAACGATGGTTATTTAGTATCTGGAAACGGTACATACTCTAACGGAACTATTACATTGACTTACAGCGTTACTGATCCAGGAAACGGAGTTGACAATTGCAACTCTACTTGGACTAAGAACTAAGCACAAAACTTTTCCCTTATTGAAGGCGGCTTGTAATATTACAAGTCGCCTTTTTTTTGATGCACTCGAGCATCAAATCCAAGAATGTATTCTATGATCTGGGAAAAGAATATTCTTAAACAAAAAAACCCACCTCAGTGAGGTGGGTTTTTTGATTCAATTATAGAGTAGAAATTACTTACCACTCATTTTTGAAGCTTTCTTGTCTACAGTTTGTGTAGATTGCTCTCCTGACATTTTAGAAGCTTTTTGCTCTGTAGCTTCAGTTGAAGCTTCACCTGTCATCTTTGAAGCTTTCTTCTCCACTTCTTCAACAACTTCTTCAACTGCAGTTTCAGCTTCTTTAGCAACTTCTTGAACTACATTCTCAGTAGCTTGTG
>Ga0181564_10005074_pt1 | contig 11009 bp, 6 predicted proteins | sample 011ome_24_FD_134512 | JGI IMG/M metagenome (GOLD analysis project Ga0181564, IMG submission 134512) | Coastal salt marsh microbial communities from the Groves Creek Marsh, Skidaway Island, Georgia - 011513CT metaG (megahit assembly) | ecosystem: Environmental > Aquatic > Marine > Intertidal zone... | reverse complement strand
GCTCAATTGTAACTCCATCCTTCGATGTTACACTATCGGCGATTCCAAAATCAAAAAAATCACTGGACTCAATTTCAACAGTATCCGTAAAGGAAATTACCGATAATAGCTTTGTATTTGGCAATTCGGAAATACTTGGACCTTGATGACAAGCCAGAAACAGTAAAAAAGGCGCCGCAAAAAAACGTTTAATTCTCATACATTATTGATTTAGATTGATTGGCATCGACATGCACATGTTTATCTCGGCAATATAAGCTAAGTTGAGCCCCTTCAATATTCTCAATTGTAAGCGATTCCTTATTTATCGAAATACGTAGATAATTATCTCGGAAACGAATATTAAAGCCGATAGATTTCCAATTTTGTGGGATGTTTGGCGCCAAATGTAGCTTCCCATCTTTTATGCGTATCCCTGCAAATCCTTTAGATATGGTCATCCAGGTTCCTGCCATACTCGTAATATGACAACCGTCACAAGTATCGTTATTGATGTCGTTCAAATCCAAACGAGCGGTACGCAAATAGAACTCATACGCCTTATCGTAATTGCCAATTTTATTGGCCAAAATACTATGAATACACGGAGAAAGAGAACTTTCGTGAACGGTTAAAGGTTCGTAAAAATCAAAATGATGTTTGTGCGCGTCTAGGTCAAATTCGTCTTCAAAGAAATAAAATCCTTGCAAAACATCGGCCTGTTTGATATAACAACTTCTTAAAATACGATCCCAACTCCAATGTTCAACAATAGGCCTTTGGTTGGATGGTAATTCAGATACAGGGATTAACTCTTTATCGAGGAATCCATCCTGCTGCAAATACACCTGGCGTTTTTCATCATAAGGATAATACATATTGGTAATGATGTCGTTCCACCTTACCAATTCCGCCTCATTGAAACTTATTTTAGTTGCGATTTCTGCAAATCTTTTTGGATTTTCTTGTTGCAATTTTGCAATCTGATCGCGGGTATAATGCAAGCACCAAACGGCAAATTTATTTGTATACCAGTTGTTATTGACGTTATTTTCAAACTCATTCGGACCGGTTACTCCCAGCATTACCCATTGTTGTTTGTTCTCAGAAAAATGAACTCGTTGTGACCAGAAGCGTGAAATCCCAATCAAAACTTCAAGTCCGTATTCAGCCATATAAGCCTGATCCCCGGTATAATTGATGTAATCATAAACGGCATAAGCAATGGCCCCGTTGCGGTGAATTTCTTCAAAGGTAATTTCCCATTCGTTATGGCACTCTTCTCCATTCATGGTTACCATGGGGTATAAGGCAGCCCCGTTTGTGAATCCTAATTTTTCCGCATTTTCAATTGCTTTATCCAGTTGATTATAACGATAAACCAGTAAATTCCGCGCAACATCAGATGGCGCAGTTGCTAAATAAAACGGCAAACAATAGGCTTCTGTATCCCAGTAAGTGCTACCTCCATATTTTTCACCTGTAAACCCTTTAGGTCCAATATTCAGTCTGGAATCGTCACCTGTATAGGTCTGAAACAACTGAAATATATTGAATCGGATAGATTGTTGCGCTTCGTCATCACCCTCAATTTCTACATCACAATTTCTCCAAATTTCAGCCCATGCATTGGATTGTTCTTGTTGCAGTGTAGTAAATCCTGCCGCTTGTGCTTCTGATGCCTCTTTTGCCGAATTACTTGATAGTTCCGATTCCGGAAGATACATACTGCTACAAACCGCTACATATTTTTCAATAATTGCCTTTTCGTCTTTTTTCAAACTGAAAGCAAAACGAACACCGCAGTCTTTTTCATTTTCATATGAAGTACTTGTATAATTGTTTGTTCCTAACTGTATGTTATGTAATGAACTTGAATTTACCGAAAAATTTGTCTTTTTTGTTTTTTGAGACACCCATAACCTGGATCCTTCTACACCTGCGACCGTATTTTCCCAAAAATATTCGTCGTAATTACTATCTTGGTTGTGAACATCGCCACTTAATGTACTTTGTATATTTACCTCGCAATTTTGAGAAGCTCGCAGGTTAAGTTCTATGACACCAATATTCTTTCTTGTCATACTTACAAAACGCTTCCACTCGAAATCAACCTCCACTCCTTTTGATGTTTTGATGCGGTAAGAACGCAATAAAACACCATTTTCCATATCTAGAACACGCTTAAAATGAGCAGGCGCCATTTTGTTCAGGTCGATCAATTCTCCATCAATAGTAACATGAAGTTGATTCCAGCTTACCGAATTCAGGACCTTCGCAAAATATTCAGGATATCCGTTCTTCCACCACCCAACTCTTGTTTTATCGGGATAGTATACTCCGGCCAAATAGGAACCTTGCAAACTTTCTCCGCTGTAGTATTCTTCAAAGTTGGCGCGTTGACCCATTCGGCCATTTCCAATACTAAAAATACTTTCTGAAACCTTGGCATTGTCGGGATGGAATCCCTCTTCCACAATCTGCCATGGATGTATTTTGATATAATCTTTCATAAAAAGAAATTAAATGTCTTGTATTTGAGACCAGGTAATACCCTCAAGACTTGGTAAACAACAATCTGCTTCCAACAAATCTTTTCCTATTCCAATTACCTTCATTCCTGCTGCCTTTGCCGCCTTAATTCCTGAAGGAGCATCCTCTATGACCATACAGTTATTAGGGTTTACCTTTAACTCAGCTGCGGCATTTAAAAACACTTCTGGATCTGGTTTTGTATTCTTGACCCCGTTACCGTCTATTATTGCCGAAAATTTGGATGTCAATCCTAATTTGTCCAATATAAAGCGAGCATTCTTTGAACTACTACCTACGGCTAATGCACAATTATTTTGGCTGAGTAATTCAAGAAAATCAATTACACCAGGCAAAATATCTTTTTCACTTAATTCATTGATGAGCTTCAAATAATGCTCATTCTTTTCTATCAATAAATCTGAAATTTGACTGTTAGAGATAGATGCATCCCATAAAAGATACGATTTCTCATCCCGAGCCGTTGCCCATTTTAGAATTAGAGTCAGGCTGTCTGCACGACTTACGCCTTTTAATTTTTCGTTATCCTCTTCGGTTAGGTCATAATTGAACTTAGCTGCTATTGCCTTCCAAGATTGGTAATGGTAAACAGCCGTATCCGTTAACACCCCATCTAGGTCGAATATCACAGCATCAATCATAAACGCTAAATCAAGTGGTAGCTAATAAATTCTTATGGTATTCCAATAATGCAGAAACGGGATTTTTATTGACATTTCCCACCTTAAAGCCCATTTCGTTTGCAATATCGTTAAGAACATCCTGAAAGTAATAGGATACCGATCCCACAAAATGAACGGGCACTTCCCTATAATTCGGATAACAAGCAATATGAATTTCTGCAAAATGACGCAACCCTTTATTGATAATTTCAGAAAAATACGGATGTTCTTTATGTGGAACAAGAAAACGCATGAACGAAGCTAAAAACACGTTTGCATCGCGTTGATTGTATACTTTCGAGAAGATTTCTTCCTTGGTTAATTGATAACGCCCTTTAAAATCCTTTTGCAATTCAATGGGCAATCTTTCATAAATGTAATCCGATAAAATTCGCTTACCAAAATAGGACCCACTGCCCTCATCACCTAAAATATATCCCAAAGCGGGCACAACTTCTGTAACTTCATTTCCATCGAAATAACAACTGTTACTACCTGTTCCTAAAATACACGTTATCGCAGGTTCTCCAGTATAGGTAGAATAAGCAGCTGCATTTAAATCGTGGCCCACGGAACACTTTGCATTTACAAATACCGCTTCTAAGGCTTTTTTGATGATAACATTGCGATCTTCGCTAGAACAGCCAGCTCCATAAAAATTCACTTCTTGTATTTGAAGTGCATATTTCATCAATTCGGCATTCGCCTTTAAATGTTCCAAAACCACGTCGGTGGTATGAAAAAATGGATTGAAACCAATAGTAAAAGTGTCGTAAATATGGCCGTTTCCGTCGTCTAACAACCAATCACATTTGGTAGATCCGCTTTCTGCAACTACTATCATAAAAAGTACAATTTGAGCAAACTTAGTGTATTTATGACACATTTGCACAATTCCGAAAATAGAACTAACCAAAATATAACAGAATTAGGTAATTATGGTTGATTCAAACTTGAGAATTATCTTTGACAAGTCAAAACCACATGAACCAACCCCAAATTAACCCCAATGTTTCGGTCGATTGTGCCATTTTTAGTTTCGACGGCAGTGATTTAGAGGTTTTACTTATTGAAAGAATGGCCGGAGAAACGGCGCTAGAAGACGACCTTCTTGCTCTACCAGGAAACTTGATTTATCAAGACGAAAATTTAGATCAAGCAGCAAATCGTGTATTATTTGAACTCACGGGTTTGGAGAATATTTTCCTAGAACAAGTGTATACCTTCGGCGACCCTGCTCGTATAACAAATCAAAAAGATCAAGATTGGTTGAAAAAAATCCGTGCCCATCCTGAGGCTAGGGTAATTACTGTTGCATATACGTCACTCGTTAAAAAATCGAATTTAAAAGTTGCGCCAAGTTCCTTTGCGAGAAAAGCAATGTGGGTTAAAGTAAAAGAAGTTCCTCAATTGGCTTTTGACCATAATGATATTTTTACAAAGGCCTTAGATTTCCTGAAAGTAAAAATCTATTCAGAACCCTTAGGATACGAATTATTACCTGAAAGATTTACGCTCGCACAGCTTCAAAAATTATACGAGGCAATCCTCGATGATAGTTTTGATAAACGAAATTTCCGTCGTAAAATTTTACGCACTTCGTTTATTATCCCTCTCGATGAAAAACAACAAGGTGTTGCGCACAAGCCCGCCCGACTATATCGTTTCGACAAAAGTCAATTTCACCAGATTTAATTTCTTACAATAAGTGTTTTATTGACACTTACAAATAAATACCTTAGTTTGCGACTTTAAGTTTAAAGTTATGGCAATTAAAAAACCGAAACTAAGTGTAAGAGAAATCATTTGGATGAGCTTCGGCTTTATGGGTATTCAGGCTGGATTTGGCCTTCAGAATGGAAATGCAAGTCGAATTCTTGAAGATTTTGGGGCTCATATTCACCAATTAAGTTGGTTTTGGCTAGTTGCTCCCCTAACCGGAATGATTGTTCAACCGCTAACCGGTTATTTTAGTGATAAAACTTGGACACGACTTGGACGAAGAAAACCATTTTTCTTAGCCGGCACCATTATTTGTTGTATTGCCATAGTATCCCTTCCGAATAGTGCCGCTTGGTTTGCAGGCAAATCGGCTCTTTTATTTGGAGCGGTTTTCCTGGCGCTGATGGATGCCTCTATTAACATTGCCATGGAGCCCTTTCGAGCTTTGGTAGCAGATAATCTTGGCGACGAACAGCGGACTTTGGGTTTTTCCATACAAACCTTTCTTATTGGAATTGGAGCCGTTCTAGGTAGTTGGTTGCCTTGGATCATGACCCACATATTCAATGTGAGTAATCAAGCCCCACATGGGTTTGTACCCGATAACGTAGTCTATTCCTTTTATTTTGGAGCTGCGTTTTTCTTCTCGTGTATTATGGTAACCGTACTTTTTGCGCGTGAATACAACCCTGAAGAATATGCCAAATACCATGAAGCTGCACCCAAAACAGAAGAACAAGCAGGTATAATGGAAATTTTCCGCGATTTCAAACGCATACCTAAAACCATGATGCAATTGGGATTGGTGCAATTTTTCAGTTGGTTTGGGCTATTCTGCATGTGGGTATACACCACTAAAGCCGTAGCACAAAATGCCTATGGATTGCCCGCTATTGGTGAAGGTTACGAAGGTGCCGATAAATTGGTTTTTGATAACGCCGGAGATTGGGTGGGTATTTTATTTGGTGTATACAATGGAATTAGCGCTATTTATGCGCTGTTATTACCCAGTATTGTTCGAAAAATAGGCAGAAAAAATACGCATGCACTTTCACTTACTGCTGGTGGTATTGGTTTGCTTTCCATGTTCTTCATCACAGACCCACAAATGCTGATTTATTCTATGATTGGAGTGGGAATGGCTTGGGCAAGTATTTTAGCCATGCCTTATGCCATCCTCGCCGGAAGCATACCCAATGGTAAAATGGGAATTTACATGGGCATTTTCAACTTCTTCATTACCATTCCACAAATTGTAAGCGCCCTCATATTAGGTCCAATTGTAGCCAGTGTATTCCATAATCAGGCCATACACGCTTTGGTTTTAGCAGGAACCATGATGTTAATTGCGGCTTTGAGCATGATCTATGTAGTGGATGGCAAACTCATCCGTACCAAAACATTACCGCACTAAATTCTACTAGGAAATTTCTTCGGTATTGAATTATTTGATGGGGATTTCCCAAACATAGAAGCTGTGAGCTTGAAGTTGCCATGATTTCAATTCCCAATCGTAGACAGCTTTATCATTTGCATTACTATTCAGAAGGATTCGTGCACGCTCCCAGTCTAAATTCATATCCTTAAGTGCGGTTACATCTAAATTTTGTGCTGTTTCAGATTGATTTCCCGCATATAGCAAAACGGAACTTTGACCTTTAATTCCCGCCGCATAAATACCTTCCGTTGGCACCATCTGAAAGCGCTTTCCATCTTTAAAATGTTTTGTATGGGTCTGAGTCCGCAGTTTATTCAATGAGGAAATCCAAGAAATCATTTCTCGTTCAGATTCTGAACGTTGTTCCACCTGAAACACACTCCGATCATCGCATTTATTAAAACCTGGCATGTCTTCACGAATGTCTCCGTGCGATCCTGTCTTCGACATTAGCAATTCCGTTCCATAAAACACACACGGAATGCCTCTCGTCATGTTTAATAATCCCAAAGACATTTTAGTTTTCCATTTTTCATTTCCATATTGACCGTTGATTCGATCGATATCGTGATTGTCTACAAAGGTTACCAAATACTCGGGATGCAGATATAGATAATCCGAAGCCAAAGTGTAATACAATCGACTCAAACCTCCATCCCAATTCCATTTTTCTTTCAATCCATTTTGTAAGGCAAAACACACTTGAAAATCGGTAATGCTATTGGGTTTTCCCATTTCGTCCACACTAAAAATATTGGGTGCATACACCGCTTGAGTGGCTACATTCACCTCCCATGTTTCTCCAAAAAGGAAAACATGCGGAAACGTAAGTTTTAATCGATGATTCAGCCTCTTCAAAAAATCCAATTCGGAATAGGGGTAGGTATCCACACGTATTCCATCCAATTTGGCTGTCGCCAACCACCAAAGTGTATTTTGAATTAAATAACGGGCAACATCTGGGTTTGATTGATTCCAATCCGGCATTTCTTTTACAAACCAGCCTTGTTCCATGCGCTTTCGGTCTTCGTTCAAAGCGTACGGATCGGGTATTGTTGCCAATCGATAATTGGTGATTTTCTTTTCTGAATAATGGTGGAACCAATTGGTATCAACAGGGTTTTCAAATAGAGGATGCTTATGACCCGTATGATTATAAACCAAGTCAATTACCATTTTAATACCTGAATCTCTCGCATCCTTGCATAATTCTTGATATTCCTCAAGGCTTCCGAATCGTGCGTCGATGGCATAATGATCGGTACAAGCATACCCGTGATAACTTTGTTTAGGTTGATTGTTTTCCCATAAAGGTGTCATCCAAACAGATGTGTAACCCATTTGCTTGATATAGGATAAGCTCTCATGTATGCCTTTGATGTCACCCCCGTGGCGGCCAAAAGGATCCTTTTGATCTAAACCTTCTAACATACCCTTAACGGCATCGTTACTTTCATCCCCGTTTTTAAACCTGTCTGGCATGATTAGATACATCACATCATTGGGTGACAATGTGAATCGATCTTTTTTATTTATTGGCTTTATTTCGGGCTTAGTTGCTATCTCATAATTTAAAATCTGTTTTTTCTTTCCTTGGGAAATCTCCAAATTTACAGTCCCTACAAACTCTCGGTTTAGCAACATATCACACAAGAGGTAAGAATTGGAATTGGAACGATTCGGACCAATAGAAAATCCCTTTGTTAAAGACTTAACCACCGCTCCTTCTAAATTTTCTCCATAAAATAGCATTTGAAGGGTATCATTACCCATTTTACAATACCAATTTGGAGGGTCTATACGTTCACATATTTGCGATTGTTTTTGCTTTTTGGAAGTTAATAATTGTGCGTTCACATAACCCGAAGCCAACAAAAGCAGTAATCCCAAAATAGTTCTTGTATTTTTCACGCCGTTATTCATTGTATTGCAATTTTTGTGCAATCTGTGAAAAAACCAAATGAAAGTGTCATTTTTACACTTATTGTTGAATATATTTGCTAACATTGTGATTAGATTAGAATTTTTCTCATCTCGTTTTCCAATTTTTTCTTCATTTTCGAAGGGCGGTTGCTTAATTGTGACTGCCCTTAATTTTTTATCAAAATCCCCTATGAAAACCATATTCTATCTCCTAACATTGGGAGTTTTTAGCACCTTAAATGCGCAAGTTAGTTTAGACCCTGTTTTTGCTACCCAATACGATTCGGTTACCATCATTTACGATGCTACCAAAGGCAGTAAAGGTCTTATGAATCTATCTCCGACTGAGGTTTATATGCATACCGGAGTTATTACCAATAAAAGCACAAGTTTAACCGATTGGCGCAATGTTCAAGGTGTTTGGGGGACGGATGATGCACCGCGCAAAATGACCTATAAAGGCAATAACATTTACGAAAAACGCATAAAAATTCAGACTTTTTACGGATTAACCTCTTCGGATACAGTTAAAAGGTTGGCTTTTGTTTTTAGAAATGTCAATGGCAGTAAAGAGGGTAAAACAACAGACGGTCAAGACATTTTTGTTGATTTGGCCCAATCTGGCCTTCAAGTAAAAATACAATCTCCTAATTCTGATCCGGGCATATTTAGAACTTCTGATAGTTTGAATATTGAAGTTTTAGCTTCCCAAAGTTCTACCATTTCCATTTATCAAAACGGAACCCTAATAAATACAAATAGCGGCACTCAATTGCGTTATGCATTGGGTAAATTAAGTGCGGGTGATTACCAATTTGTAGCCAAAGCGACCGCAAGTGGTATCTCCAGTTACGATACCTTGAATATGGTTGTACGCCCTGACGGTCCCAATATCAGTTCCCTTCCCCAAGGAATTGAAGAAGGCGTAAATTATTTGAGCGACACATCCGTAATTTTATGTCTGTATGCCCCGAGCAAACAATTTGTTTACGTACAAGGTGATTTCAATTCTTGGAAGCTTCAGAATGGATATTTAATGAATCGCACCCCTGAAGGAACACGCTGGTGGATACAAATCAACGGCTTGAAAAAGGGCGAATCTTATGCTTACATTTATAATATTGACGGCAATGTGAAAGTAGCAGATCCCTTTTCAGAATTGGTTTTAGACCCTTGGAATGATGGCTGGATTGATAAAACAAACTTCCCAAATTTACCCGCTTATCCGCATGGGAAAACAACCGGTATTGTTTCGGTTTTCACTGTGGGTAAAACCGCGTATAATTGGCAAAATTCCAGTTTCAAGATTTCTAATCCTTCCGAACTGAATATTTACGAATTACACATTCGCGATTTTATTGCTGCACGGAATTATACTACATTGATCGATAGCCTCAATTATCTAAAATCCCTCGGTGTAAATGCAGTACAGCTTATGCCCATAAGTGAATTTGAAGGTAATAATTCATGGGGATACAATGCTTCATTCCACATGGCGGTAGATAAATACTACGGCAACGAAAACCAACTAAAAGAGTTCATCGATGTTTGCCACGAAAATGGAATGGCCGTTATTTTAGATGTGGTATTGAACCATGCATTTGGTCAAAGCAGTCATTGTCGCATGTACTGGGATGCCAGCAATAACCAACCGGCATCGAATAATCCATGGTTGAATCAACAAGCCAAGCACGACTTTAATGTCGGTTACGATTACAATCACGAGAGCAGTGCTACCAAATATTATACCGATCGCGTTTTAAAATATTGGTTAACCGAATTCCAATTTGATGGATTCAGATTTGACCTATCCAAAGGTTTCACCCAAAAAAACACACTAGGCAATACAGGCGCTTGGGGCAATTACGATGCTTCGCGCATTGCTTTGTGGAAACGCATTCGCGATCAAATTCGCAATTACGACCAAGATGCTATGCTTATTTTGGAGCATTTTGCTGACAACGATGAAGAAAAGGAATTGAGCAACATGGGCTTTTTCCTTTGGGGAAATGCCAACCACGATTACAATGAAGCTACGATGGGCTATAATTCCGATTTAACATGGGGTAGTAATTACAAAACCCGCGGTTGGAGTAATGCGAATGTCGTTTCGTATATGGAAAGTCACGATGAGGAGAGATTGATGTATAAAAACGTCAATTTTGGAAATTCAAAGGGCAACTACAGCACCAGAGACAAAACCACAGCGCTCAAACGCATGGAAATGGCGTGTAATATATTCTTTACCGTGCCTGGGCCTAAAATGATATGGCAATTTGGTGAGTTAGGATACGATGTGAATATTGACTTCAACGGTCGTACCGGTGAAAAACCGGTGCGGTGGGAATACCTACAAGATAAAGATCGTGCGCATTTGCGCTGGATTTACAGTACGTTCATGAATTTGCGCAATAATTACAATGTATTTCATACAACCGATTTCAATACCGAATTAAACGGGGTCGTAAAGAAAACATGGTTACAAAAAGACGATCATAAAATCCATGCCTTATCCAATACCAATGTAGATCAAACCAGTACGACTGTTTATTTACAAGAATCTGGCACCTGGTATGAACTTTTTACTGGCGATAGTTTCACTACCTCAAACAGTACATTTGGCATTACCATGGAGCCCGGTGAATACCGCTTATATTCAAATAAAAAACTGGAAATTGCCCCTTTCGAATTCAAAGAGGAACAAAATAAAGCGGATAATATAAAGCGAATCG
>Ga0181564_10005061_pt1 | contig 11026 bp, 10 predicted proteins | sample 011ome_24_FD_134512 | JGI IMG/M metagenome (GOLD analysis project Ga0181564, IMG submission 134512) | Coastal salt marsh microbial communities from the Groves Creek Marsh, Skidaway Island, Georgia - 011513CT metaG (megahit assembly) | ecosystem: Environmental > Aquatic > Marine > Intertidal... | reverse complement strand
TTTGCGCAGGGTCATTCAACTTAACCCAAATAACCCGGTGGCCTATAACAGCCTTGGTTATACCCTTGCCGACAGAACTGATCGTTATGAAGAAGCCTATGAGCTAATCAAGCGCGCCTATGATCTGGCTCCCAACGACCCTGCCATTATTGACAGCATGGGCTGGGTGCAATATCGCCTTGGCCTGTATGAAGATGCCATCAGAAATCTCGATCGCGCTTATGAACTGTTTCCAGACCATGAAGTTGCTGCCCATCTTGGTGAAGTATTGTGGGTAACAGGAGAACGGTCAAAGGCCAGGAATCTCTGGCGCCAGGCCCTGGAAACCCAGCCAGACAGTGATTTTATCCGCAGCACCATGGAGCGGCTCACTTCTGAATCTCGCTGATCAAACCCTTCGCTTCATTATTCAGCCAGCCCGCTACCTGACCACGGGATTACTTTGCTGCCTGTTGTTTTCCTGTGCCTCCACTCCCATGGATACGAAATACGATGACGACTACCAACAATCACTGGCTATGTTGGAAGAATGGAACCTGCGCGGCAGGTTAAATATACGAAGCGACAATCAATCTGACACGATTAATATCAACTGGCTTCAGCAGGCTGAAACCTATGACATCAACCTGAGTGGCACATTGGGTCTGGGCGCAGTTCGTTTAAGTGGCGGCCCCGGCGGTGTCCTGATTGAAAAATCCGGCAATGAACCGGTAAGGGCAAGCAGCCTGGAAGCCATTACTGCTGAAATGCTGGGGTATGCTTTTCCCGCGTCGGAATTGTTGTACTGGGTACGCGGCATCCCCGCTCCCGGCAGGCAGGCTCGTGTAGAGCGCAATACCGAAGGGCTTATAGACTCCCTGGTACAGGATGACGCCAGCGGATTGGAGTGGACGCTGGAATATGACCGTTTCGAACTGGTCGAAGGCCACCCTGTTCCCGGCCGTATTCGACTTGAACAATCGCCGTTCCGTCTCACTTTACTGATCAACAACTGGGAATTGCCCTGAGGACCATCCCCTGGAAACCCTTTCCCTGCCAGCACCAGCCAAGCTCAACCTGTTCCTGCACATCAATGGACAGCGGGATGATGGTTACCACGACCTGCAAACCGTGTTTCAGCTGCTGGATTACGGGGACAGGCTGACTTTCACCACCAGTGAAGACAATGAAATCCGCTTCAGCTGCAATATTCCTGAACTGGAAAGCCCACAAAACCTGGTGATGCAGGCGGCCAGGCTGCTATGGAAAGAAACCGGCCAGCACAAGGGCACCCAAATATCGCTGGAAAAAACCCTCCCATCTGGCGGAGGCCTGGGTGGCGGAAGCTCGGATGCAGCCACCACTTTACTGGCCCTGAACAAGCTATGGTCATGTGGTCTGCAGACCGGTGAACTGGCTCAAATCGGGCTTTCCCTTGGAGCCGATGTTCCCGTGTTTGTGAACGGGTTTTCAGCCTGGGCTGAAGGTGTGGGCGAAACTTTGCAAGTTATTGATATTCCAGAGCGTTGGTACCTGGTCCTGACCCCTGATTGTCACGTCTCAACAGGGGAAGTTTTTTCCCATCCGCAATTGACAAGACACACTCCCGCCATCAAAATACCCGCCTTTCCGTTTTCGGGCAGCAAAAATGACTGCGAAACGCTGGTCTGCAGCCTTTATCCAGACGTGAAAAAGGCGCTGGACTGGCTTTCCTCCGTTGAAAATGTTGCCCTGGCACGTATGACCGGGACAGGTTCGAGCATATTTGCAGCATTTGAGACAGAACAGGAAGCGAATCTGGTGCTGGCTAAAGCCTGCAAAGAATTACCGGATCTGAAATCAGCCTTTGTTGCCCGGGGAGTCAGTGAGTCTCCTGTTCACCGGACAATAGCTCAGGTTTAAATAAGTTAGTTTTCTTGGGATGATCCCAAGTGGCAAGGTAAACAGACACAAGGTTTTCCTTTTACTTTGCTACCAAAATATAGTTTTTTAAAGAAGTAATTGGGGTGTCGCCAAGTGGTAAGGCACAAGGTTTTGATCCTTGCATGCGGAGGTTCGAATCCTCCCACCCCAGCCATTACATAAAGTAACCGATCACAAAAATCGTTCCAGACAATAATAAATAGAAACAGGACAGGATCTAAAGACATGGCCAACAACTTGATGGTTTTCTCAGGCAATGCCAATCCGGAACTGGCGGAGAAAGTTGCCCGCTGGCTGGGTGTTCCCCTGGGTCGAGCCGATGTCCAGAAATTCAGTGACGGTGAAATCAGTGTAGAGCTGAACGAGAATGTGCGTGGCCAGGATGTTTTTATCATCCAGCCAACCTGTGCACCGACCAACAGCAATCTCATGGAACTGTTGTTGATGGCCGATGCGCTGCACCGCTCCTCCGCTAACCGTATCACTGCTGTGATCCCCTACTTTGGCTATGCCCGCCAGGATCGACGTGTCAGATCTGCGCGTGTGCCAATCAGCGCCAAGGTTGTCGCCGACATGATCAGTGCCGTCGGTGTTAACAGGCTGCTGACCGTAGACCTGCATGCAGAGCAAATCCAGGGCTTCTTCCAGATTCCGGTGGACAACGTTTATGGCTCTCCAGTGCTGGTCGATGAAGTGATCCGTAACAATTACAAAAACCTGATGGTGGTGTCTCCAGATATCGGTGGTGTTGTCAGGGCGCGTGCTTTTGCCAAACAACTGGATATTGATCTTGCTATCATCGATAAACGCCGTCCGAAAGCCAATGAATCCCAGGTCATGAACCTGATTGGTGAAGTCAAAGGCCGTACCTGTCTGATCGTAGATGACATGGTGGATACAGCCGGGACTCTATGCAAGGCTGCTGATGCCCTCAAGGAAGAAGGCGCAATCAAAGTGGTTGCCTACTGTACGCATCCCATACTGTCAGGTAATGCCATGGAAAATTTGAACAACTCTTCTCTCGACTCACTGGTAGTTACAGACACTATTCCGTTGTCGGAAGAAGCAAAGAAGTGCAAGAAGATTCGCCAGCTCACCATGGGTAAATTCCTGGGTGAGTCAATCAGGCGAGTCAGCAATGAAGAGTCTGTCAGTGCCATGTTTGATAACACGTAATAAACGTGTGAATTGAACAGAGCACAACAGTTACATAAACCCTTCCGGGTTGGTCGCAGACCCTGAAGACAAGCTATTTAAAGAGGACAAAAAAATGGCTAAGCAAGAATTTATACTGGACGTATCGTCCAGAGCTGATGTAGGGAAAGGTGCGAGCCGCCGCCTGCGTCGTTTAGAAGGCAACATTCCAGGCATCATCTATGGTGCCGGCAAAGATCCCGTGTCCATCACGATCAGGCATGATGCAATTTTGCATGCCACGGAAAATGAGGCTTTCTTCTCATCCATTATTGATCTGAACCTGGACGGCACCAAAGAAAGCGTCGTTATCAAGGATCTGCAAAGGCACCCCGCCAAACGTCAAATCATCCATGCGGATTTCCTGCGTGTGCGTGCAGACGTTGCTCTTACTGTTAACGTACCACTTCACTTCATCAATGAAGAGAAATGTATTGGTGTTAAACAGGAAAATGGTCAGATCATTACATCAATGAATGAACTCCAGGTATCGTGTCTTCCAAAAGACCTGCCAGAGTACATTGAAGTGGATATGCTTGATGTTCACGTTGGCGACATCGTTCACATCTCCGACCTGAACCTGCCTGAAGGCGTCACCAGTGTCGAACTTTCTCATGGCGAAGGACATGACTCTGCCGTTGTATCTGTTAGCGAAATTCGCGAGCAGGTCATCGAAGAGCCAGAAGCTGAAGCTGCAGAAGGCGAAGAAGGTGAAGCACCAGAAGGCGGTGACGCAGGTGGTTCTGGCGACTCTGCCGGCGACGAAGAAAGCAGCGAGTAATCTCGTCTAAGCTATTCTCACTATGAGCGGCATAAAACTTATTGTTGGCCTGGGAAACCCGGGCCAGCAATACCGTTTCACTCGCCATAACGCCGGTGCCCTTTTCCTGGAAAGTCTATGCGACGACTATCACGGGGAACTGCGTCCGGAAAGCAAGTTTTTTGGCACTGCTGAGCGCATCACCATTGATGGATGCGACGTGAGACTGCTTTTTCCAACAACGTTCATGAACGCAAGCGGCCAGGCTGTATCAGCCATGGCAAAGTATTTTGATATTGCACCGGAAGAAATTCTTGTGGCCTACGATGAGCTGGACCTGCCAGTAGGTACAGTACGACTGAAAAGTGGCGGCGGTCATGGCGGACATAACGGTGTTCGTGACATCACCAAGGCCCTGGGCAGCAATGCATTTCATCGGCTGCGAATCGGTATTGGCCGGCCTACTGTAAAAGGCAAGGACTATGTGCTGAGTGAACCTTCAAAGCAGGAAGCTGAAGCCATCCAGAATAATTTCGATGATGCCATCAGTCTCATGCCAACACTGGTCGCCGGCAATATTCAGGATGCGATGAAGAAACTCCATACCAACCCGGATGCAATAGAGAAAAAGAAGGACAGCACTGATGGGAATTAAATGCGGTATTGTTGGATTACCCAATGTAGGCAAATCCACTCTTTTTAACGCCCTCACTGAAGCAGGTATCGCAGCTGAGAATTTCCCCTTCTGCACTATTGAGCCTAATGCAGGGATAGTCCCTATTCCGGATCCACGCCTTGATGCCATCGCAGCTATCGTCAATCCCAAGGAAACCATTCCCACCACCATGGAGTTCGTGGACATTGCCGGGCTCGTAGCCGGCGCCTCCAAGGGCGAAGGCCTGGGCAACCAGTTCCTGCACAATATCAGGGAAACTGATGCAATTGCTCACGTGGTACGGTGCTTTGAAGACGACAACGTGGTTCACGTTTCTGCCAGCATCAATCCAAAAAGCGATATCGAAACCATCAACACGGAACTGGCTCTTGCTGACCTGGAAAGTGTGCAAAAAGCTTTCGACAAGATCAGCCGTGTCGCCAAAAGTGGAGACAAGGATGCCCAGAAACAGGCCGCCCTGCTGGACAGAGTCCAGAATCACCTCGATGAAGGTCAGCCAGTACGTAGCCTGGGTCTCGACGAAAATGAACTGGCAGATATCTATACCCTCCACCTGCTGACGGTAAAACCCACCATGTATATTGCCAACGTGGATGAAGACGGGTTTGAAAACAATCCTCACCTGGATGTCGTCAGGGAAATTGCCTCGAATGAAGGTGCTGAAGTAGTTGTGGTCTGTAATAAACTGGAATCCGAGATTGCCGAACTGGACGACGAAGAAAAAGGCGTCTTCCTTGAAGAAATGGGCATGACAGAGCCTGGCCTCGACCGGGTTATTCGCGCCGGTTATACACTGCTGGGCCTGCAAACCTATTTCACTGCCGGACCCAAGGAATGCCGCGCCTGGACAGTGAAAAAAGGCGCCACGGCTCCCAAGGCTGCTGCCGTTATTCATACGGATTTCGAAAAAGGCTTTATCCGTGCCGAGGTAATCGGATATGACGATTTCATAGCCAACAATGGCGAACAGGGTGCCAAGGATGCCGGAAAATGGCGACTGGAAGGCAAGGACTATATTGTCGCTGATGGCGACGTGATTCACTTCCGTTTCAACGTTTAAAACACCCAAATCCTTGACTTTACAGGGACAGAAAACGAAAATGCGCATCCTTTGAAACACCTACGCTAACTGGAAAGTTTGGATTTCCGTAGCGAGGTCCTCAAGTGTGCTGTAGATGTGGATTTAATTTTGCATTTACGACGCAGGCGTATACAGACATACGTTGAGGATGAATTGCAAAATTAGGGTTCACAGATGCAGTACAATTGTGAATCGCAGTAGGAAATCAAGGCTACGTAGCTCAGCCGGTTAGAGCACAGCATTCATAATGCTGGGGTCGGTGGTTCAAGTCCACCCGTAGCTACCATATAAATCAAGCACTTAGAGTTTATAACCCTAAGTGCTTTTTTATTTGGTAAGCACAGGGTAAGCAAGTGGAAGTTTTTTTATGCCTCTGTTAGCTCTGCCATTTCTATAGCGTCATCTACCTCAATCCCCAGATACCTCACCGTACTTTCAAGCTTGGTGTGGCCCAACAAGAGTTGCACTGCTCTCAAATTCTTTGTTCGCCGGTATATCAGCGAGGCTTTAGTCCTCCTCATAGTGTGTGTCCCGTACTCAGCCGGATTTAAGCCTATTTCCGAGACCCAGGACTCCACTATTCGGGCATATTGCCTAGTCCCTATATGAAATCCTGGCTTTACCTGACTGGGAAATAGGTAATCCCCTGCCCTAAGCCCCTTGAATGAGATCCATTCCTGGACCGATTCTCGGGTCTGTGGCGTGATCTCAAACTGAACCGGCCTTTGGGTCTTCTGCTGCAGAATAGAGGCTCTCTTGAGCACCTGAGCCCCCTGGCAGATGTCATTAACCCTAAGCTTTACTAAGTCACAAGCACGTAATTTACTGTCTATAGCTAGGTTAAAAAGGGCTAAATTCCGAGGATTTTTCCTCATTTGGAGGCGCACCCTGATGGCCCATATCTCTTTGAGCTTTAAAGGGGCCTTTTGGCCAATGATTTTACCTTTATTCCAGGGAGGGGTCTTAGTGAAAGGAAGTAAGTAAGTTGTCATTTGTTAGTTCCGTTCAGTTGATGGAGCTAAATATTACTTATTCAGATTTACGTCTGCTCTCGGCCAGAAGCAGAAGTAAATAATAAATAATTCCTACTCTGACCCTAATTATTGATTCCTACTCTGACCCTAATTATTGCTAGCGACACTCATAAAAGCTGAAGCCAACTTCTTATCCATCAAGTCAGTAAACTTCTTAAGTGTGTCTAGAATAATGATTTTCCCATTAGCACTCCGAGTTTTAATCATCGCATTAAGGTAAAAAATAAATTTTCTCGTCTCAAAGCCACGGTGCCCAGGAGCTAACATTTCAAATAATTGAAAACTACAACTCGGCCTGATATTTTTAAACTGTAATTACTAATTGCCAAATACAAGGTAACGCACTTGTAGCCATTCAGGTCGGTTTAGTACGCCAGTATAGTAAGTAACAAATACTATAAGAGATGCTACCCAAACAGCTGTGGTATAACTTGCCATATAGTTTTTCAGCACATGATGCTTGTCTTCACTCGATTGATTACCCCGATTGGTCCATCTCTGCTTAGAAAGTCTGAACAGGCTATAAACTTTTACAACTGCATTTAACATTTGGTTTATATACAGCAAAAATGGCCAGCTGAAGAAAACTTCCCTGCTATAACGAAATAGACACAAAGATAGTAAAAGGCGACTAAATAGAATCCAAATGAAATAAGCAATAATAAACCGGCTGTCTACCAGCAAGGAAACGCTGGCAGCAACAGTCGGACTTATTAGCGTTGTCCACATGGCCAGACGCTGGTCAATAAGACACCACCAGATAAAGAATCCGACTTTACTGGGTCCAAGCCCGATGGCTCGACTGCCATTTCTTAACATATTACCTGACCAGCGCTGAAAGTTTTGTGCCATCCTTTTAAAACCGGAGCCCTCAACATATTCGACCGTACTTACCACTACATCGGGTAGGTAAGTCATTTCAGCATTCTGAGTAAGCAGGTAGTACCAAGTACTCTTGTCATCACCAGAGAGGAAGCGAAATCGTCCCCAAAGCCAGTGATCAAGATGGTCAGCTTCAAGTATTCGTATAAATTCATTTTTTGTAATGTAGTTAGCTTTAAAAATTGACATCCTTCCCGTCAATGTAAGCACCTTGCCACTTACCGCATGTGACTGCATGGCTATACGCCGTTGCGCAAATCTCATCTTTAGCCATTGTTCTACCCAAGCTGGTCCAATGCAGATGACCTCTTCATCAGTGGTTAATGCCTGTAATTCAGGCCTTGCAGCAAAAACCGGAAAAGACTTTTCAAAAGTTCCTGGTGATAAGATCGAATCTCCGTCCATGAAAATGACCAGCTCATCATCACTGATTTCGGCTCTTGACATAGCGCGAAGGACAGAGCCTATTGCCATTCGCTTGCCAGGTTGATTCTGTCTAACAATATTTAAATCTATAGCTAAATCTCGTGCATGAAGCTGAAGATAGTTGGCTATAATTTCTTCATCATGATCACAGCTGGAACCCAGCCATATTGTTATGGGCAGTTCGCTGTTGTAATGCTCATTGATTATGCTTCGCAGCATATGTTCAGTGGTTTTTCGATTCTCGTTAAAGGTCGTTACGAGAATATGCACACCTTCTGGACGCCAGCCACTTTCCCACAACCTATCAGCTTTTTTCCTGTGCTTGGGAAATACTCTGCTATGGTAGTGTTCAGCTCTTAGTGCATGTACGAACCACCAGGAATAACGCCAAATTCCAATAACGCCTAGGACCAGAGTAAATTGCTGAAGATGGGGGTCCCATAATGGATTGGCAAATTCGAGCAGGCCAAAACAGCACATCCCCAGAAAGATAACTAATTGATATGCTTTCAGGAGCGTCCATTTACTGACTGCTCCATGGACTTTACTACCACTCTTGATTAATGAGCAGGCTGACGTCGCTGTCATAAATCTACTAGTTCAACCATTGGGCTGAATCCGGGAGCGTCAAACTCGTCTCTTGGCGAGTTAAACTGACTTCTTATCGCAAGAATCATTTCCCCGACAATAGAATTTGCTTGCCCTGGGAATAATACGACTGCTGGAGTGCCGGGGGCATAAAGTTGTCTAATAGTTGTCTCTGCCAACTCTTCGAATAGCAATGTCACGCGAGCTGTACGGTCCTCAGAAGAACGCCAGTTATAACGTACTGCATCTCCATCCAGAAAAGCCTGGGACCGGTCAACAGATACTACTTTTGCCCTGATTGACTCATCCATCGCCGGAAGATAGACACGGGCATTCTGACCAAGCGATATATTTAAGATTTCATTTTGGGTAAGGAATACTTCAACAACTCGAGCCTCTTCGCGTTCGAAATATCCAATTACTTCTCCCTTCTTGATCGCACTTCCAGCGCTCTTAGTCAGTTCTACGAGACGGCCATCAGTTGGTGCTGAAATATTAATGCGATCCCTTTTCGCCATAAGAGCATCAAGCTCTTTCCGGGCCAGTTCAAGTTCTGCGGACAGATACTGAACTTCATTTTGCATATTTGCACTTTCTCCCTCGAGTCTTTCTCCTGTAAAGAACCGGCCGGAATTTCTTAACGTTGTAAGTGATTGCTCAGCTACAGCTAGCTGTATATGCGCACTGTCGCTAGAATTTTTAGCATCAGCCAGTTGCGTCTTTGCAACATCAAGCTCCCTGCTTGAGGCCATATCCCTCTGAACCAGTTGCTCAACACGTGAAACATGCGTTACGGCAAGACTCAGTCCAAGATCTGCAGCCTCGAGATCAGCTTTTCTCTGCTCTACCTGGTTAATGGCAAACTGCTCATATTCAAGTATCTTGTCTTGCTCAACCAATAGCGCTTTTCTAACCTGCTCGAGAGCAATTGCAGCACGCTCTACCCGAATTTCAGCAAAAGAAATATCTTCTTCAAGCTCAGGATCCTCAATATAGATTAGAGAGGAACTTGCAGAAACCCGCTGATGAAGAGATGGCGATACTCCGAGAATTTTTCCATCAGTTGGGGATACCACCTGTTCAAGGGGAGCAGAAACAACACCTGATTCCAATTTCATACTAAAGAAGTTGGCATAGATCGTAAGACTAAAATAACAAACCAATGCAATACCTACAGTTGCATAAAAAGCTGAGATACCAAGCTGTTTCCCACTCCAACGGCGAACCGGAAGATCCTGAATCGGGTTGGCATCTGGCTCCAATGAAGCAGGAGTTACAGGTGAGTCAATCCGTTGCAAGGTATCATCGACGGCAGTGATATTGCCTGAAACAATCTCTGCGATGAAATGATTTAACAAGTCTGTTTGGCGGCGATCCAACTTCTCGAAAACACAGGTAATTTCTCCTATGTTTTCCATTACACGGATTACACGCGCATTAGTGATAAAAGCGATCTCGAATCCCTGAAAGGGTAATTCGATTTCAACTTCAAGGCTGTTATCGGTTGTTATTCCCTCAACCCCAATTTCAGCTATGCGGAACCCCCCCAAACTCCAGTCAACTACAGGATATTCGATACCATCGATACTGAGCTTTAACGGAGCTGTCAATCGATGATGCCGCCTCTGACTGGTTTTCTTTCTTCTGATCTGCATCTCATCTCACCTAAATTAAGTCTGTGCAACAGTACTAGTGCAAGAACAATGCCAATGATGATTGATATGAAATCATGGCCCAGTTGCGAGAATTCACCCCCAAAATTCCCAAAATGCAAATAGCCCCACTAGCAATTAGCGATTTATTTGCAATTTAAAAAAGATTTCTGGGCTGGATAGTCCGATTAGTGCTGCATTCAGCCAAATTCAGCATGCTTACAAAATTGGCATGATTTCTGCTGAGTGTGTACCAAATCCTAAACTTGGGACAAACAGTGATCACGAACACCAATAATTCCCTCAATTCTGCTCAGCGGGAAGGACGCCTGGCTGAAACCTCCAAGCCCACTATCGAGAATGTGGAAAAGGTCAGTCCCATACGGTATCCCCTGGGCAAATCGAGGCATGAAAAACGGACTATCAGCGTTTTTGGGCTGGGCTACGTGGGTACAGTTTCCATGGCTTGCTTTTCGGAGCTCGGCCATAAAGTCATCGGTGTGGATCCCAATCTGGCAAAGGTTAATGCACTCAAGGCTGGAGAGCCGCCAATTCTTGAGGAGCATCTTCCAGAGCTTCTTGCACAGGCTAAACGGCGCGGGCTTCTCAATGCAATGCAGAAAGTTAAAGAAGCAGTTCGACAATCGGAAATATCGCTGGTTAGCGTTGGCACCCCAAGCCGGCCTGATGGTAGCTGTGATTTGACTTATCTAGAAACAGTCGCAAGGCAAATTGGAGAAGCTTTAGCTACTTAAACCGACTATCACCTGGTTATTTTTCGTAGCACGGTTCCGCCAATGACCACACGCCAGATACTAATTCCTATTCTTG
>Ga0181564_10005052_pt1 | contig 11040 bp, 9 predicted proteins | sample 011ome_24_FD_134512 | JGI IMG/M metagenome (GOLD analysis project Ga0181564, IMG submission 134512) | Coastal salt marsh microbial communities from the Groves Creek Marsh, Skidaway Island, Georgia - 011513CT metaG (megahit assembly) | ecosystem: Environmental > Aquatic > Marine > Intertidal zone... | reverse complement strand
GACAAGTTTACGTTTTGGTTCTTAGGGATGCAAGACGGGAACGAGGCCTTTTCTGTGATATCCAATTCCGATGACGGCATCTGGGCAGCGGATGACCTGCCCGATGGGAAAGTGATACAACTGTCTAAGGTTCCGGGGGGTGAAACCGACAAGGTTGTCCGGGTTCTCAATTTCACTCCAGGGCGCTATCGCACTTTGCCGGATTTCAAATCCAGGCGACTTAATCGCAATGATAGAGCTTCGCACACTGGCATTGTCATTTGTCATTCATTCGGTAATAAAAGTATATAAGTTTTTGTCTCTTCGGGTGCGTAGTATGTCCTCTGATCCTGCCATTGAGACATACGACGCGAAGACTATGGATATTGCTAACGTACTGTTGAAAATTAAAGAGCAGCAGAGCCACATTGAGACACTGCAAGCGCAAGTCAATGACAAGGATAAGAAATTGAATGACGCGCTTGTCGAGAGAAAGAAGGAAATGGCTGCATACATGGACGGTATTAAAAATTATTTGGCTAAGATGAAAGAAAGCATGTCTGAAACGGACATCAACCAATTCATCGTGGGGTTGGAAAGGTGTGTGGAAAGTGGGGAGCGTAATCCCATTTTTGAGGTGATGTGTTGTGCTTCGAAACTAAGCGATGCAAATGTCAACGAGACTGAGCGCCTGCGAACTGAAAACGAAGATCTGAAGCGGCATGTGCAAGGGGGCTTTTTCGGCGATGCTGCGCAGCGCACTTGCGGTGTGAAGCGCGCAGCAGATGAAATTGAGGGGGGGTCTACCACGTCTTTTTGGGACAGTTTTCAGAAGAATATGGTAAACCAGTAATTGAATATTTTTTATAAATATTTTTATGTTGCTGCAAATATACCCATTGTGTTGTTGGCAAATGATGTATTCATCCCCTTTCCATTGCGTTTGGATGCTGCTCCAACAAAATCGGGCCCATGATGACCTGACCCTCGCGTTTCATTGTAAACCACTCCTTCTTTGGTTTGCAATCTATAACTTCCTTCAAAATAAACCCCTCCTGTACACGAAGTAGTATTTTCGGCGGCATTTTCTTGTAAGCTTTTGTTCAAATTTGTTTGGGACGATACATGTTCAAGGCATTCTTCAACCCACTTAAAATTATCACCCAATTTAAAACACACGTTTTCAATATTTCGTATATTAAAGTTGCTCTCTGGGAGAATGGAGTCAGCGTTTGCATCGCAATGCTCTTCATTCGTATAAAATCTTGCAGGAGAGGGGTAATTTTGTTTGTCTTCGTTCAATAACATATTGATTGGGATGAATATTATATCTGCTCCGTCATATGGCTTTGAATTGTCTAATGTTTTGCTAATGAAGTCATTATTATCACCACTTTCCAAAATTTTGGTTCCCTTGCCTCCACAGTATGCTGCATATGCTATATCCCAAACCCTCACTAGATTTTTCTCGTTGAAAACAATTGCCCTTTCGTTGTACTTGTATGACATCCCCCAGATACCATGCACTGAGTCAGAGTAGCATTCCAGTTGCGTTTGGCCCCAAAGAGTTGCTCCCAGGTCATCCATACCGCTTTTTCCCAGTATGATACCAAACATTTGATGTTCAATATTTGGGCGTAAAAGGAGTATTTCATGTGGCTGGTACTTGAAAGGGATATCCCTTATAATCGCTTCGATTTTCATTTGCTCACGATCTGAATCTTGGATCAACCGAACATTTTGTTCAAATGAAGCAAAATTGTCAAACATATTTTGATTACCCACAAATTCGAGCACTAGAACTCTAAACCAATTGGATAAAGTTATCCATTGAAAATACCAATTCAATGCCTTTAGGTCAGTCGCAGGCTCCATAGGAACACTCAAGCCCAATTTCTGAATTAAAGCAATAAAATGTTTGTCGTCACAAGGTAGATTATTGACATCGAGGTGCGCGACGTCTATCTTGAAATCATTAGGGATACGCATGTTTATGCGTGCTATAGCTTCATGCAACAATCGTTGGTTTTCACTTTCGTTCGTTGGTTCATCATAATTTTTTTCGAGAATTTCCGTCACCGTTTTGTTTACCAGTTGTTCAAGTTCATGAAAAATCACAGCAATCCTTTCCGAACGATCGTAAGAAGAACTAAAATCCAATAAATTTGTTACTGTATTTCGATTAAAGATTATAGAACGCATCAAACAATGTGCAATGTTTTGCATACCGTAAGCGTTTACAGTTGCATCATCCATAGCCGTTCCAGCTCTTTTTGCGCTGTAATATCTCTCAAAAAAAATCCCCATTCTCCCCGCTGCGAAGGCGATGGTGGGGGTAAATAATTCAGTAAATGTTCGCGTCATCGTAGTATGTCCCAACGCTTTCAGAAAATCGTACAATTTTTTGCTTGTTTTCTTTGGGTTTACTGTTACTTTTTCATCTTCATAAGGTTTTCTTTCTTCTTCTTTTTCGCACTTTTTGTACTGCGACTGGAAATCAATGGTATCCCATGTATCCCTCTCTTCGTTATACAATGAACCAACGCAATCAAAAATGGATCTCCCTTTTGGTGGCACAAATCTGTAATACTCTCCCACACGCACACGTCTTGCCAAAAGGTCTCTAGGGCGGACGCCTGTCTCTGTCGAGAAAGAGTGGGTGTTTATGATCTTCAGTCCCCTGTATTTGTTAATATTTGGACCCTCCCTCAGTCTTCTGACACCGTCGTCCCCCTGTGTGAAATATTGCGTCCGCTCTGGGTGCATCTGAAGTTGCATTGTAAGCTTCGAATTACACAGCAAGAAATCTGGTTCTTTGCTCCCCCATGAGCGCAGTGTCGTCTTGCAGTCCTCTATACATATGTCCAAAGCGTTTGGGTTCTTTTGCATATATCCAAACATGTCCACGTAATCCCTTATTTTTTGCAGAGGGGGCTTGTTGTGATCTGCGGGGTATTTCTCTTCAAAATGTTTTTCATACGACGGGGCCTGGATGAGGGCCATGGTAACGTCGAAGTTATTGGAGTACTGGATGCTATGCACCACCTGTGACAATTGATCCTTAAAATTTTTCTGTCCTGCTTCCGACATCATGAAATTTGCTTCCATGACTATAGCGAGACCCTGTCTAACTGTATATCCCGCGAAGGAGCGTTTCGTCTGGGTGAGGACACGCGCACTGGACTCGTATGGGACCCGGGATGCCATACCCTCATCAAAACTCCACACATTCCATTGTATTTTGCCGTCTACATTGTCTATGTGTTTGTATGGGAGCAGATATGTGGTGAAAGGACTGTTTGTTGTGTCTGTGATCAGCCCGTCTATTCTGTCTGCCAGCCATGGATTGGGTCCCTTCAAGGCATCTGGGAGATGCCATCGTTGACGCCTACGATGTCTGTCACTGTCTTCTTTGATGTCGCGCGCTGCTGGACCAAAAATGTTTTCATAGTCTTCTATTGAGGGATTTGCTTTGCTGTTATTGTAGAGCCCCCCGCCGTGATAGTTATCAAGCGTGGCAAGGTTTCCATAACTTTGATCTCCTCTTAGAGCATTACTAACATAACCCTCAGTCATTTCAGCATGGTACAACAAATATATCGTATTTATATACAAGATGCATGTTGTACATCCTAAAACCTACTACATTTTGGATATCTAATCTCCCAGTTCATATGTGAGTTTTATGCGTGCGTTGTATTGGAATGGTGTGTTGAGGATTTTTTTGTTTTCAAACTCTTCCATTTTTCCTATTTCTTCCTGTGACATTCCCATCTTAACTTTCGGCTGTGTCCGCGAGCGGATTAGGGACATGTCGTCCATGTCGTTGAAAGCCAATCCTCCTGGGCGCGAAATGGAGACATGGAAGTTTGTCAAATCATGTGTTGTTACTTTACTCAATATGTCCTTCCGGATGGCCCCCGCGCATTTACTTACCACATCACGACTAATCTTGAACCACTCCCCGTCAATTTTTTGCTGTCTGTCAATGTCATCGCCAATGAGGTCTGGGTTGACCCGCAGAACAGCTATGACGGGGTGTGTGTCTTTTACAAACATGTAAGGAGCAGCCTTGACGTCCATGACGCCATGAGTTTCAAGGTTGTGTGCATTATACTCTTTGAACGTGGTTTTCCACTGCTGTTCGGCGGCTATGTCCCTGTTTGCAGTAAACAAAACCTGCCGTTTATCACTTTTGCTATTAGGGAGCGCTGTATAGGTGCACCTTTCACCGCATTCCAGAATTTCATTTTTAGGGCAGCAGCTAACATTCACTGCAAGAGGGAACGGGTAATCACTGTGTGATTGCAAGAGTTCTGCTTCTTTCAGTGTTACGTTACGTAGTTGGTTGACCTCCATTTGGCTGTCCATGCTTGTCTCTGCGTCAAGATTTTCGCCGAAAACATCCACGTGGCGTCCTTCCGCTGGCTTCCAAACCCCTGCGGACGCTCCTGCATGATCCAGTTCAGAGAGAGTGTCGAGCATGTTTACAGAAACAATCCTAGTTACAAGTTTTTGGGTCTCTGCATTAGACTCGGTTTTTGGTATTTGACTGTTCGGTGAGTCCTCCGCTGTGGTATTATTCTCTTTGGGTTTACCATTAGGCATATTAATGGGCGCACTCATGTCGGCCGTGTACAATATAAGACACTTAAATATATTGTTCAGAGAATGGATGGTGGCAAAACTCTTTCGAGTATTTCAAGGATAAATTCTGCTATTGGGGTGTCTTTGTCACAGTCTGTATTGGTATGGACTTCTTCCTTTTTAAATCCACTTGAGCAGATCTCGGGCGCTCTGGCATTTGGGTTTGGTCTGGTTGCAACGCATCCGGAAAACGCCACGGAGAACAAGATGCGCTCTTGTGTGCTTCATCTGTGGATGACTGTAATAACCAATTTACTCTTGACTTATGTTGAGGGGGTGTCTTCTTCTTTCTTTGAGCATCTTTCGTGGAGTTGTATTGTGGTACTTCTAGCTGAGCGCGTGCATGTCAATGGTCTCCTGGGGGAGGAATCCTCGGTTTTTCTGACCTCTACGAAATACATTTTTGCAGACGTCGTGTCATCTGCAATCAGTAATGGGTTTCTACTTGGTGTGGTGCAGTCTTTGATTGTTTTGTCTTTTTTGAACGCCGCAGTGATAATTGCCTGCCCCTCTGAGGCGATTCGGAGCGCCATATCACTCATGGTTTTCGATTCAGTGGGGGATATGTTATTCCGTTTTTCGTCTTTCCCTGTTTTAAAGCTCCTTGTGGCGCTTTGTCTTTCTTCGTTTGAGTTCCCCATTAACTCCTTTTTCGACCATATTGTGGAATATAGCAAATGGGAGGCAGCCAAGGAACTTTCCGATCTTTCTCTCGGCATCGGGAAATATGCATTGGTTGTTTTTATTTTTTTTCTGGCGTTTATGCGGCTTTTGCGTGTCTCTGTGCATTTCCGGGATACTGTCGACGACATTGTTGTCTTGTCTTTTTTCAATATGGTGTTAGTGCAGTCCAATGATATTCTTCAATTCATTTTCGCGGGAAATTTGCTTATTTCATATTTGTTTACGCTGACACTTTTGTCTATGGCTAGCGCCCGTCCGTCGGCATTTTTTCGCAAAAAATAATAAAAAGGGGGCAGTAGTGTCGCCGTTGTTTACATTTTCCTTTCATTATGAATTTCCCTACAGATTGGTCCGATGTCCCGTCGAAGAAAAAAAAGGGTAATACCCAAGGACGGGGTGCAAAGCGGTTTCGCGCGAGTGTGGATGTGTCTGTCCCTGCACCCACGTTTCCGGAATCCTCTGACAATTCCTTGAAGGATCAAATACAGAACAGACTGAATGCACAGTCGCAGGGATTTGGGGTAGAGGAGTTGGATATCAACCAAATTATTAACACTATCCCTTACAAAGATATCATCCGGGACGTTTTTCATAATTCCTTGCAAAAATCAATCGACGTTCCTATTATAACACGGGCATACGAGGAGAGTTTCATGCGCGAACCGGTCAATAGTAGCGAGAACCAGTGTGTCAACGGGGAGTTGTGTGAGTGCATGTTTATTGACAGGAGAAACCAGTTTAAAGGCGTTGAGTTTCTATTGCCACATGAGAGCAAGGAGGATGTGCCGCGCCCTTGTGTCCTGTGCTGCCGTCAGATGACGCAGAAATTCTACTTTGACATCATTTTTGACGGGAAAACGTTTAATTTCCCGATTCAGCGGTATGGTAACATTTTCAACCAGGTGATTACCCCCCTTGTCCACGACCCAGGGTAAAAACTAAGCACTGTTTTTGCACAGGAAAACGAATATTCGACAGAAGTCATGCTTTCTTGCCCTCCCAATGGGCCTCTTCATATTTTCCCGTGTCCTATTATGTCGCACCAGCGCAATCGTTACAGTGTCATTTACAAGAACGGGGTCCGTTTTCTGAAGCAGTGGAACGTATCTATCTCTGATCATGTACAGGTATTTGATTTTTTGTATTGAAGTGTTTCTTGCGTGCCCTAACTTGGTTTTCAGTACAACAGGAGTAACGGGACTTGTTTCCGTGAAAAGAGGATCCCCCGTTTGTGTCACGTGCATGAAGACAGTAGTATGCAGATGCCTGCTTGTTTACTGGATGGGGTGTCTCTTGACGACGTTTGTTTCTCTGGGAACAAAGAAATTGATAACGCTGTCCGGGCTTTGTACAAAAGGGTTTTGAACGGGGAACGCGGCGCACAGACAGAGATAGACAGTCACGTTTACGCTGAGTTATTGTTCCGGGAGAGACCGGAATCCATCATATTCAATTCTGGTATTGGAAGTGGTTATATAGAACAGCTACGCACGTGCGGTTGCAGTGGAATACATTATCACAGTCTCCCTGACATTGGCAATTATATCCGATCTGTTGTTTTCTTCAGTGGGGACAAGCCGTGCGCGTCATTTGACGCTGAGATGCCTCTGATTGCTTGCATCTATGACTCGCTCCCCAACATCAAACGAACAAAACAGCTGAAGGTCAAATTTGAGCCCTTGGTTGGGAACGGACCGCAGTTTTCCGCTATTGTAAGCATTTTGTTAGGGACGTTTTTGGGTCTTTTCCCTCGGGCAGCCAAGGCGCCGTACTTCCGGAAGCGGTGTGACATTGTCAGCTTTCTGCGCAAAATGCAGTGTCTAGGGGAAAAGGAAAAGGTAGAGGCATTGCGCGGCATATCGAACGTCATCAAGTTATGTTTCATGGAATACGTACAATTTTGCATTGTGGAGTACATGCCAGTGGAAAAGGAAGTGATGATGAAGGGGAGGACCACTAATGCCTTCCTGAATACGTTGTCGGGGGTGTGTGATATTTTTAGGATGCAGATCAATGACCTCGAAGTTTTTGATTTGCATAACATTGACAAGATAGCAGTCCAGTGTATAGAACGGTGTTACAGGCTGTGCAAGTTTAAGATGCAGAGGCATGTACCAAACAGGGATTTTTTCCCGCAGTGTTACAAGTCTGTGGATTGGGATGTGTTTTCAAGTGCTCTGGGGATTGTGGAGTACTGCTACTTTTTAAACAGTCATAGGATTTGCGGTAAATGGGGTTGCAACGTGTTTGACCATACACGCGAATTACGTTTGATGTTTCCCGACACACCCGAAGAGGTTCTTAAGTACGCCTGTGTCCTAAACCAGAAAGTAAAAACTTTCAAACTTCCAGAAAATATAACGGCGAAACAAGTGATGTCCTTGAGGAAGCAATACGACTATTGTCAGGATAGCCGGGAAGCGATATCGAAGTTCGTTGTTTGTCTTGGGTGCATTGTGTTGGGGAGGGGGCAAAAACGGGTATTCCGTTATTCGTGCAGGGATGGGGTAGTGGAGTGTGTGCGTTGCCAGGAATCTCGCTCTGTATTCAAGATAGATTTGCTGGGGGCGATCTTATACCTATGTGGTGAAGTTTTCATCATGTGCCCTATGTGTCTGGAAATTTTGAGTTTGGGTATGTTTGATTTCGGTGTTGCCAGAGGGTGTCGCAACTGTTGCCGTTCATCAGGCACAATGGAACCTGTACCCCCCAAGTCTCGCAAGAAGCGGAAGCCTTGTTTTCATTGTTTTCTTCCGTCTAGCAATATTCTTACCTTGTTAGACAGCAAAACAATGCGTATAGTGGATTTACAAGTGTGCAACAAGCACATGCCGCAGAATCATGTCAAGAAATATATCAACGAGGTGGGCTTTTTGCGCGTGTCCCACTGCCTGTGTGTAATCTTTAACATTTCTTTTTTTGTTGTAGGTGTCACAATTTTCTGTGTGGTGCAATACCCAGTGAGTTACACTTGCGTAAGGACCTTCATGTCGTATATTCGTATGAATCTTTTAGATACACAAACATAATAAAAGCAAAATAGTCTATTTTGGTATATGGGGAGCACACCCAGCGACGACGACTGGACTTGTTACGCTGTCTTTGTCTTTACAGGGGTCCGAAATGCGACTGACAGAATTATCGACCTCCTTTCAGTAGGGGGGGAGGTGCATGTAGATGTTGGCATATTCGACACCGCGGACACGGATAACAATGGTATTCTGTATTCGTCTTATGTTGGACAGCCATTACAAAAAACTGTAGCGTTTGAGAACAACTACGATGCATTGCTTGACAAGGTTTTGGTCTCAAATATAACGAAGGGGCAAGCCGTAAAAGCTTTGTCTATGTTGAACGCTTTTGTGGATGCACACATCAAATACAATACACGGGATTTACTTTATTGTGTTTATCCCAAGTTTTTGACAGATGTCTTTGTCAATGACATTTCCTCCCCCGAAAACGTTCATTCTGTATTTTGTTCTCAACTTGCGATACTTGTAATGCGTGAGCTGAAGCACTTTGATAGTGTCTCCGGAACATTGCAATGTCACCCTCTGGCTTTGATTGCTTCTGACATCAATTGTAGGACTATTTCGCCTGCGCGGCTTAACCGCATTGTATCTCCGTTTTGCGCGCAAGTACACCTGCGTAAGTTCACCATGGGTTGCCTGGAGTTTATCAACCAATAAACTCACTTACAAAGTTTTGTGAAGTGTGTTTGTTGTTTCAATATTTTGTATGTCGATATGGAATCATGCTCTTTGTGTTCCACTGTTATTAGGAGCAGTGTATTCACACAGGCTTCAAGCTGTTTCTCGCGTAAAGCTTGCATTGAATTCAAGAGGTTGTATTTGTCTGGTACGTATTCTTTGACTGCAGTCATGTAGGATGGGAGGGGTGTGCATGCCTCAAATTTGTATTTTCTCTCGCGAATGTCCAAGGAGTACGACATCACAAATGAGTATGAACGTATGAATATTGATCTCTCCACGTTCACAACGTCGCCGTTTGCGGTCACTTTTGAAAGTCTTAGTTTGGCCATGCACTGTTTGAGAGAAAGGAAAACCTTGACCCCTCCAATGTATGCTTTTGTCTTATTCGTAAGCTCGTCCACTGTGATGCACACGGGGACATTATCTGTCATTCCCCATTTTACCCACTCGGACATGTAGCCAATTATGCGTGAATTGTTTGACGTGAGATCTTCTTTTAGGTTTTGCACGCAAACCGACGCGCTTACAAACGACTCGAGTGTGAATTCCTCATCGTTCCCGGTACTGAAGACCGGTACTATAACAGGTAGCTCCATGTTGAGATGATTTACTCGTTTAGAATCTTCTTCAGGTTTTCCCCCCATGGTTGTACTTGTGTTTGGAGTGTTGCCTCTTTAAAAAAGTTTTCGTTTATGCTCAGGGCCAGCAAAACATACGAAAGTGGGTATATCCTCCAGTTTGCGTCCTCGTTTGTGTTTTCCTGTTTTACGTGCAAGTGCAACTGGTATACACTAGGGTGATAGTGAAAACTGGCATGTGAGAACCCTACAGGGATGTAATTTTTTATCTTTTGGCAGACTTCTAATAGTAGGGGGATGTGTTCTTGGCGCAAGTCACGGATGCTTTTCAAATCCTTATCACAAAAGATTACTAGGTATGATTTTTTCTTTTTTTTGTTTTCCTCAGTTGGTACAATAACAAAACGATTTTGTGTGTCCCTGTATATGATCTGAATTTTTTCGCGGGACCCCTTTATTATATCAAAGATCCATTTCTTTTGGTGTTTTGATCTTTCATTGTAAATGAACCTTTGCATGTTTTCATGCTCGTATTTTTCACGTGTTTCCCAAAAAAAGGTCATGCTGTTTTCCAGCTGCGCGGATCATTGCGTAACAATAAATATGTATTTTTTATTTTATTTTTTCTTCGCAATCTTGTTTAAGCGGTCGCTTCCTCTTTTTGCTTCCATTTGATTTCCTCTTCGTACCTGTCCTTAATTTTTTGCAGTCTTTCCTTCTTCTTGTCGATGACTTCCATCCGTTTGTTGTGTTCCGCCATTCTCTTGTTCAAGATTTCCATGCTAATGGATCTTAGGGGGCGTTTGACTCCTTTTTTGATGATCTTCCTTGGCTTGGTATTGCTCCGCGGTTCTTCTCGCATGACTGCGTTTTCTTGCATGTCTGTCTTGTCACTTGTTTGCAGGTTATCCAATGTGCATTTTTTCTTCATTTTTTCTTTTGCATTTGCGCCACTAAAAAAAATCGTAACTTTGCCAGTACTACTTTTTTCTGTCTTTGTACTGAGGATGTTTGTACTGCACTTCCCGTCGCAGACTACTTTCAAGGACGGGGGGACCATGTGCTCCGTTGCAAGCGTACTGGCATGTGTTTACTTTATAGGGACAAAGAAGGACATCTTGAAGTTGGATTCGTCTGTGTTTGAGTTTTTGATGAACCATGGCAGTATGATGTTCCAGTCTCGTTTCAAGGGGGTGGGTAGAAGTCTCTTTGACGTCAATGACGTGATCGCGCGGATCGATCTGAAGAAACGTTTTAAGAATATTGTTGTTTCGGAATTCGGGGGGTTGACAAAGGGTACTCCAAGTGACATGCAAACGGACCACTGTATGGATTTGGGGAATTTCTTAGACGGTTTGCAGGACGGTGACGTATGCACTATCACTTTCCAAGGGCACACCAGTGCGTCTGGGAGGAAGGGTGGTTTGTTTTGGTTC
>Ga0181564_10005045_pt1 | contig 11049 bp, 9 predicted proteins | sample 011ome_24_FD_134512 | JGI IMG/M metagenome (GOLD analysis project Ga0181564, IMG submission 134512) | Coastal salt marsh microbial communities from the Groves Creek Marsh, Skidaway Island, Georgia - 011513CT metaG (megahit assembly) | ecosystem: Environmental > Aquatic > Marine > Intertidal zone... | reverse complement strand
TCCGATCTGGCGCTGCGGCTGATTGAGGCGGGCGCGCGGCTGGTTGCCGACGATCAGGTCGAACTGAACCTTCTGGACGGGCAGGTAAACGCATCGCCGCCCGATACTCTGGCCGGGCGACTCGAAGTGCGGGGGTTGGGGATCATGGAGATGGCTTTCATGGCCGATGTGCCGCTCGGGCTGGTCTGCGACCTTACTGTTCCCGATGACGTGCCACGGATGCCGGAGCCCGCGTATGAACGCCTGCTGGACGTCGATCTGCCGTTGGTGCGCATCGCGCCGTTTGAACCGTCTGCACCGATAAAGGTTCGCCTTGGCCTTGAGGCTGCGTGGCACGGTATAGTCGCGTGAAACTTTTGAGCGGTACAAAGCAATGTCGACGTTAAGCGAAACCGGCACGACGGATCGCCCCGCACCCTCTTCCCTGGCAGGCCGCGTGCTGGTTGTGACCGGCCTGTCCGGTGCGGGCCGGTCCACGGCACTGAACGCGCTGGAGGATATGGGGTGTGAGGCGGTCGACAATCTGCCGATCCGGCTGATGCCGAGCCTTATCCAGCAGGGGCCTGCCGATGGGCGTGGCCTGGCGATCGGGGTCGATGTGCGCACGCGCGACTTTGCCGCCGATGCCTTTGCGCAGGAGATCGAGGCGCTGCGCACACAGGTGCCCAACCGGATCGATCTGATCTTTCTCGATTGTGCCAATGACGTGATCGCCCGGCGCTATACGGAGACAAGACGGGTCCATCCGCTGGCCGGTGACCGCCCCCTGGCTGACGGGATCGTTGCCGAACGCCGTCTGTTGTCGCCCCTGCGGGATGGCGCGGACATCGTGATCGATACCAGCATGACCAATATTCACGAATTCGGCCGCTTGCTCCGGGACCGGCTTGTCGGCGCGCCGGTGGGCGAGGCCAAGGTGCTGGTGACGTCCTTCTCCTACCGGCACGGTGTGCCGCGGGATGCGGATCTGGTGATCGATGTGCGGTTCCTGCGCAATCCCCATTACGAACCGACCTTGCGCGCCCGCACGGGACGGGACGCGGAAGTGGGTGCCTATGTCATGGCGGACCCGGATTTTGATGCCTTCTTCGAGCGGCTCACCGACTTGCTGGCGTTGTTGCTGCCCCGGTTCAACGAGGAAGGCAAAAGCTATCTGACCATCGCGATTGGCTGTACCGGCGGTCAACACCGGTCCGTTTTCGTGGCCGAGAAGCTGCGGGACTGGGTGGCCGAGCGCGCCACCCAGGTCGATGTCCGCCACCGCGAAATCTCATTCGAAACGGAAACCACAGAGGATACGCCATGATCGGACTGGTGCTGGTCACACATGGGCATCTCGCCACCGAATTTCTGGCCGCGCTCGAACATGTTGTCGGACCGCAGGAGAAGGTCGAGGCGATCTCCATCGGTGCGGATGACGATATGGAGGTTCGCCGAACAGATATCCTGGCCGCGATCGAGCGGGTTGGCTCTCCCGAGGGCGTGGTGGTGCTGACCGATATGTTCGGCGGGACGCCGTCCAACCTGGCGATCTCGATCATGGGGGCGCCGGGGGCGGATGTCCCGGTTGAGGTGATTGCCGGCGTGAACCTGCCCATGCTGATTCGCCTGGCCCAGGCCCGGGGGACCACGCCGCTTGCCGATCTGGTGACCGATGCCCAGGAGGCCGGCCGGAAATACATCAATGTGGCCTCTGCGCTGTTGAACGAACAGACGGGCTGAACCTGTTGAGCGAGCAGACCGCGACCCGGAAATCGGCCCAAATCGAGAATCAGCGTGGCCTGCATGCGCGCGCATCAGCGCGCTTCGTCAAGCTGGCGGAGGAATTCGACGCCGAAATCCTGGTGGAGAAGGACGGATCGGAAGTTTCCGCAACCTCGATCATGGGGCTGATGATGCTGGCGGCGGGGCCGGGGTCGACGATTGCGATCCGGGCCCGGGGTCCCCAGGCAGAAGCCGCCGTGGCGGCGCTTGTGGCGCTTGTCGAGGACCGCTTCGGCGAGGAATAGAAGCGCCATAAAAAACGGCGCCCGCTCGATGGAGCGGACGCCGGATTTTCGTGCGAACCATGTCGGACTTAGAAGTTGAACTGGTTGCTGATCAGGAAGACAGTGCCTTCATTGTTGGTGCCCGCAGCGTTGCCGTTGATGTTGTCGGCTTCGATGAAGTGCAGGGCGGCGGCCAGGTCCCAGCCAGCTGCGACCGTGTAGGATGCGTCCAGAGACAGCATCTGCACATCGGTGTCTGCGATCCCGGTGGTGTTGGAACGCGTGCTGTCGAACCAGGCCACGCTCACCCCGTATGGACCGGCAGCATAGGAACCGCCGACCGTCCAGTAGGAACCGGCATCTGCACCGGCATTCTGGTTGGCCTGGGTGATGCCGGCTTCGCCGAAGTCCACATAGCCCGCACCGAGTGCGAAGCCTGCGAGGTCGATCTTGCCGCCCACGGAGATGGTTTCCACATCGCCGTCTTCGGCACCGGCCGCGGTTTCACTGTCACCGAATTCGCCGGTCGCGCTGAGCACGATCCCGACTTCGTCAAACTTGCCTTCCCAGTTCACACCGAGGCCGATCACGTTCTCGAAGTCACCGTCATTGTCGGTGTCGAGCAGACCGCCCGTGCCCGAATTGATGCCGGTGTCCGGGGTCAGCGAGGCGCCGGCCTGGAAACCGCCAAAGCGCGGGGTGAAGTAGATCAGCTTGGTGGCGTCACCGGTGATGGTGTTGCCCGTCGCGCCAATGGCGCCGCCGAAGTTGAAGAAGTCACCGGCATCGCCGTCGGGGCCACCACGACCCACAAGGGCGTCATCGCTCTCGACATACATACGGTCGGTGGCGTCGTCATTGTCGCCCATCTCGATACGGCCCCAGACATCGCTGTCAATGAAGGCATAGGCTTCGTCTGCAGCCGAACCGTCGGCAGCACCGGCGTTCAGCTCGATGTTCACGCCGTAGGTCAGACCATTTTCGGCGGTGTTCGAGGCGCCGATGTGAATTTCAGATTCATCGACATTGAAGCTGTAACCACGGCCGCGGCCCGCAGACACGTCCTGGTCGGCCATGCCCATATAGAACGAGAGTTCGCCGCCAAGGGTGACGCTGAGGGCGTCCTTGGATCCGACCGTGCCAGCCTGGGCGGCTGAACCGATCAGAACTGCTGTTGCTAGCGCACTCGTGCCCAGCAGAAAATTTTTCTTTGTCATTCGGATAATCTCCAACAAGTGGTGTCACGCGGATTGCGTGAAAAAAACTCAAGACACATGGGCGGCCTCATCGGATCCCAATCAGATCCAGCCCCAGACGTTTGCGTCCTCCACTGTGTTGCGTGATTTCTTATTTTTGTAAGCAAGAGGAACGGCGCCATTCTAGTCAGACGGGTTGGGTCTGCAATCAATCTGTCCCTCGGGCCCGCACGTTTTTTCAAACATGTTGCAGAAATACCGCAATATTATTAATGCTTTGCTAAACATTTGGGCAAACCTGACGCATATTTGTGCAACCGGCCAAAACAAACGCGGCGCCCCGGGAAGAGGCGCCGCGCAATGTCGTGGATTGTGACCTTCGGTCGATCAGAACTTGAAGGTGTTATTGATGATCAGCGCCGTGGCGTCATTGTTCTGAGAGACAACCGCACCGTTGATGTTGTCGGCCTCGGCCAGATGCAGACTGCCGGTCAGTTCCCAGCCCGGAGCCACATCATACGCAACATCGAGAGAGAACATTTCGACATCGCTGTCCGCACGGCCGGTGGTGTTGCTGACCGTACTGGAGAAGTAGCCGAGGCTGACGCCCCAGGGTCCGGTGGAATAGGACACGCCAAGGTCATAGTAGGACCCCGCATCCTGGCCGGCCGTCCGGTTGGCCTGCGCGATGCCCTTTTCTGCGAGATCGGCGTAGAACGCGCCGATGCCGAAGCCGGCGAAGGTGATGTTCGCGCCGACGCCGACCGACTCGATTTCCCCTTCGGTATCGGCACCGGTGGCCGTTTCGCTGTCGCCGAACTCGCCGACAACACCAACAAGGATTTCGACCTCGTCGAACTTGCCTTCCCAGTTGGCGCCAAGGCCGATGACGTTCTCGAAGTCACCGTCATTGTCGGTGTCGAGCAGGCCACCCGTACCCGACGTAACACCCGAGTCCGGGGTCAGGGAGGCGCCCACCTGGAAACCGCCAAAGCGCGGCGAGAAATAGGTCAGCTTGGTGTCATCGCTGGTCGAATCGAAGCCCGGCGAGGAGATCGTGCTGCCGCCGAACTGGATGTAGTCGGTGGCATCGCCATCGGCACCGGCTCTGCCGACAAGAATGTTGTAGGCATGTACGGCCATACGGTCGGACGCATCATCCTGGTCGCCCATTTCGATGCGGCCCCAGTCGCTCTCGATGAAGGCATAGGCTTCGTCGGCGGCGCTGTTGTCCGAGGCGGCGGCGTTGAGTTCGATGCTGATACCGTATTCGAGACCGTTATCGGCGGTGTTCTTGGCGCCGATCTTGATTTCCGACTCATCGACGCTGAAGGCGTAACCGCGTCCGCGGCCTGCCGAGACGTCCTGATCGGCAAAGCCGACATTGAACCGCAATTCGCCGCCCAGAGTGACACTCATCGTATCCTTGGAGCCGACGGACCCGGCATGGGCCGGCATCGCAAGTGCTGCGACACCCATGAGGGCTGTGCCCCCGAGAAGAACTTGTTTGAACATAACCGAATAACCTCCAAAGCGATGTTCGTGGCGTGGCGGCAAATCCTCATGATTTCACCGCGTTAACTGTGGGGCTTTGTACGTTCTGTTGATTACATAGCTGTTACAGACGGGTGTCGGAACGGTGAGTCCGGCGCTTTTGGAGAGGCTGTTGCGCAACGGCAACAGGCAGGTGCCGATCGGCGGCAGGTGTCATCTCAATGGCTCGGTTGTCGTACCCATGGGCGTCTGCTATACGCCGCCCTTGCACAAGGAATTAAATTGGAGAACGTCGATGTCATTCGCATCCGATACTGCCGCCGCTGATGGTGATTATATTGTCGCAGATATCTCGCTTGCCGAATGGGGCCGCAAGGAACTGGATCTCGCTGAAGTCGAGATGCCGGGCCTGATGGCCATTCGCGAGGAATACGGTTCCGCGCAGCCGCTCAAGGGCGCGCGGATTGCCGGTTCGCTGCACATGACCATCCAGACCGCCGTTCTCATCGAGACACTCGAAGCCCTGGGCGCGGAAGTCCGCTGGGCCTCATGCAACATCTACTCGACCCAAGATCACGCGGCCGCCGCCATTGCGGCAAAGGGCACGCCGGTCTTTGCGGTGAAGGGGGAAACCCTGGAGGAGTACTGGGACTACGCCCACCGGATTTTCGACTGGGCGGATGGCGGTGTTCCCAACATGATTCTCGATGATGGCGGCGATGCCACATTGCTGATTCATCTGGGCAAGCAGGCCGAAACGGATCCTTCCGTGCTCGACAATCCCGAGAACGAGGAAGAAGAGGCGGCCTATGCCTCGATCAAGAAGCGTCTGGCCGAACAGCCGGGCTGGTATTCCAAGGTGGCCGAAAGCCTGAAGGGTGTCACTGAAGAGACGACGACCGGCGTGCATCGCCTCTACGAGATGGCGCAGAAGGGTACGCTGCTGTTCCCGGCCATCAACGTGAACGACTCCGTCACCAAGTCGAAGTTCGACAATCTGTATGGCTGCCGTGAAAGCCTAGTGGACGGCATCCGCCGCGGCACCGATATCATGATGTCGGGCAAGATTGCCGTCGTGGCCGGTTATGGCGAAGTGGGCAAGGGTTCTGCGGAATCGCTCCAGAATGCGGGCTGCCGTGTGCTGGTGACCGAAATCGATCCGATCTGCGCGCTGCAGGCCGCGATGGAAGGTTATGAGGTCGTCACCATGGAAGAGGCCGCCCCGCGCGGCGATATCTTCGTGACGGCGACGGGCAATGTGGATGTGATCACGGTGGATCACATGCGGGACATGAAGGACCGGGCCATCGTCTGCAATATCGGTCATTTCGATTCCGAGATTCAGGTCGGGGCGCTGAAGAACTACAAGTGGCAGAACATCAAGCCGCAGGTGGACGAGATCGAGTTCCCCGACGGCAAGCGCATGATTCTGCTGTCCGAAGGGCGGCTTGTGAATCTCGGAAATGCGACCGGCCATCCGAGTTTTGTGATGAGCATGTCCTTTGCCAATCAGGTGCTGGCTCAGATCGAACTCTGGAACAACACCGGGGCCTACGGGAAAGATGTCTATGTGCTGCCCAAGCATCTCGACGAGAAGGTTGCGATGCTGCATCTCTCGAAAGTGGGCGCCTCGCTGACCAAACTGACGGAAAAGCAGGCCGACTATCTCGGTCTTCCGGCTGAAGGCCCCTTCAAGACCGAAGCCTACCGCTACTAGACGCCGGCGGGGATTTCGCTGCGCAACTGCGTGGTTCATTCGGCGCAGGCAAAGTTCTAGAGTTGTGCCATTCGGGCCGGACCGGTGACAGAGCCTGTCGCCGGTCCGCTCCGCACATCTCGTGACGGGACGAAACGGCAGCTTGTGACCACCGAATTTCTCATTCTGATTATTGCCGGGGTGGCTGGTGCATCTGCCGTGTTCGGGTTTGCGCTCTGCTGTGCCGGCGTCGGCGCGGGCCTGGGCCTCAGCCTGGTCAAGAGCTTTGTCGAACTGCATGGCGGAGATGTCGAGCTGACCTCGGCGCCCAATGAAGGCACGGCCATAATCTGCCGCTTGCCGGCAAACCCGCGCGCCAACCCCGGGCCAGAACACGAACATGACGCATGACCGTGCGGAACGCCGGCTGACTCTTCCCGACGCGGCGGCGACAGAACATCTGGGCCGCGCGCTGGCAGGACGATTGCAGCGAGGAGATTTCATCGCTTTGATGGGTGATCTTGGCGCCGGCAAGACAACCCTGGCCCGCGGTCTGTTGCGGGCTCTCGGGGAGGCTGGTCCCGTGCCGAGCCCGAGTTTCACACTGGTGCAGCACTACGAGATCACACCGGTGGCGGTGGCGCATTTTGATCTCTACCGGCTGGCTTCGGCGGAGGAAAGTTTCGAGCTTGGACTCGACGAGGCGTGCCATACCGGTGCCGCCCTGGTCGAGTGGCCCGAAATTCTCGGAGATACGATGCCAAAGGACCGGCTGGAAGTGCATCTGCTCGAGACATCGGACGGGCGCGCGGCCCGGCTGATCGGGATGGGCTATTGGGCCGACCGGCTCGACCTTCTGGACCTGTCGTGATGGCGCAACACCTACCCCGGCCGGGTCTCTATTCGATCCCTTCACATCGCCCATTCCTCGAGGATCTTGGCGCGCAGCTTTTCGCCGCGGCGGACCCTGCCGACGATCCGCTCGCCCTTTCGCGCATGACCGTGCTTCTGCCCACCCGGCGCGCCTGCCGTGCCTTGCAGGATTCGTTTCTGCGGCTTTCGGAGGGGCGCGCGCTGGTCCTGCCGCACATGGTTCCGATCGGCGATATAGACGAGGATGAGCTTCAGTTTACCGAAGGTGTCGATGACAGCCTGGGCGATGCCCGGGAGGTGCCGCCGGCCATGCCGGAACTGCGGCGCCGGCTCCTTCTGGCGCAGGAGCTGCGAAACCGCCTGCTGAATGAAGGGGAAACCCTGCCAATCGATCAGGCGGCGGATCTGGCCGGAGAGCTCACGAAGCTTCTGGACCAGGTGCAGACCGAACGGCTTGATTTCGCGGCGCTGGCCGGGCTGGTGCCCGATGATTATGCCCGGCACTGGCAACAGACGCTGGAGTTCCTGAAGCTGCTGACCGATGTCTGGCCGGCGCGCCTGGATGCCGATGGCGCGATGGATCCGGCGGACCGCCGCAATCATTTGCTCGCCGCGCGTGCGGCGGCATGGGCCGAGACACCCCCCGAGCACCCGGTCATTGCGGCCGGCAGTACCGGCAGTATCCCGGCCACGGCAGACTTGTTGGCCGTGGTCGCCGGCCTGCCCGCAGGCTATGTGGTGTTGCCCGGCCTCGATCGTGTGCTCGACGACACCGCCTGGAACAATCTGGATGCCAGTCACCCGCAGTTCGGATTGCGCCAATTGCTCGCGCGTCTCGACAGCACGCGCGCGCATGTCCGCGAATGGCCGGCCATGCACGCCGCTTCACCCTCCGGCCCGGCGCGTACACGTCTGATCTCCGAAGCCTTGCGCCCGGCGGCAACAACGGATTCGTGGCGGCAGGAACGGGGCATGATCGGGGCGGAAGCCCTGCACGGGCTTACGCGAATCGATGCCCGGGAACCTCATGAGGAAGCCGGAGCGATTGCGCTGGTGTTGCGTGAGGTTCTGGAAACTCCGGGCCGGACCGCGGCCCTGGTGACGCCCGACCGTGCCCTGGCCCGCCGGGTCAGCGCCGCGCTGGGGCGCTGGGGTGTCCAGATCGACGACAGTGCGGGTGTGCCCCTGGCCGATTCGGTTCCGGGCAGTTTCCTGCGGTCGGTGCTTCAGGTTGTGCATGACCGGGCCGGCCCGGTCTCGGTTCTGGCGGCCCTCAAACATCCCCTGGCTTCCGGCGGAACCGATACGGCGACATGGCGCGCGCTGACACGAACGCTTGAGCGTCTCGTCCTGCGTGGTCCGCGTCCGGCGGCCGGTTTTGTGGGGCTGCGCGCGGCGGCCGAAGCCTATCGGGACAAGGAACGGGACGAGGTTGCGGAACGGCATCACGCGCTCTGGCCGGAGATACTGTCGGGTATCGGAATGCTGGAAACATCAAGTGAAGCGCTGACGGGACTGTTCGACGCGCCAACCGCATCCGTGTCCGATCTGGTGCAGGCGCATATCGGGTTTGCCGAAGCCCTGGCGGAAAGCGCGTCGGACTCCGGGGCGTTGCGTCTTTGGGCCGGTGATGCCGGAGAAGCATTGGCGGGATTTGTGGCCGAACTGGCGGAATTCGGCGATGCGCTCGACCCGATTGCACCGGGCCACTATGCGGCACTGTTTGAAACGCTTCTGGCGGGTACCGTCGTGCGCCCGCGCTTCGGCGCCCATCCGAGACTGTCGATACTCGGCCCGCTGGAGGCCCGGCTTCAGCGGTTTGATGTGATGATTATGGGCGGGCTGAACGAGGGCAGCTGGCCTGCCGATGCCAATGTCGATCCCTGGATGGGCCGCCCGATGCGGGCAGATTTCGGCCTGCCGTCGCCCGAGCGCAGAATTGGCCTGAGCGCGCATGACTTCGTACAGGGGTTTTGCGCCGAAACGGTCGTCCTGTCCCGCTCGGAGCGGACCGAGGGGGCCCCCACGATACCCGCGCGCTGGCTGACCCGGCTGGACGTCGCAATTGAGGCACTTGGAATTGAGCCGGACGTGCCCCTGGGCAAGAAGGGCGAGGACTACCTGGCGTGGTGGCGTGCTCTCGACGGCCCGGACCGCACATCTGTACAAGCCCCGGAATCGGTTCGGCCCCGTCCCACGCCGCCCGTTGCCGCGCGCCCAAGGCGCTTGTCGGTGACGCAGATCGAAACCTGGATGCGCGATCCCTATTCGATCTACGCGCGTCATATCCTGGGGTTGCAGGCACTCGCACCGATTGATCAGGCTGTCGATGCTGCGGAATACGGATCGCTGATTCACAATGTTTTCGACGCCTTTCTGGCGGAATGCGGCACGGGTGAGCTGTCGGAAGACGCCCATGCACGACTGGTCGGAATCGGGGAAGAGTTGCTCGGTGAATATCGCAGCATGCCCGCGATCTGGACCTTCTGGTGGCCACGCTTCCTGCGGATTGCGGACTGGTTCATTCCGGTTGAGGTCGAACGCCGGCGCCGGATTGCGAAAATTCATGCCGAAGTCGGAGGCAGCATCATGCTTGATCTGCCGGCGGGGCCCTTCCGGCTCGTGGCCCGGGCTGACCGTATCGACGAACTGCGCGATGGCGGTTTTGCCGTGATCGATTTCAAGACCGGCGCGCCGCCCACGATGAAGGAAGTGGCGGCCGGCTTTGCGCCGCAGCTGCCGCTCGAAGCAGCGATGGTGTCACAGGGCGGCTTCGACGGTGTGGCGGCCGGTGATGTGCACGAGCTCGCCTTCTGGCGACTGTCGGGCGGGCGCGAGCCGGGGGCCATACGCCATGTCGCTGACGATCCGGCGGCGCTCGCGGCGGAGGCCTATGCCGGACTGGTGGAACTGGTCAAACGCTTCGATGATCCGGCCACGCCCTATGAAGCACGTCCACGCCCGGACAAGGCGCCCAAGTATTCCGATTACGAGCACCTGGCCCGGGTGAAGGAGTGGTCGATGGCCGGAGACACCGACGGGGGTGAGGGCACATGAGCCAGGCCAACTTCGATCCGGTTCAGCTGGCCCGTGTCGTGGACCGCCAGCGGACGGGGGCGGATGCACAGGCGAACGCCTGGGTGTCGGCCTCTGCGGGTGCCGGCAAGACCCGGGTGCTGCGCGATCGTGTGCTGCGCCTGCTGATGGCCGGGGTGCGCCCCGAACGAATCCTCTGCCTGACCTTCACCAAGGCGGCTGCGGCGGAGATGTCGCGCCGCATCAACCGCGAGTTGGGTGCCTGGACGGTGGCGGAGGACGACGTCCTGCATGGTTATCTGGAGGATCTTTTCGGTGTCGCCCCGTCGCCCGAGGCGCTGGTTCAGGCGCGACGTCTGTTTGCGCGGGTCCTCGAAGCACCCGGCGGCATAAAGATCATGACGATCCATTCCTTCTGCCAGTCGGTGCTGCGGCGCTTTCCGCTGGAAGCCGGTGTGGTGCCCCATTTCCAGGTGATGGAAGACCGTGATGCCGAGGAGGCGCTCGAGGGTGCGAAGGCTGACCTTCTGGCCGCGGCGAGCGACGAAGCCTCACCGCTCCACAGGGCCATGGCGGCGGTGACCGCCCGCATTCACGAAATGCGGTTTCCCGAACTGCTCGGCGATGTCGCCCGGGCACGCGGACAGTTCGCCGAATTGCTGCACGATGCGGGCAGCGTGCAGGCCGCCGCGGACCGCTTGGCACTGTTTCTGGGGGTTGCACCGGATCTGGATGAAGCGGACGTCCTGCATACGGCCTGTTCGGA
>Ga0181564_10005044_pt1 | contig 11049 bp, 3 predicted proteins | sample 011ome_24_FD_134512 | JGI IMG/M metagenome (GOLD analysis project Ga0181564, IMG submission 134512) | Coastal salt marsh microbial communities from the Groves Creek Marsh, Skidaway Island, Georgia - 011513CT metaG (megahit assembly) | ecosystem: Environmental > Aquatic > Marine > Intertidal zone... | reverse complement strand
TCTCGTCGTCGCTCTCGTCGCTCGCGTCGCTGTCGACGCCGTCGCCGCGCCAGTCCAGCAGCGCGCGCGCGAGGTCGGACTGGCGCGTCATCACGGCGAGGCCGAGCGGGGTCATGCCCCCCACGCCCACGCGCGGGTCCGCGCCTTCGCGCAGCAGCATGCGCGTGATGGTCGCGTTGCTCCGGAGCGTCGCCGTGAGCAGGGGCGGCATCCACGAGTCCGGCGCGCGCACGTCCGCGCCGAGCGCGATGAGCCGCGCCGCCGCCGCCGCCTGGTCGGACATCACCGCCTCCACCAGAGGCGTCACCGTGTCGTGCCCTTCGCGGCGGTCGGCGGTTTTGCATAAAGACTCGATATCAGCGCCGACGCTGAACAGAAACGCGATCATCGCCGGGCGGCCCGCGCGCGCCGCCGCAAACAGAGGCGTCGCGTCGTCGTCTGGTCTGCGGCGTTCCACCTCGGCGCCGCGGTCGCAGAGCGCGCGCGCCACGGGGACGCACCCGCTCTCGGCGGCGGCGTGCAGAGCGGTGGTGTTGCGCGCGACGCTCCGCACCAGCGCCGTGACCGAGACGAACCGTTTAGGGTCGGCGGCGTGGTTCTTCTCGGCGGCGCCGAGAAGCGCCGCCGCCGTCGCCTCGTCCCCGGCGCGGCACGCGCCCACCAGCGCGTGGGGGGTAACTTCCGCGCTCCACCGCTGCACCAAGTGCCGCGCCGCGCGCAGCGGGCCCTCGGCGTCGCGCAGCGCCGCCATGGCGGCGTCGTCGTCCCCGCGGGACCCGTCGTAGTACGAGTCCGAGTCCGAGTCCGACGAGCGCGAGCGCGACGGGCGATCCGACGCCGCGTCCGTCCCGATTCGGCGCGACGGGAACCCAGCCGGGAAGCTCCCGAGCTTCGGGTACCCAGCTTGCGCGTACGTCTTCTCGGTCCAGCCGAAACGACGCATGAGCGGCGTGAGACCGCGAGTAAAATCGCCACCGTCGTCGTCGTCGTCGTCGTACGGTTCGCCGGCGAGCTCATCCAGCGCGTCGTCGACGAACGAGTCGTCGTCGGAATCGTCGCGGTAGGGGTCGTAGTCGTCGTACGCGTCCAGCACGTCCAGCGCGGCGACGCGCGCGCGCGCGGCGTCCTCGCCGCCGGCGCCTCGCGCGTCGGCAAATTCGCCGCGTACCTCGCTCCGGCGATACGCGCGCGCTTCGCGCTCATCACGCCGGTCGAGAATGATGTCCGCGGCGTAGCGCGCCGCCGCCTCAAGCGGCGTGGTGTACCCGTTGGGCGCGCGCGCGTCGGCATCGGCGCCAGCCTCCATGAGCGCATCCACGACATCCGTGGCGCCGCCGAGCGCCGCCATGTGCAGCGGCGTCGAGTCCACCACGAACGCGCCGTGGTCGGCGCCGCACGCCAGAAGCGTCTTGACAACTTCGAGCGCCGCGCGCTCGCCTTCGCCGGGGACGCCGCCGGAGACGCCGCCGCCGGATGTGTCGTTTTCAGGATTCGCCGGATTCGTCAATTCAGACGTCTCGGAAGCGTCTTTGGAAGCGTTCGCGTCGGCGTTCGCGGCGGCGTTCGCGGCGTCGTCGCCGAGACGCTCGCCTTCGAGACCGTCGTCGTCGCGTGTTTGGTTTTTGAGCTGGTTCTCCGCCACTCTGCGCTTAGCCGCCTCGTTTATGTACGCCGCCACCGCCAAGTGCAGCGGCGTGTTGTCCAGGCGCTCGGCGGCACCCTCCGCGCCCCAGAGCGCGCGCGCGGCGGCGGCTCGGCGCGACCGCACGTTCTCCACGTCCGTGTTCCGCGCGCGCCGGTTCGGGTCCGCGCCCTTCGCCACCAGCGCGCGGACCAGCTCGCAGTCCATGCGCGCGGCGGCGGCGTGCACGGCGCCGTAGCCCAGCCGGCGGCCCACCACGCCGGCGCTGACGAAGTTCGCATCCGCGCCTCGCGCGAGCAGTTTCACGCAGCAGTCGCTGGCGCCCGGCGCTTCGGACTCCGCCGCGGCCACCAGCGCGGTGCGCCCGGCCCAGCGCGCGACGCCGTCGACCGCGGCGCCGGCGTCGCAGAGCCGCTCGACCACGCGCTCGTGGCCCGCGGCGGCGGCGGCGACGAGGGGCGTGTCGCAGGTGCCCTCGCCGCCCCCGTCGGGGTTCGCGCCGTGTTTCAGCAGGAGCTCCACGGCGGCGACGTCGCCGCGCGCGCACGCGAGCGTCAGCGGGTCGTCCGTCTGCGCCGAGCGCCCGGGACCCGGGCGCGGCGCCGCGCGTTCGGGTTTCTGGCCGGCGCGCCGCTTGGAGGACGCCGCGCCCGTCGCCGCGCCGGGGGTGACGAGCGTCTCATCCTCGCCCTGGGGCGCGCCCGGGTCGCACCGCCGGCTCTCCAGCAGCGCGCGCGCCACCTCGAGGTGCCCCGCGCTCACCGCGGCGGTCAAGGGCGTGTCCCGCTGGCTCCGTCGATCGGGATCGACGTTTTTCTCGAGCAGCAGGGCGACCACCGCGGCGTGTCCGCCTCGCGCGGCGGCCACCAGCGGCGTGCCGAAAACCGCATCCTCCGCGTTCGCGTCGGCGCCTGCGCGTGATCGGGGCGGGTCGGAGGGGTCAGAACGCGCGTCAGGGCGGGGGATCGAGCGCGAAGCGGCGTGTCCGGCGCGCGATCTGGGTCGACCGCGCCCGCGGAGGCGCGCGGCGACCGCGTCGAGGGGCCACGGGCCTTCAAAAAAAGGGGCCGCCTCGTGGATTCCGACGTGGGCGGGGAAATTGATGCGCGGGCGGGGACCCCAGAGGGTGCCTCCCGACGCGGGTCCAGGTACGCGACGCACCTTTTTCTAGCAAGGCCTCCACCTTTTCCGCGTGGCCCCCGGCGCACGCCGCGGCCAGGGCCTCGACGTCGCTCATCGTCAACTCCGAGCCACGCACTCTGACCCTCCGCGCCCTCGATCGATCGACTCGGAGATGATGTCACGTGCTTTTCGCGCTTCTTCGAAAGAGCGATCGTGTGACACACTTTCAGTCTGGAGTTTACGAAAAAAAGATGACGCGATTTTTCAAGCGCGTTTTTTTTTCATGACTGCGATTTCACAAGCCAGCGAACCCGAGAGAGGTACGCGTTCGGTTCGGAACGAAAACCCGCGGCCGCGGGAGGATGCGCGCATCTCGCCGGGCGCGTGCGTTTTCTCGGAAAGGAAAATTTCCGGTCTGGGTTTCTTTCGACGCCTCGCTCGCCTCACGCCACGCCCGCCTTCCGGATCGATCCCGCGCTCGCGCGATCGATCGTCTCACCAGCATCCCCCCCCGCGAACGCGAACGCGCGCGCCTGCTCGTCGGACGCGTCGACGCCGAAGACGTCCGAAGACGTCGTGAGCCGCCGCGACGCGCCGGGTCGAGCGACGCCGACGGGCGTCGCCGGAAGCCGCGGCGGCTCGGGAAGCGAGCGCGAGGCTCGCGCGTCCGGGACTGTTTGCCAATACGACGCGTCGTCATCGTCCGCGGCGTCATCCTCGGGCGCGAGCGATCCCGTCTCGTCGTCATGCGCGTCGTCGTGCGTCTCCGTGAACGCGCCGTCGTCGTCGCGCGCCGTCTCCGTCTCCGCGTCGTATCGGCAAACAGTCTCGCGAGCGTTCGCGCGGGAGTCCCGCGCGAGGCGCGCGACGCGCTCGCGCAACGTCTGCGCCTCCCGCGAGGACCGCTCCAGCTTGTCTTCCAGCGCCCGTCCCGCGCTCTCGAGCTCGACGCGCTCGCGCTCGAGCAGGGACACAGCCACGCGCAACTCCTCGTTGCGTCGCTTCGTCGCCTCCGCGTCGGCGACGATGGCGTCGACGTCGACGCGATGGGCATCCACACCCCCGGCGGCTCCCGCCGTTCGCTCGCGTTCATCCTCCGCCGCCGCCGCGCGCTCGCTCAGCGAAAGGAGCGCGGCTTCCCTGCGCCCGTGCTCGAGCCTGAGCTCGGTGACCCGGCGGTCGAACTCCATCTCGCGCATGCGGCTCGCGCTCTCCATCTCCTCGATGGCCCTCTGCGCGTCCCCGAGCTGCATCTCGAGCCGCGCGGCGGCGGCGGCGGTTTCGCTCTGCGCCAAGCCCGCGCGCACCGCGCGGTCCATCGCCGCCGACGCCGCCACGCGCGCCGCCGCGGGGGGCATGGACGCGGTGAGGCTCGAGAAGTCGTCGAATCCGCCGTCCGCGCGGTCACCGCGCTCGTCCCCGAACGGAACGACGGACGCGTCGTTCGGGGAAAACATCCGGTCGAGCTCGGCGAGCTCGGCGAGCTTGGCGGCTAAAAAGTCCAGCTCGGCGTCGACGGAATCGGCGCGGTCCTCCGCGTCGCGAAGCTCCCTCGCGTCCTCGGCGCTCAGCACGTTCTCGCCGGACGCCAGCGCGTCCCGCACAAAACCCAAACGCGCGAGCGTCTCTGTCTCCTTTTTCGAAGGCGCCTTCGAAACAGAAGACGGACTTCCGCCGCGGCGCGCGAAAGCGTTCGCGGCGCCGACCAACGTCGCGCGTTCGGCTTCCAGCTTCTCGGCGGCGCGCGCGCGCCGCGCGAGGAGCGCGTCGCGCCGCGCGAAAAGATCGCGCTTCTCGCCGAGCAACAAGTCACGCTTCGTGCGTAGACGCGTGCGCTCCTCCTCGCGCGCGCGTCGCGCCAGCGCCTTGGTGGTCTCGGCGTCCACCAGAGCGCGGATATCGCCCGCTTCGGAGTCGCCCGCCGCGGCGTCGGCGACGTACGCCGACGCCATCTCCTCTCCGCCGAGCCGGCGAATCGTCGCCTTCGCCGCGGCGAGCTCGTCCGTCGCGCGCCGCAGCGCCTCCAGGTGCCGCGACTCGCTCGAGGCGAGCGCGTCGATCTTCGCGCTCTGCGCGTCGCGCGTTCGCCGCAGATCAGCCACCTCCGCGTCCGTCGCTTTCGCGTCCGTCGCTTTTTGCAGACTAAAAGCGGCGTACGACGCGTCGCGCTCGCGCAGACGCCGGCGCAACGCCTCCGCGTCGGCGCGCATCTTCGAAACCTCCGTCTCGAGCTCGCGCGTCTTGTCGGACGTCTTTTCGGACGCGTCTTTTCGGACACCGAGCGCCTCGGTGTTGGCGCGCAGCGCGTCACTCTCGGCTTTCGCCAAACGCAGAGCCCGCACCTCCGTCTCGGCGGCGCGCACCTTCCGTTCGTACGCCGAGATAGTCGCGTCGCGCGCCTCGGCGGCGGCGCGCGCGTTTTCCGAACTCGAGGTTCGTTCGGTCACCCGCGCTCGAGCTTCTCGCTCGACGGCGAGAAGCTCCGACCGCAAACGCGCCGCCTCGGCTTCCTTCGCAGCTTTCTCCTCCTCCAGCGAACGCACCTTGTTTTCGTACCGGCGCGTTAAAAGCGAGGCTTCGCGTTCGTTGCGCGTCAGGTCGACGATGAGCTTTTCCTTGGAGCCGATGTTACGCGCCAACTCGCGGAGCTGCCGCTCGAGGCTCTTCTTCTCCTGCTGGTACGCGCGCGCGCGCGCCGCGGCTTCCCGCCTCAGCTGCGCGCGCTCGATCTCGATCTCCGCCTTCTGCCGCACCAGCGAAGAAAAGCGCTTCTCCGAATCCGCGGCGTCCGATACAACTTTCGCGGCGGAGGCTCCGGCGCCGCCGAGCGGGGTCGCGGGAAGCGCGCCGGGAAGCGCGAGGGGAGGCAACGACCCGTCCGCGCGCTCTTCGTCCTTCGCGAAGGACGAAGAGCGCGGCGCAACCGGGGTCAAAGGGAATGTCCCGTCGACCGTCTCGCTCACGGACGACGCGCGCACGCCAGCCTTCGCCGCCGCCTTGGCCTCTTTCTTGAGCGCCTTGATCTCGCGCATCTTCTCGGCGAAAATCGCCTCGTCGCGGCGCAAGTCGTCGCGCGCCTCCGCCAGCGCCGAATCCTTCGCCGCCGACGCCGCCATCACCTCGGCGACTTCCCGTCGCGACGCCTCGAGCTGCGCGCGCAGAGTCGCGGTCGTCGAGGGGTCGTCGGGGTCGTCGTTCGCGGCGGCGGGTCCGTCCGCGTCGGGCGCGCGCGGAAACGGGCGGCCTTCGCGACTTTCCGCCGCCGCCGTCGACCGCGCGCGCTCGGTGGCGCACGCGGCGATCCGCGCCAGCCCCGCGACGCTGAGCTGCTTCGAATCCGCGAGGTCACCGGCGAGCACCAGCGCGCGCACCAAGGCGCGCTCGACGGTGTCCGCCCGGGTGACCGCGGCGGCGCGCGCCTCCGCGTTCCGGCGCGCCGCCGCCTCCGCCGCCGACGCGCGCGCGCGGACGCCATCCGTTTCCGCACGTCGCGAGTCGTACGTTCGTTCGCTCTCGGCGCTCCGCTCGGCGTTCACGGCGACGTGCGCGACGTGTGCGACGGCGCTCGGGTCGCGGTTCACCCTCACGGCGTTCTTGATGTTCCTCGCCCTCTGCGCGTACTTGAGCGTGTTCAGCGTCTCCTCGAAGTTCGTGTCCACGGGCGAGACGCACGCCACCACGCACGTCCGCGAGTTGCCCCCGAGCGAGTCCTGCAGGAGACGCGTCAGTTTGGAGTCGCGGTACGGCACGTGCGTTTTGAGACCGTTCGTTTGGGACTTCCCGACCCCGACCCGGTTCGTGTCGTCCCCGCTCAGCGCGGCGATGACGTTCCCGAGCGCCAAGAGCCCGCTGTTGATGTTGATGCTCTCCTGGAACCGCGACCCCGTGGCTCGCGTCTTTTTGTTCCGCTCGGAACCGGCCAGGTCCACGAGGTGGAACTTGGCGGAGGCGTAGCGCCCTTTGTGTCGCCGCCGCGCCTCCTGGGTCAGGTGCGTCTGCTCGATGATGATGGTGAAGATGGCGTGCGACCGCGATGACTGCGCGTTCATCTTCGTCCCGCCGGTCGTGCGCGCGACGCACCCGAGCTCGAGGAGGCGGAGCGTCTCGTCGGCGGATCGCGTCGAGACTTCGCGCGCGCCCGCCGCGACGATGGCTCCGTCGGCGCGTTCGCGGATCGTGATCCGTTTCGGGCTCGTGTCCGGATGCAGCAAGTCCCGCACCTCCTCGTTGTGCACTTCCAAAAACGCGCATCGAACGCGTGTCTCGCTCGCGCCGGATTCGGCTTGTCTGTGCGCCTCGGCGAAGACGTCGTTCACGACGCGCGGGATGATCCCAATCTCGTCATCCGCCACATCGAAACATCCCGATCCCATCGTGTACGTCTTGCCCGAGCCGGTTTGGCCGTACGCCAGCACCGTGGCGTTGTACCCGCGGAAGCACGACTCCACCAGCGGCGAGACGAGGCGCTCGTACACCTCCCCCTGCGTCGCGGCGGGGCCGAACGTGTCGTCGAAGCGGAACGCGCGGCTCTCGCCGAGCAGCACCGCGTTGGCTCGCGGGTACGAGAGGCACTCGCGCGCGCGCTCGACGCGCTCCTTCGCCACCAGGGGGCGCGCACGCACCGCCACGCGCACCGCCAGGTCCTCCACGTGCTCGGACACGGACGACGAGACCGACGCCGAGGTGCTCGGGCGGTCCGAGAGACGCGCGGGGGAGGACCGAGCGTCGCGCATCGCGTCGGACGCGTCCGCCGCGGCGTGTCCGTTATTATGCGCCGCGTCGTTGTTACGGCGGGGAGGCGCGGGAGGTAAACCGAAGTCGCCGCCGTCGTGGCGGTCTTCGTGCGTCTCCCCCATCTCCGCGGTCGCTCTCCCGCGACGACGCGACGCGCCTCCCGTCGTCAGGGGCGTGGTCGGAGTGACGCGCGCCGGACTGGGACTGTAGGAGGTGCCGATCTGACGGACGAAAAAAGTCAACGAAAACGTCCGAGGCACCGCGTACGGAAACTCGGACTTGACGAAACGCCAGCAGTGCCGGGCCACAGCCCGAGCGCGCCGTTGTCGACTCGACATTATTTATTTTCGCCCGCGCGAACGCCGCGCAAGTTCACGAAGCACTAACATCAATCAACATGGTCGGCGAAGGAGGCCTCCTCGCCGCTGCGGCCGCGATGGACGGGAAAACCATGATCGGGTTCATCATCGCGTTCTGCCTCGCGTCCGTCATCTCCTCCAATCTCTCGGTGCGTCGAGAGACGCGACGACGCGCGCCCGTTCCTCGCCACCGCGGCGCATTCGTTTTCGTTCGCATCCCTGACGGCCTTTCCCATCACCGACTCGCGCAGGACTGGTTCGACAACCTGCCGTGGCGCAAAGCACTCCACGAGAAGGCAATGAAGATCGTGGATGAGGCCAAGGCCAAGGAGGCGGCGGAGGAGGCCAAGAAGGCCAAGAAGAAGAAGTGAGAGTGAGACGCGGCGTGTCTGTCCGAGCTTCGAGCTCCGACCCTCCGAGGCGAGGGTTCCATTCGTAAGAAAGCACTTTTTTCAAGCTTCAGATTCGCCTTTCGGTCACTTTTCGAGGGCGCCATGGACGCGGCGGAGGAGACGATGGCGGGCTCGGACGCGGCGGCGGAGGAGGCGTTCGGCGACATCGCCGCCTCCGCCCCGCTTCTCTCTGAGAAGTCCATCGAGGATGCGGTGGGCGAGTTTCTCCTGGATCTGCAGCACAAGACGGGTATCCCGGCCGCGGCGCTGTTGCCCCTGATCCTCTCGCTCGCCAGCCTGGCGGTCATCCTCCTGGTTCAGGCCCTGTTCGATCTGCTGGTGCGCGTCGTGTTCGGCGGCGGGCGCCGAGGGGGCTCGGCCTCGTCCAGCTCGGTGCTCCTGCTCGGTGTCTGCGGCGCGGGGAAGACCGCGCTGTTCCAGACGTTGCGCTCGGGAACCCCGTACCTCACGACGGTGACGTCCATGGAGGAGAACGACGCGACGTTCACGGTGGAGGGGAAGACCCGATCGTCGGGGGTGGTTTCCAAAAAACTCCGCGTGGTCGATCTTCCCGGACACCCGCGGGTAGCGAACAAACTTGATGTCCACGTCGCGAACGCGCGATCGGCGGTGTTCGTCCTCGACGCCGTGGACTTCGCGTCGCGACGTCGCGAGGTAGCGGAGCGGTTGCGCGACGCGCTCGTCACGATCGCGCGCGCGAAACGGCGCGGGACGCCGTTCCCGGTGCTCGTCGCGTGCAACAAGTCGGAGAAGATCGCCGCGCATCCGATCGCGTTCATAAAAAAGATGCTGGAGAAGGAGATCGACGCGCTGGAGCGCACCGCCGCGGGCCAGCTGCAGGACACGGGCGAGGGGAAGGAAGGGCGGCCAGGTCGGAAGGCGCGCGACGACACGCACCCCGTGTCCGTCACGCGACGAGGCGTCGACCCGAAAAAGCCCTTCGAGTTTGAAAACGCCGTCGCCGACGTCTCCTTCTCCGCCGTCTCCGTCGCCGAGAACGACCTGGACGAACTCAAGAGCTTCGCGGTGGTGAGGTGAGGCGAGGCGAAGTGAGGCTCACTTCGCGACGACCGTACGTGTGGTGTGTTGTCGTGTTACAAACGCGCGTTCGTGGTTATAAAGAACGAGCTTCTCTCTACGTAGCTATCATATCGTTTTTTTTTCTTGGTAAAATATATCCTCTCTCAGTCCGCCGCCTTGAGGTAAAACGCCCAGGGCGCGCCCGGAACTCGGTCGCTCGAGACCAGAAGCTTCGCGGTGCGCACCGCCTGGACGGTATTCCCGCTCTCCGGCGGCTCGAACCGCACGTTGATCTGCTTCGTCTGCTTCGCGCCGATCGTCTCCGATCGCGTCACGATAAACGCGGGGTTGTCCGTGACGCACGCGAACGTCGTCTCGGCGTCGAACGGGTTTTTAAACGCCACCGACGCGCCGCCGCTCGATGAAGAGACGGCGATCGGGCCGAAGGGCTTGGGCGCGACGCACCGCCCGGAGACGGGCACGACGTACTCCCCCCCTGTCTCAGAAGTAAGAAGAAGCACATCACGGAACTGAGACCCGATCGAGGTCGGCTCGAAAGTCACGTCGATGTGTTGTTCGATACCTTCGTTTCTTTCGTCGAGCGTCGTAGCGCCAACTGGCGCGTCGTGTGTCTCCGCGGATACAAACGAAGGCTTGCCGTTCCCGCCGCCGCGCCACCGCGCCGCGAACGTCGCGGGCTCCTCTAAAAAGTGCCGGAACGTCACCTTCTTGGTCTCGGCGGACCCGAGGGGCACGGTGAAGCTCACGCCGCGCTCGGGGCCGGCGGCGGTCGCGCTCAGCTTCAAAGCGTACGGCCACGTCCCGAGCGCGTCGCTCTCGATGACGACGTCCGACGCGGCGTCGGTCTCCGCGACAACCGGCGCGTACGCGACGCCGACGTTCGTCACGCCGCGCGGTTTGAGGGTTGTTTTTTCGCGCGTCGCGAACGTCCGCGGGTTCGAACACCGTACCGTCACGTCCACCGGTTCGGACGTAGGGTTCGTGATTGGAATCTGCGTGACGACTCTTTGTCGCACGGTCGTTCGTAACGGAACCGTTTCGAGAATTTCCGGATCGCTCGTGGTCACCGATACGTCGTACGCCGCGACGTCGCCCGTGTCGGGGTTTTCAAACGAAACCGTCGCGCGCGTCGTTTCGTTCGCGCGGAACCCGTAAAACGTCAAATGGTACGGTCGCGTTTGGTTTCCGGCGATTTCCAAAAACTCGGGGCCGCGCATCGTCACGGTTTCGTCCAGTACCTGCTGTTCTTCACCGTCACCACTCGTAGCGCCAAACACGCACGTGGCGCGGAACCGTTGGCGTCGTGCGAGCCAGTTCTTCACGTCGATCGCGACTGTGGCCGTTTTCTTCGCCGGAACCGTCGCCTCGACGGCGCCGGCGCGTTCCGCCGCGTCGGCGACGCCCACCAGCGCGCGCGTGTCGACGGACCCGTCGGGGAGCTCGAACCGCACGGTACCGACGTGCGGGTCCTCCTCCGTGCTCACGGCGAGCGGCGCGAACGTGATTGTGTACGTCGCCTCACCGTTCGCGGGAACGAACAACGTCTCGGCGCCGCGCCAGTTCGTATTCGTGATGGAAGGCCTGAGTCTCCACGCCGAATCCGTCGGGTTCGCGACGACGGCGGTCGCCGTCGCCGCGCCGCGCGCGCGCGCGGAGAACCGCACCGTGTCCGTGGGCGCGGACGCGGTCACGCACCGCGCGGACACGGCGAGCTCTAGGGGCGTGTCCGCGCCGCCGT
>Ga0181564_10005039_pt1 | contig 11059 bp, 4 predicted proteins | sample 011ome_24_FD_134512 | JGI IMG/M metagenome (GOLD analysis project Ga0181564, IMG submission 134512) | Coastal salt marsh microbial communities from the Groves Creek Marsh, Skidaway Island, Georgia - 011513CT metaG (megahit assembly) | ecosystem: Environmental > Aquatic > Marine > Intertidal zone... | reverse complement strand
TCAGGGGCGGGTACAGGAGCGGGCGGGGTGTGCCGACGCGCATGGCGCACGCGCTGCTCTCCGTGAAGAAGCTGAGCGGCTCGGAGCGGTTCGGGCTCGTGGGCGCGGCGGTGATCGACGCGAGCCTGAACGAGCTGGGATTCGACGGCGGCGGACCGGACGCGAACCAAAACCAGAACCAAAACCAAAACCAGGCGCGCGGCGGCGCCGCCGCCGGGCCGGCGCCGTCGCGCGCACCTTCGAACACCTCCGCCCCGAAAGCCTCGAAGGCTTCCCGTGAGGAGCGGGAGGAGACCGCACGGAGGAGTGAGGCGGAGAAGCGGGACTCGCCCGCCACGCCGAAAGCGACCGCCGTCGCGGCGTCGTCCTCGTCCTCGGACGAAGACGGCGACTCGGACGGCGACTCGGACGGCGACTCGGACGGCGACTCGGACGGCGACTCGGACGGCGACTCGGACGACTCTTCCTCCGCGAAGGAGGAGCCTCCTCCCGCGAACGCGGCGACGAAGGTGGCGGTAGATCCGAAGGCAAAAGCTTCTGCTCCGACAGAGGAGGCGACGGCGGAAAGACAGACTGAGACGCCGGCGGCGCCCGCGGGGGCGCCGTCGAAGAAGAGCGCTTCGTCGGACGTCTCGTCCGACGCCGCCTCCGACTCGTCCGACGCCGCATCCGACTCGGACGATTCCGACGACTCCGACTCCGACTCCGACTCCGACTCGGACGCGTCCAGAAGCTCCGCCTCGAGCTCGTCCTCGAGCTCGGACTCGGACTCGGACTCGAAGCGAGACGATAAAAGCGCGAAGGACGAGGGCGAGGCTGTGGCGATGGCCATTCGCATCGCCGAGGAGGACGCCGCCGTCAAGCGCGCCAACGTCGCGAAGAAGGCGGAGGCGGAGGCGGCGCGCGCGCGACGCGCGGAGGCGGCGAACGAAGCCGCGAAGAAACCCGCAAAGAAAGAAAGAAAGCCGCAAAAGCCGCAGCAGCAAACGCTTGGCGGCGGAGGGGAAGAGGCTCGGACCCCCAACTTCTCGCTTCCGGAGCCGCGGGTGGCGGCTGCCTCCCCGGCGGCGCGCGCCGCGCCGAACCCGAACGACACGTCCGACAAATCCGCGAAAAAGTACACGCACCTCGCGACGAGCCCGGGGAACCTGAAGATGCTGCTCAAGGCGGCGACGGCGAAGCGCCGCACGAAGAACGCGAACGCCACCTCCGGGCTGTCGACGCCCGCCTCGGCGGCGGCGACGCCCGCGGGGGTCAGCCCCGCGCCCGCGGCGCGCGCGAAGCTCGCGGAGGCGGCGACGGAGCGCGTCGACGCGAAGGCGCGCGTCGACGCGAAGGCGCGTCCACGCGAAACCGAAACCGAAACCGAAACCGAAACCGAAACCGCCGAGCCGCCGAAGCCGGCGGCGACGCGACCGAAACCCGGCGGTCCCGCGGCGTCCGGGCCGACTCGGTCTGTCGGCAGCGCGGACACGACCAACACGCGTCGCTCGACGCGCTCGGCGTCGGCGAAGCGGGCCGAGCCGGCGGCGGAGCCCCGGCTTGGTCCGGCGGACGCCGCAACCCCGATCGTCGTCGCGAACCCGGTCGAGACCGGCCCTTCGTCGGTCCCGAACGGCGCGCCCGACATGATCCCCGTGACGTGTGGCACGAAGGCTGGGCAGTACATCCTGAGCGAGAAGAAGATTCTGTTCGAGGGCCGGAAGATAGCGCCCGCGAAGTTCGAGGAGCTGGCGGCGCTCAAGACGAAGCGGTGGAAGCGGAACATCAAAGTCGTGGGCGAGGTTTCGGACCGCGCGGTGAACATCGGCGAGATGCTGGACATCCTGGGCATCGACACCGCCGCGGGGGTGGAGCAGCCCAAGCACAAGCCGCGAGCGCGAACGCCCGCGAAGAAATAGAGACTTTTAAAATCGTCGGTTGTCGGACATCCGTTCACCACGCGTCCGGCGTCCGCGCGTCTCGCGTACGCCGACGACGACGAGCGCGCGTGGGGTTTCACTAAAAAAATCCCACTCGCCAGCGTTGCGTCCACCGTCCAGAGTGTCGGAACCTTTTTCGCGTAACGGTCACTTTTACCGCGTCTCGTGTCGCGCCGCGGCACACCGCCGAGCGCGCGACAACCGGCGCACGCTCTCGCGTTTCGCGCGTCACGCTCGTGCGACACATCCAAGGCGACTCGCGCGCTTCCCTCTCGACCCGAGCGCGACCGTGGCGAGGCCGTGCCCTCCCGCGCGCGTCTCTCGGGATTTTCGGGCCGTTCCGAGATTCACGAGATGACGGGGGACGACGACGCCTTCGAGATGCTGGAGGAGTCCGCGCACTCCTCCCGCCGGTGGATGGACCTGGAGGCTGCTGAGCTTCACGCCGCGCGCGCGCGCGTGGAGCGCCTGAAGCGTCGCTCGGTCAGCTCCTCGCCACCTCGCGAACGGCGCCGGCCGGGCGACCCATCCGACGGGGACGCGCCTCCCGGATTGGGCGGCGAGACGTGGTTCCGCAGGCGCGCGTCCAGAGCGGCCGACGACGAGGACGACGCGTTCCCTTCGCACGCGTCCTCGGACCTGCGCCGCCGCGGGGACATCCCCGGCCCCCCGCTGGTCGGGAAGGTCACCGCGCGGAGCTACGAGGTGGACCGCCGGGGTGAGAGCCGGGACGCCGCGCGTCGCGAGCGCGAGCGACGCGCCGCCCGCCCGAGGCCTCCCGGGGACGCGCACGCTCTGCGACCGACGGTCACCGCGAAGTCTCGAGAGGTCGAACCCGTGCCTCCCTCGTTCTCGCCGCAGGAAGAACTCAAAGCGCCCGCGAAGGTCGCGGTCCCCGCGGTGCCCGCGAAAGCTCAGCAGACCGTCGAGGCGGCGCCCACGAAGCCCGCGACGCCTGTCCGGGGAGAGACCGCGCCGCCTTCGCCGCGGCCCGCCCGCCCGCCGCCGACGCCGTTCCGCGCGCGCTCGGAAGGCGTCACCTTCGTGTGGTCGGGGTCGGATTCGACGCCGCCTCCCGACGAGAACGCCGACGAGAACGCCGACGAGAACGCCGACGAGACGCGCGCGGAGCGAGACGCGCAGGAAGACGAGCGTCCTCGCGGGCGACGCGAAGTATGCGAAACGAAAACGAGGACGAAAACGCGCCGCGCGTCCCCCTCGCCCGTCTTCGCGCCGCGTCGCTGGGGCGCGGGCGCGGCCGCTGCGTTCGGGTCCGGCGCCCTGCGTCTCCGCGGCGGCGCGTTCGCGTTGCGCCGCTCGGTGGGCACCGCCGCCTCCGCCACGAGAGCCGCCGCCGCGCGCGTCGCCGGCTCGACGAGAGCCGCCGCCTCATATATGACTAAAAAGTCATATACGGCGGGGGCGTCCGCGCGGCGCGGCGCCGGCGCGGCGTGCGCCCGCGGCGCGGCGTCCGTGCGCGACACCCTCGTGTTGGTGAAGGAGGCGGCGCACGCGGAGGAGGTGCTCGGAGGCGTGCGCGCGGCGCTCACGAGCACGAAGGCGTTCCTGCTGGAGAACCCGGACGTGACATGGAACGCGCGCGTCCCCCCCCTGCTCGCCGCGCGCGCCGGCGCGGCGCGCGGCCTGGGCTGGTTCAAGGTCCTGGAGGGCGACCAGCCGCTGGACGCGCGCGGCCCGGGGGACGCGCCGAGCGTCCGCGCGGAGGCCACGCCGCGGCGCTCGCGCCTGGCGGACTGCGCGGCGGACCGCGCGCCCGGCGTCACCGTCGCCGCGTGCGGCGGGCGCCTCTTCTCCGCCGCCTTTCCCGCGCGGCGCCGGGATCCGGACGACGGGTCCGGCGCGGACGACGACGACGAGACCCGCCGCGCTCTGTTCGAGAACTTCGAGGGCTACGGCTCTCTGGGCGCGGACTTCGCCGCCACCGCGGCGGCCGCCGCGGCGGCGGTCGCGGCGGACGCCGAGCGACTCGAACGCGCGCTCCGCGAAGCCGACTGGACCGCGCCGCTGTCTCCGCTCCCGCCGCGCGCTGGTACCGGAACAGAAACGTCCGAAGTCGTGTTCCACCCGGCGCTGACCCCGAAACGCAAGGGGGGCAAGGTGGACGCGCGCGCGCTGCGCGTCGAGGACTACGAAGAGAGCCTGGCGACGCGCGTGCGCACGCTGCAGCGCATGTTCCCCGAGGTGGCGAGCGAGATCGCCGGAGCCGTCTACGCGTTCCAGGAGGACGTGGCGGCGAACGCCAAGGGCGCGCCGCGCGTCAAGTCGACGCTGGCCGCCAAGGGCATGACCCGTGTGCCAGTGGACGTGCGCGCGGCGACGCGCGTGGTAGAGGAGCTGGAGGCGGCGTCCGTCTCCGTGCTCATGCACGGCAAGGTCCCGACGGGCGCGTCCATGCGCCGGTGGCTCGGCGAGCTCAAGGCCGGGCGCGGCATGGGCAGAGAGGCGTGGCGCGACGAGCACGGCGCCTTTTACGGGCCGGGCGCCGCCGGTGAAAACGTCACCAGCCCGCAAGAGAGCCTCGGGTCTCAAACTGAAGGCTCCCCGGGTTCGGGCTCGTACGGGGGCTGGGACGCGGTCGCCGCGGCCGCCGCGGCCGCCGGGGCGCCGGCGGCGGCGGCGCCTTCGTACGCGAAGGCGACCCCACGATCGCGAGCCGCGACGAGCAGACTGGCGGGCGCGTTCGCGGGGTGGACCGGACGCGCCGCCGACGACGACGCCTTCCTCTCCGTCTCCGACGACGCGGGTTCGGCCGAGGCGGCAAAAGCGACAAACGCGACACACGCGGTGGGCGCGTTCCGCGCGTGGCGCGAGGTTTCCTCGACCGGGCCCATCCGCAAGGCGACGCTCGACACCGTGCACCGCATGCGCGCGGACGCCAACGCCGAGGAGAACGCGAACGCGATGACGACGCGGCGCGCGGCTCCGTTCGACGTCGGCGCGCTCGCTGACCGCACCAACGTCGACACTCGTGACTCGTCCGGGAAGAAGAAACCCTCGCCTCCTCGTCGTTTCTTCAACCTGGTCGCGTCGCCGTTCGCGCGGCGGCGGCGCGGGGACTCGCCGCACTCCGACTGGGGCTCGTCGGGCTCGGACTTCGAGTCCGAGGGCGTCTCCACGGGCGCGGCGGCGCGGCGAACCGAGGCGGGCTCGGCTTCGCGCGGCCGGTCCAGTCCGAGCTCGGATTCCTCCGACGTCTGGATGTCCGCAGGCGCGGCGATGTCCACGCCGGGGAGTGTCGCGTCCGGCGCCGTCGCGTCGCGGCCGCCGGCCAGTCCCAGGTTCGAGTCCGCGCGGTCGCGGGGCGCCCGCGCGAGCGCGACCCCCACGGTGTACTTCCCCGCCTCGCCTTCCTCGGAAGACTCCTTCTCCGCCGCGACCGCGCGCGCCGGCGCGCCAGCGCCGGCGTCACCCGCCACCCCCGGGTCGCTCTCGAGCGAGGTTTCCGAGGACGCGAGCCCCGGCGCGCTAGACCGCGTGGCGGATGCGTTCGTGCTCGACGACGCCAAGTCCCCCGGCCCCATGGGCCCGGTGCTGCGCGAACCAAAGACGAACGCTCGCGCGGTTTCCAAGACGAACTCCACCGTGTACACGCTGTCGCCGACGTCCCCGCTGGTGGGAACGAGGCGCGGCGACTCGAGCGACTCTCTCAGTGACTCGCCCTCGAGCGCGTCGGAGGCGTCGGACGGCCCGTTACCATTGTCGCGGAAACGGTCGTCCCCGCCGGGAAGTCGCGCGAACAAACACGCCGCCGCCGCCGCCGTGGGCGCGCCCGCCGGCTTCGTCACCGCCGCGCGCGCGGCGTTTGAGCGCGAAGCCGCCGCCGCCGCCTTCGACGCGCCGACGCCAGCGCGAGGGAGCCGCGTGCGGAGGTAAAGCGAACGTGTGACTGACGACGCGGTATAGAATGTGCGGATGATACTAGAGCTATGTATGTGGTATGATTGGTATAACCTATATCACCCCTTCCCCAGCTGGAAGAGCACGTCGGTGCGCGCGACGTACTTGTGCCTGGCGCCGTTCGCGCCCGGGAACACCGCGCTTCCCTCATGCACGGGCGAGTCCTCGGCGTCGCCGTGCGGGAAGCAGAGCGCCGCTCCCTCGCGCGGCTCGACGGCGACGGCGCGCACCTCGCCCGGTTTCCCCGGCACGGCGCCGAAGAACGTCGTCGCCCCCCCCTCGAACCCGTCGCTGAGGTACGCGAGAAGCGTCAAGCGCGACCGCTTTTGACCTTCGCTCGCGTCCACCACGTACTCGCCTTCGTTCGTCAAAAACGCCTCGGGCCAGGACCCGTCCACGTGCTTGCGGTACACGGTGTTCGGCCCGTAGCGGAACAAACGAAGCCGCGCGTTGACCCCCACCGCGCCCGCCGGCGCGTGCGACTTCACGCGGCGCCACAGCCGATCCGCCGTCTCGGGCCACAAGAGTATTTCGCAGTAGTCCAGCTTCGTCGAGACTTCGCCGCCGTCGGGTATCGTCGTACGCGCGCCGGGGGTATCGTCGCGTAAGAACCCGACGGCGTGCGCCGCCGCGCGGAACGCGGCGGTTTCCGTCTTGGTCAAAAAGTTGGTCAGCACAAACGCGCCGGGCAAACCCGGGACGTCCACGCGGTCGGTGTCCGGTTCGAGCCCGGCCGGTTCCAGCGGGATGACGCGCGCCGAGGACGGCGCCCACAGCCGAAGCGCGCGGCGGTCCGCGGGGCGGCGCCGCCCGTCGTCGTCGCTCACCAGCCAGAAACTCTCCTCCCCGGTGACACCGCCGGGGTACAGCGCCGCGGCGGCCGCCTCGGCCGCCTCGGCGAGCGTCTCGCGCGGGTTGCCCGACGGCGGCCCGCAGTCCGCCGCCTCGCCGCGCGCGCCCTCCGGCGGCCTCCAGAGCGCGGGCGGGTGAAACCTGAGCGCCTCCGGCGGCGCGAGCTCCCAGGGCGCGTTCCCGGAGAGCGCGCCGCGCAGCGCGCCCTCCAGGAGCGCCAGGGCGTCCGGCGCGTCGGCGCCCCCGGGCACCATCCCGCACCCGCGGACCAGCACGTCCTTCCCCAACGCGCGGGCGGAGGTTTCGCTTCCGCCGCGGCGGGCCATGAGCGCCAGCGCCTCGTGCGTCATGCCCCGCGCGCAGCACGCGAAGAACACCTGCCGCAGCTGCACCGGCCCCACCGGGAGGCCGCAGAGCTCCATGCGCGTCAGGAGCCTGAGCGCGGGCTTGGCTTTCCCCGTGCGTTGGCACATGCCCAGCACCTTGGAGCACAGGTCCAGCGAGCACGTCTCCGCGCGCTCGCCTCTTTCCACCTCCGCGAGCAACGCGTCGAGGGCGACGCAGGCTTCCTGCGTGAGGTCAGCCTCGACCGCGCGCGCGACTCGGCCGACGGAGGTGGTGGATCTCTTAGCATCACGCGCGGTGGCGGTCGGTCGGTCGATGTTCACCCCCGCGGCGTCGTCGGTCTGCATGCCCATCGCGTCCCCCAACGCCGCCGCCGACACGGGCGCGTGCGATTTCTTCTTGGCGCTCGTGCCGCCCTTGGCGCCGAGCATCGCGGCCGCCCTCTTGTTCTGGCGCTTCGCCGTCTTACCCATCGCGGCGACTCGATCGGGCCCGTGCCTCTCGCGCGACGCCTCGCCGTGAACACTCTGTACCCCCGCGCGTCGCGGTGTGGTCGTCGCACCGCCGCTCGTCGCGCTTCTAGACGGGAAGCACTGTCGAAAACGACGTTCGGAAAAGCGCACTTCGGCGACGATCTCTGGCGTGTGATTGGCCGACGCAACCCCTTCGATTCGAGGGTCTAATTGACCCATCGTTCTACCGACTAATTAGATCGGCACACGCCAAAAAGTTCGCGATTGCGACGTTATCGGGTGACCTCGAGCGCCCGCGCTGCCGCGCGCACACCTTCAGGCGCGCCTGCGGACCGAATCGTAGCTTCCGATCCGCGCCAACTCGACCGCGGACCACCGTCCCGCCGTCCTTCGAAAAAGAAAAGGCACGATGCGCTGCGTCCGCGCCGCTCGCGGCGGTCGCGTCGGAGCCGCCATGTGTGTGGCTCTTTTCGCGTTGGCGATCGTGGGTGCGCGCGCGCAGAACGCGGGCCAGGACGTCAACACAGACTGCACGTGCGCGTGCGCGGTGTCCGCCGAGGCCGAGGCGACCAAATACGACATCGCCGTCGGCTCCGAGGCGGCGTGCACGTCCGCCAAGTGCATCACCGAGCGCGCCGAGTGCTACACCGGCGGTTCGGTGACGGCGTCCTACCACGACTGCACGTGCCACTGCTGCAACGTGGGCTCGTGCCAGAACGGCATGCAGCCGTACACCTTCATGGCGAACTCGCCGGAGCGGTGCACGGCGTCGGCGTGCGCGTCCGAGTTCTACCAGTGCCCGAACGACCCGAACAGCGACATCGCGAACACCGCCACCGCCTCCTTCACCTTCGCCACGTACCAGGATTGCACGTGCGGGTGCAAGAGGTCGTCCGGGGACGCCTTCGAGTACAAGATGTTCTACGCGGGCTCCCCGGAGATGTGCACCGCGAACCGGTGCTCGTCGAACTACTACGCCTGCCCCGACCCGGGCGCGCACACCGTGGCGGAGGGGGGCGTGGTCGAGGCGACGTACAGCGGCGTGGTGCCGGAGGCCCCCGCGGCGCCGGCGCCGGCGCCGGCGTCGTCGCGGGTCTCCGTGACGTCCAAGTCCACGGAGATGCCTACGTACGCGGCGGCGCTCATCTCCATCTTGGTCATCGGGCTCGTGGGCACGGTGGTCGGCATCTTCGTGCACAGGAAGGTGCAGGCCGAGCGCGGGTTCAGGTGGGTGAAGTTCGACGAGAACGACGATAAGCGTGCGGACGCGGACCGGGTGTGAGCGCGAGCGCCGACGAGCCTCGGCTTGCGAGTTGGAGACGGCCAAACGAACGAGTCCCGCTACCCGCGAAGAAGTCCCACCTTATTACGTGTGAGGGAGCTACAGTAGCGGTACTATGTTTGTGACGAGAGCGACGCACGTTTTCGCTTCGCCGTGTGCGTGCGCTCTCGTGATGACAAAGCGCTCTCCGCGAAGCATCACGTGTCCTCACAAAACACATCTAGCTAGCTGGCGATCTACGAAGGTCGTATAGCAAAAAAAAGCTACAGTCGCTCATCAAACTGTCTCCTCTGCGCGCATCGCCTCCGCGCGCGCTTCTTCGAGCTCGGGCGCGAGCATCTCCGCCAGCCGCGGCGTGACGCCCCAGTCTTCCACGAGCGCGTCGTACTCCGCCCACAGCGCGCGGGTCGCGCGCTGGTTCGTGCGCACCGCCTTGATCATGGTGTTCCGGGGCGTGTGCTCGCCCCCGATCCACTCCGTGACGTCCACCCTGTGCCCGAGCAAGCGCAGCACGTGCGCGCGAAACGCATCCGTGAGCACGTCGCCCAGCCGCTCGCGCAGGATGCCGTGCCGCGCCAGCGGCGGGTGCGGCGGGCCCGCCTCCGCCGCCTTTGCGGCGCGCTTCATGCGCACCTGCAGGTCGTGGTGGCAGCACGGCGCCACCAGCGTGAGCGGCGCGCGCCATCGCACGGCGCGCGCCAGCGCCTCGTCCGTCGCGGTGTCGCACGCGTGCAGCGCCAGCACGACGTCCACCGCGGATCGCGCCTCGCTCGTCTCCCGCGCGGTGGCGAAGGCGCCCGCGACCTCGGCGTCGGCGATGGTGCCCTCCACGAAGACGCACGACGTGTCCCACCCGAGGTCCAGCGCGACCCGGGTGTTCGTCTCGCGGCTCTGCCTCTTGATATCGACGCCCACCACCTCCATGTGGAACGGCGCATGTGGAACGGCGCTGAGGTGCGCGAAGGCGCCGAAGGTGAGGTACGCGTTGCCGCACCCGAGGTCCACCAGCCGCGCCGGCGCCTCGCGGCTGGGCGTCGCGAGGTGCCCGCCCGTCTGCGCCTCCTCGACGGCCAGCTTCACGAGCTTCACGAACTCCTCCACCTGCTTGTACTTGTCCCGGCGGCCCGCCTTGATGCTCGACCCATCCGCCGAGCTCACGCCCACCGCGCGCAGGAACGGGTCCGAGGGCGAGAGCAGTCGCGGTTTCTCGCGATCGTGAGACGCGACGTTGGCCACCGCCACCCGCATGCCGCTCCCCGAGTCGGAACCACTTCGGGATACGCCCCGGGCGTTCGCGAGGAGTTGCCCGGTCTGGTGCCACTGCGCCTCGCCGGACTTGGTCACGCGCACCTGCGTCACGGCGTCCACCGACTCGACGCGCCACGACCCGAAGCCGAGCGCGAGCGCTTCATCCGCCGCCGCCGACGCGTCTGCCTTGATGGCGCTCTCCGACGTTCCGGTGTCGCTCTTTCCACCTCCGCGTCTCCCTGACCGGCTGTCCCGCCGGGCGCCTCTCTGCTCCCCCGCGTACGCGTGGTTGGAAGTGAACGCCTGGCGCTCGTCGTACTTCACCACCTGCAGCTTGACGCCCCCCTTCTTGAGCAGCACGGGTCGCATCTCCAGCCGGCGCCACCGCGGGGTCGCGCCCCTGGCATTGCCACTCGCCACCGCGCGCACCAAGCGCGTGGGGTCGGTGAGGATGGCCCGGATGTCCCCGTACGCCTCGGCGAGGTCGCGCTTGCCCCCCTTGCGCTTCGAGACGCCCTCCGTGTCCCCCGGCGACGCCTTCGTCGCCGAGGCGGAACCGCCGCCGCCGACCGAATCGTCGGCGGTCGAGGCGAACGCCGCGCGACGGGACGGGGGGCGACGCCCGGGCGTGAGCGCGCCGGGGTGGCGACACGCGCGCTTTAAGGGAAACGTCCCGGCGACGCACGTGCCGAAACGCGCGGCGAGCGCGAGGGACGCCTGCATGGCGACCGCGGGACGCCGCGCGGAGGGATTGTGACGTCGGGCGTTCCGACGGTCCGAGGCTTTTTTTTTAGCGAACACTCTTTCTCATCGGTTTCTCGGAAAACAGTTTGCGCCAACAGATGAGTGGAAACGATCACACCGCGACGTTCGCGAACGCGCCGGCCAGCGTCTCCGCGTCTCCCCCTTCCCCTTCCGGAACACGAAGGACGTACGCCTCGGGCAGGTGTTTCTGCCGGAGCACCGCGTTCACTTTGACCTTGACGTTGCGCAGAAGCGCCGCGCACGCGTCCTCGTCC
>Ga0181564_10005028_pt1 | contig 11067 bp, 5 predicted proteins | sample 011ome_24_FD_134512 | JGI IMG/M metagenome (GOLD analysis project Ga0181564, IMG submission 134512) | Coastal salt marsh microbial communities from the Groves Creek Marsh, Skidaway Island, Georgia - 011513CT metaG (megahit assembly) | ecosystem: Environmental > Aquatic > Marine > Intertidal zone... | reverse complement strand
CGGGCGTGTCGTGGTGCGACGCGCGCAGCGCCGGCGCGCGGCCGTGCCCGGCGAAGGCGTGGATGTCGGCGAGCGCCTTGACTGTGGCGGCCAGTTCCGTCGGGCCGAAGCGCGGGAGCGCGTCGCGCAGCATCTCCCGCATCTTCGCGTACCGCGCGTCGTGGCGCACGACGTGCGCCGCCACCTCGCGCCGGCGGTTCACGGGGCCGCCCAGGGGGACGCGGCGAAGCGCCGAGCGGAGCCGCGAGAACGCCGTCGCCACGTTGGCGGCGCGAAACGCGAGTGGTGCCGTCTTCCGTTTTCGCGACTTCTCTTCGCGAGTTCCGGAGATGGACGACGCTTCGTCGACAGACGCGGGCGTCGCGTCCGGTACGCCGGGAGACACGTCGTGAGACACGTCGTGAGACACGACGCCGTTTTGGACGAGCGCCAAGACGCGCTCGTGGTGGCCGCTCTGCACCAGCAGGTCGTTCAGCGCGCGCTCCTCCCTCGAGGCTCTGTCGAGCGCCCTCGTGCCACCGCGCGCGTTCCTCTCGTACCACCCCGAAGTCGTGGCGTACGACGCCGCCGCGGGGTGGTGCGTCCCCGCGAGGGATACCGACCGCGAGACTCGCAACAACGAGCGAAGCGCGTTTCGTCGCGACGCCATCGCCGGTGCGAGCGCACGTCAGCCGCGCCCCGCGGAGTGTGCGGACCGCGATCACCCCTTCACCCGAGATGACAAACATCTCACCGCGGCGAGAGACGCCGGCAATAAAAATCGAGAGCCACTTGGCGTGACGCGCATCTCTCGACGCGTCGCCATGACACCCTCCGTGGCGTGCGCCGCGCGCACGGCCGGCATCAAACCCGCGCTCCCACCGTCGTCGTGCCGCGCTGCGACGCACGGCGGCGCATCCACGCTCGCGCCCGGCGTCAAACCCGCGCCTCGCGCGCGACCCCGCTCGCGACGTCGCGCGGTGGCTGACGATCGCGGCACGTCGCCCTCGGCGCCTCCGTCCTCACACTCGTGGCACCGGCTGAGCGCGCGGTGGGAGGCTGACGAGGAGACCGCGATGGAGGGCGAACTCCTGGATCTCCTGTCTCCAGCGTGGCGGATCATGCTCCTGTCGGACGGGTCCGTCACCAGGCACCTACGGTTGCTGTGCCCGAACCTGAACCGCACCGAACTGGAGTTGGTCGCGCAACGCCCGGTGGGGACGTTCGCGGGCGCCGGCGGCGCCAAAGCGATGCCCGCGGACGTCGAACGCATAGAGGGCGACCTCGTGCAGAGGGAGGTGCTGCTGCGCATTCGCGGGCCGGAGAGGGACGACAAACAAACAAACAAAAACACTCCGCGCTCCGAGGACGACGACGTCGGAACGAAAGATGACCCAAACGCGACTGTGCCGGCGGTGTACGCGGCGAGCTGGTGGTCCGCGGGCGTTTTCGCCGAGTTCATGGCGGATGCGTCGGAGCCCATGTGGAGTAACCTGCGCGAGAAGAACGTCGAGCTGTACCGCGAAGTGAGGCGGGTGTACCAGGGCGACAACGCGGAGTTAGAGCGCGTGTTCCGAACGAAAGGCCCGTTCTGGGGCCGGCACTACATCTTCTGGCACGGCGGGAAACCCATGACGGTGGTGTACGAGGTGTTCAACCCGCGCCTGGAAAACGCGCTCGGGCCGGCGAAACCGCCGGCGCGGTGACGCGCGTACTAATAGGAAAGGTCATCACGATATATAGACGCAGTGATGTTTGTTTTAAGCGCAATATCATCGTTCGTCGTCACTTCGTTGTTGTAGACGTAGACTACGCAGACTAAAACGCCGCTCATCACTAGTACAGGTTCCCGCGTAGTTATATATCTACGCGTCAACCGCATCAACCGTCCAGGAAAAGTTTTCTTCGGGAAAGCACGCCTTCATGAGGGGCGTGCGGAACAGCCCCGCGACGCCGCCGCGGTGGTACGCCGTCGCCGCGGTTTTCACGCGCGCGCCCAGCTCCTCGGCCAGCAGGCTGGCGTAGTTCGCCGCGCACACCTCGCCGACCGGCAGCTCCGCGGTCTTCACGCGGTCGCTCAGGTCCTTCTCCGCGATCGTCCGCGCGAGCTTAGTGACCTGCGGGAAGTAGTGCGCGTCCCGCAGCGTCGCCATCTCCCACAGCGAGCTCTTGAGCGCGTCGCACTTTTTCGGGTCGGGCTCGTTTTCCAGGAACGGGTCTGTGTGGAACACTGTCGAACAGTCCTCCCCCCGGTGCACCAGCACGGCGCACCCGGGGTGCCGCCGCAGCAGGTTGTGCACGAACGCCACGCACGTCATGGCGCCCGCGGGGGGCGCGGCGAGCGCCAGCCGCGCCAGCCGCTTGGCGAACGCCGCCGCCAGGTACGCCGGGAGCGCGGTGGACTTGAGGAAGATGTCCAGCAGCTCGAAGAACCCTTTGCGGTTGGAGACGTGGAACGCGGATTCATCCAGCAGGTTGTACAGCCGGTCGTAGAACCGGGGGTACTCCAGCCCGTGCTTCGTCATCAGCGTGAACAGCCCGTTCAGCGCGAGCATGCCGTCCAAACCGCCGCGGTCGATGGAGCGCACGAAAAAGTCGCTCAGCAAAACGGGGTTCGGCATGTGCGGCACCACGCGCTTGTGCAAACCGAGGAGCACTTTGCGGTACACGTCGCTCGGGAAAGGCTGGCGCAACAAAGCGAGCCACGCCTCCTGGAACGAACGCCTGTGCCGTTTCCCGTCTGCCCACTTATCTCGAGTTTTTCGCGATTCCGCGCGCGCGCGCTCGGCGGCGACCGAGACGGCGGACCGCTTTTTCGGAGGTTTTTTCGACGCGCTCCGTTTTTGTTTTTTGTTTTGTTCCTCGGCGTCTTCGGCGCCCGCGATCTCCCCCACCGCGCGGCCCGCGCACCACGCCGAGCCGAACGGGTTGGCGTCGTTCGCGTCGTCCGCGTCACTTCCTAAACGCCGCGTCTCGCCGTGTGTGCCCTTCATCAGACCGAGCATCGCCTCGAAGTCCTCGCCGTCCTCGTCGGGATTCGCGTCGGCGCTCTCTTTCGCCGCGGCGGTCGCCGACGACGGCGCGTAGTCATCGAAGACGGCGGGCGTCCGGGAGAGGACGTCGTACAAGTTCCGCGCGAGGTCTGCGCGGCTGACGACGGTCGATTCGGGCTTCGCCGCGGCGAGCCTCTGCACGACGGCGTACGTGTGGAACCGCACGTCCGTCTTGATCAGGTACCGGCTGGCTAACGCGCCGAGCAGTTCCTCCCCGAACGACCGACCGCACACGGCGGCGGTCAGCACCGCGGCGTACAACTCGTTGTTGAGCCGCCCGGGGTGCTCAGAGCGCGCGCACTCCATCGCGGCGGCGAACGCCAAGACGCGCGTCTTGGCGTCGTCGACGTCGACGTCCCCGTTTTCTTCGTTCGCATCTTTCCCGTCGGAGGCGGTCTCCCCAGCCACCACCGCGCAGAGCCTCTTGGTGAAGATCTTGTAGTGCTTCGCGAACCACTCCGAGTACTTCTTCTGCGCGTCGTCGGCGTCCGCGGCCGCGCCCCTCAGGTCCCCCAAACAGAGCCGCTCGGAGAACCAGCGCTCGAGCGCGATGACGGCGCTTCGCGTGGCGTTTCGGTCCTTCCCGGAACGAAGCGCGGTGAGGAGCTTCCCGACGTTGTTCAGGGACTTCCCGTCCGTGTTCAGGGAGACACCGAGGCTGGCGGTGTCATCGTGGTCGAGCAGGCGCTTCGGCATGGCGCTCCGCGAAGGTGGTCGCGCTGCCCCCGCCCGACGAGCGCGGCACCGAATGGAGAAAGCGGCGGCGGCGGCGGACTGCTTTCCGCGTTTCCGGGACTCGCTCGTCGCCGATTTCTTCATCGCGAATCCCGCGCGCTCGGCAGTTTTTCCAACGAGCGCGCTTCCTTCCGCCCCATTCAACGGAGCGCTCCGAGCGGGTCATCGGCGCGGGTCGCGCGTGGGTCGGAGCGAGCGCACACACGCGCTCTACGCGGACTCGTGGCGTGCCACACCGCGCGCTTTTAGAACCGGAAGCGAGCGGAGTCTTTCCAGCTCCACCGCGATGGCGGAACACCTCGCCTCCATCTACGGCACGGAGAAGGATCGCGTCAACTGCCCCTTCTACTTCAAGATCGGCGCGTGTCGCCATGGCGAGCGGTGCAGTCGCCTGCACATGCAACCCACGTTGTCGCAGACGATTCTGATGACCAACATGTATGAGAACCCCGAGTACGCCGCCGCGACCGGCGCGATCCCAGCCATGACCAAGGCGCAGTGCCAGGATCACTTCGAGGATTTCTACGAGGACGTGTTCGAGGAGTGCGCTAAGTTCGGGGAGGTGGAGGGCCTGAACGTGTGCGACAATATGGCGGATCATCTGGTCGGGAACGTGTACGTGAAGTTTCGGGACGAAGAGCACGCGCTGGCGGCGCGAAACGCCCTGCACAACAGGTACTACGACAAAAGGCCCATCAAGTGCGAGTTTTCGCCCGTCACGGATTTCCGCGAGAGCACGTGCCGGCAGTACGAGGAGCGATCGTGTAACCGCGCCGGGTTCTGCAACTTCATGCACCTGCGCAAGACGAGCCGGGAGCTTCGGCAGCAGCTGTTCGGCCGGTACGGCCGCGGCGACGGGCGCGGGCGCCGAGGCGCCGAGGGCCAGAGAGCGCGCAGGGACGAGCGCGACCGGTTCGCGCGGGGCCCGCGCGATTTCGAGCGGCGGAAAAGGTCGCGCTCGCGATCGCGCTCGCGCGACCGCGGAGACGGCGACGGCCGCGTCAGCGCGAAGCACATGAGCGACGAGCAGAGGAGGGCGATGTTTGCGAAGTGGAACGCGCCCGGGGAGGCCGGGGCGGGGGAGGGCGGCGGCGCGGAGTGATCCGACATGACAGTATCGCGCGCGCGAAGCGCGACGCGGACGTTCTTCGCCTTCGACGTTGGACTCGAAAAGAAACTCTATTACCATACGCCTTTTCGTCCATATCCTCCTTCGCTATCTATAGGATACGCATTCATCGGAAGCGCGCCTCCTTCAGCACCCGCGCCCCCGACACCCTCCCCTCCGCGCGCGCCCCTCGATCGCTCGCTCGAGAGTCCTTCGTCCGAAATATTTCTTCTACGTAGAAATATTTCTACGCGCGGATGCTCGCCACCGGCGTCCGCTCGTTCTCGTTCTCGTTCTCGTCGCCGTCGCTCCCGCCGCCGTCGCGCTCAAAGTAGGGCTCGCGCGTGATGGGATCTTTGCGGTCGAACACCACGCGCCCGCCCCGCGCGATGCGCGGGCGGCAGTGCTGCCGGTGCATGCCCAGCGGCAGCACGAACGACCGCAGCGCCGCCGGCGCGGGCGCCGAGGCGAAGAGCATGGAGATGTCGGGGATCTCGGGCGGCGGCGCGTACGGCGCGACGGGTTCGACGGGCAGGAGCGCCCGAGGCGGCCCCATGCGGTCGATGGCGAGCTGGATCTGCGCCGGCGTGCTGCCGAACGGCGAGGAGTACCCGATCGACGACCCGATCGGCATGCCTTCCGCGCCGAGCGCGCCGCCCGCGCCGGGACCCGGGTACCCGAACGCGCCGGAACCGCCGTGCGCGGCTCTGTCGAACCCACCGGGTCCCCCGCGCGGCGTCGGCGCGTCTTCGCGGCGGCGCTTCTTGGACCCGCCGTGCTTGTGCTGCGGCGGCACCCCCGGCGTCTCCCGCGGGGGCGCGAACCGCTCCCCCCCGAACCCGTACGTCCCGTCCGCGCGCATCACGACGTCCACGCGCGACAGCGGCAGCGTCACGGGTTTGGCGGCGTCCCATCCAAGTTCGCCCGGGCCGAGCGGCGCGCACGACGGTTTCGCCGCGTACGCCGCCTCGATGTCCTCGTGCTTCGTTCGCGGTTCGTGCTTCAGCTCAATCTGCAACGCCCGCGCGTCGCACTCGCTGCGGCACCGCTCCAGCTTCTTCTCCTCTCGTTTGAGCGTGAGCTCGACCACGGCGTACGCCATCTCCATGTGTTTCCGGATCTGGCGCATCTTGTCGAAGGAGCTGGCGTCGTTCTCCCGCCGCCGCCGCGTCTGCGGCCGGTTGGTCTTCTCGCGCTGGCGGAACACGTTGAACGGGTTGGCGTCGTTGGGCGCGGGGGGGGGCTGTAAACGCCGCAGACAGGGCTTTCCGGTTCGCGAGCGCTTCGCGCACCAGTAATCGTACACCGCCTCCATGATCGCGGGCCGCCCGGACATGTCCTTCAGCAACTCGAGCGCCTTCTCCTTCGGCAGCGCCTCCGTGCCCGCCATCGCCGCGCACTTGTCCTGGTACGAGATGATCTGCCCCTTCTCCGTCGCCACCGCGGCGCGAAGCTCCATGGCCGTCTCCGTCGCCTCTCCGCAACACACCTCGAGCTTCCAGATCATCGCCTCGAACTTCTCCGCGGGCAAACGGTTCTGCCCGTCGTTGTACGCGGTGAGCCAGTCCTCGTCCTCGTTATCCAGGTCATACTCCACGACGTCCGTCGGCGGCGCGCCGAAGGTTCGGTTCCGCAGGTACGTCCGCGACGTCCGGTGGTGCGGGCGGTAATCGCGTTCGTACGTCGCCACCTTGCGAATCTCGGGGATCGGAATCTCCGCGAGCTTGCCATCCTCGGCTTTGCCGTCCGCGGGTTTCGTGAGCACCTTTTTTTTTTTCAGTGACGGTGACACGACGCGCGGATGATGTCGGTCAGTCGTGGCGGGGTGATGATGACGGTCAGCAGCGTGTCATCCGCGGATGACGAGGTTGGAAAAAATGGGAAAAATGTCGAAAAGACGTCGAAAACACGCGAACGACCGCGTTTGACGCCAGGGTGGGCTTTTTTGAACGCGTCGGGCGCGATCGACGGTCTGTTCCTGGTTCAGCGCGTTCCAGGGTTACCCCAATCGACCACGTGTCTCGCGGTGCGGGGCGGCGACGCACCTCTTCGTTCTCGGCGTCCAGCGTCTGATGGCCGTGCGTCACCTCCCTGGCAACCACCTGATCCGCGTCCAGCGCCTCTCGGATGATCGCCAGGCTCTGGTTCACGTCGATGGGACGCGCGCGGAAGGAGGGGCGGCTCATCCTTCACGCTTAATTTTACTGCAATTCAGTGCGCAATAACCTGTCTGATTCTGTACACCCGATGCCCTCGGACGCGGTTCTAGCGCGGTGCGCCCCGCGACGTGTGCGCGCGCGCTGGGAAGTCCGGTCAGCACACCCCGAACGCTACGCACGCGTCAACTCGCACCGCCACTCGGATCGCCTCGCGCCCGCTCGTTATGTGCGGACCGCGCGGTGATCGGGCCAGGTTTACGCCAGATCCGCAGCACAACCCTTGCAGTGCGTTGGCCCTTGGCCGCCAGCAGTGAAAAGGGCGCGAAAAACCGAGAAGGAGGAAGGACTCCTCGTTCTTGGGTTTAAAAATCCGGACTCCTGCGAAATTTTGGCGCAGTCATTCTGTCGGTGCGATGACAAACGGGACGGCACGATCGCGAATCGCCGGTCGTTTTCGGTCAAATTTGACCGGAAAGACGAAATCCCGACCGACGCGCGCGGTCAACGAATGAGAGCCCCCGCGGCGAAAAAAACGCACCGCACAAGAACGACGAACGAAACACGCGCCTCTCTGAAGGCACAACCTCAGGAAACTTCAGTGATGACGCAAAATAAAAAAATCCTTCAGGTTCCTCTCGCGACTTTTTTTGACCGACTCGTCTACTACTCGTACGCCCTCCTTCCTCTTCGGCTAGTAGTGCCTACGTGAAGAACACCTTCGTGAGCTGCCTCTTGATGACCGGCTGGTGGCAGCTGGGGCACGCGCACGGCGACCCGCGCCCCCCTGGGCCGGTTCCGGTCCGGCCCGCGATGTGCGCGAGCCAGCACGCGTAGCACGCCGGGTGCCCGCACTTCGCCTCGAAGGGCTTGCGGCACGCGTTGCCGCACAGCACGCACCGGGGAGGCGGGCGCGCCACCGCGACGGCGGTCGGAGGTTCGATCGCCGCGCGAATCGCCTCTCGCGCGTCCCGCGAAAGCGACGACGCGGGTAAGTCCCGCGAAAGCGACGACGACGGAGAGCTCCGGGCGCGTTTGCGCGACACACGAGACGGGTCCCGGTCGAGCGCCGTCGTCGCGGGACCCGCCCCGCTCGCGTTTTCGTTTTCGTTTTCGTCGCGCGCGTCGCCTTTTTCTTTTTCTTTTTTCGGTAGCGCCTTTTTCCGCGCGCGCAGCGCGTCCAGGTGCGCGGCGTGCGCGCGCTTGTGCGTCTCCGGCACCAACACCCCGAACGTCGCGTACAGCCCGTTCGCGCTCGGGTCGTCCTCGGCTCTCAGCGCGCGCGTCGCGACGCGCAAAACGGCGGCGGCGTCGCCGTTCGCCTTGAAGTCGCGCAGCGCGCGGACGAGCGTCTCGTGCGCCGCCGCGCCGAGCTCGTGGCGCGCGCGGCGCATGAACAGGCGCGCCGGGTCCGTCGGCGCGACCGCCGGGTCTCGAACCTCCGCCGTCTTCGCATTCCCCGTCTTCGGGGAAGAAGCGCGCGCGGCGGGAACCGGGTCGGCCACGGACCCGGGCGCCGGCATCGCCGCGCGCGCCAGCATCGCCGAGAGGCTCCCGGTTTTCTTCTTCGTTCGAGGGGACGACGGCGCGCCGCCTTTTCTTTTGTCGCGCGCGTCGTCCCCCTCGAGAGCCGCGAACAGACCGACCGGGTTTCGGCCGACGGTGGCGCGCGGGTACGCCGGCGGAGCCGTCTCCGGATCCACCCGGAACCGCCGCGGGACGGCGCCGCCGAACAGGGAAGGCGCCTTTTCTTTGCGTCGTCGCGCGAATATTTCTTCGTCGGCTTCTTCGTCGGTTTCGCGCGCGTCCTTCGCCGATGGGTCGCGCGCCGATGTCTCGCCGGCGCTCGGTTTCATCGTCTCGTCGCCTCGCGCGGCGCACCGCTTGAAGAAGCGCGACAGCTGCGCCGCCGCCGGGCCGAACGCGTCGAAGCTCTGGATCGCCGGCCGCAGCCACACCGAGAGTTGGTTGCGCGCGTTGCCGTACCCGAACCGCTCGTCCAATAAGACGACGGCGCCGTGGTCGTTTCGGTGCCGGATGACCCTGCCCAGCGCCTGGTTCACCGCGCGCATCGCGGTTTGCGAGTACCACGCCTCGCCGGTCAACTGACCGGCGTCCACGCCGCGGTCGCGGTCGACGCTAACGTCCGAGCCCCTCTCGGCGTTCGCTTTCTTCTCATCCAGGAAACCGCGCTTCAAACGCACCTTCGCGTCGGCTTTGGGCGCGTACGGGATGCCAGTCAGGATCACCGCGCGCCCGGCTCGGTCGGGGAAGTCGATGCCCTCGCTCACCTTGCCGCGGCACACCGCGAAGAACGCGGCGCCGCCGCGGTGCCGCGCGACGCCACTTCCGCCGTCGAGTGGTCCCGCGCCGTTTCCGAGACGATTCGCGTTGGCGTTGGCGGATTTCGGAAGCTCCAGTCCGAGCGCGGCGTTGAACTCGGCGAAGGCCGCCGCGAACTCCTTTTTGTCCTGCGGCTCCACCACCGCGTGCTTCGCGGCGCACACGCGGTCCCAGACGCTCGGCGTGCCGTGGCCGCGCCAGAACTCCACGCACGCGCGCATCACGCCGTACGAGGGGAAGAACACCAGCAGCCCATCCGGCACGACGCGCGCGAAGTTGACGATGGCGTTCCCGAGCTCGGCTTTGTACTCGTCGGTGTCTCGGAACCGGTAGCTGCTGTTCAGCCGCTTCCCGGACGGGCCGACGGGCACCACGCCGCCCCACACCTGGTCGGGCGCGATGACGTGCGGGTTCTCCAGGCGCACGGGGAAGGGAATCGCGAGCTCGCTCGCGAAGCTGGACATCGGGCTCAGCGTTCCGGAAGTGAGAACCACGCAGCGCGCGCCTTTCTCTTTCAAGGCGCGCATCGCGACGCCCGGCGTGAAACACCAGAAACTCAGCGTCGGGCCGGGCTTGGCGGATCCGCCCGGGAACGCGCCACCGCGTCCGGCGCCCGCGTCTGGTGCCCCGATGCGCACGCGGAACGCGTCCATCTGCCCGCTCTCGCGCACCGCGAACGCCTTCTCCAGGGCGTCCGCCACCTCGGTGAGTCGAAACGAAGACGACGCGCGCGATTTGAACGCGCCGCCGCCGCTCGCGGCGGCGGCTTCGCCCGCCAACGTCAAAGCCGCGTCGCGCATCACGCCCGTCAGCAAACGCAAACTGCTCGTTTTCGCGGCGCCACCGCCGGCGCCACCGCCGGCGCCACCGCCGGCGCCACCGCCGTCCACCGCGATCGTGGGCTCGTCCGTGATCCGCAAGCTCGCGAGCACGTCGAAGAAATACGCGCACGGCTTCACGAGCTCCTTGGCGGCGCCGTTCGCGGCGCCGGGGACGCCGTCGAGTTCGCTCGCGATTTTTGACTCCAACGCGAGTAAGATGCCCCGGAGCTGCTTGTACTCCAGGGCCCGGCGTTTCGGCGGCCCGTCGCGGTCGCCGTCGTGAAGCCGCTTCATGCCGTTCACGCCCAGCCGCTCGCCCGCGCCCCCGAAGCCGTCGTCCTCGCCGCGGCCGCGCGCGTTGAACAAAAGCCGCGCGGGCTCGGCGGAAGCCGCCGAGAGCTCCTCCTCGGCGGCGGCGAGCTCGAACGCCTCCTGCGCCTCGCGCACCGCGGAGGCGAGGTTCGCGGCGGGCAATTCGAACGAGGCGGCTTCCGCGCACGCCCCCTCGACGTTGTGCGCCTCGTCGAAGAGCAGAATCGCGTCGTTCCACCGAATACGGTTCCCGAACGTCTCGCGCAGTTTCGGGTCGATCAGGTAGTTGTACGGCGCGAACACGATATCCGCGCGCGAAGCCATGTCCTGCGACGCGTAGTACGGACACGGCCCGCACCCCCCCCCCCCTCTTCCCTCCTCCCCCAGCCCCCCGGGGCCCCCGATGTCCCCCGCCCCGCCCCCGCCGACCCTCCCCCGCCGCCGTGGGGAGCTTACGGCGCGGGCTGCAGGTGCTGTTCCGGCGCGACAAGGTTAAGGGGAAAGGCCAGACGACCGAGCTCTCGGGCCCCGCCGACAAGCTCTCGACGGGCATGATCCCG
>Ga0181564_10005023_pt1 | contig 11071 bp, 7 predicted proteins | sample 011ome_24_FD_134512 | JGI IMG/M metagenome (GOLD analysis project Ga0181564, IMG submission 134512) | Coastal salt marsh microbial communities from the Groves Creek Marsh, Skidaway Island, Georgia - 011513CT metaG (megahit assembly) | ecosystem: Environmental > Aquatic > Marine > Intertidal zone... | reverse complement strand
TGTGCCGTCAGATTTCTGCAAAGGTCGGTCGGTGTCATCGCCAAAAGCGCTGGCTTTAAACAGCAATTGTTCACGCGGTTCCCAATCTTCCGGCTCTTTTCCTTTCGGCGGCTGTAAAACACCGTGATAAAGATGTCCATCCTGCTGTAGCTTATCAATCGCGCGCTGCACCGCGCCAGAGGTGACCAAGGCGCGTTCAGACGAGAATTGATCCATTCTAATCCCAAGCGCCAAAAGGTCGGTTTTAATCCCGTTCATGATGGCGTCGATTGCAAAGCTGCGCACTGGTGCAATCCATACATCCTCAACTTTATCGAGATACACACTACCATCGCGTGCGGCCAAAGCCTCGCCAACGTCTTTCAAATATAAACCCGGGTAAAGGCCGGCAGGAATTTCGCCAATATCCCGGCCAAGCGCCTCGCAATAACGAAGATAGGTTGAGCGCGCGAGTACATCGACCTGACCGCCGGCATCATTGATGTAATATTCGCGCGTCACGTTCCAGCCGCAAAACTCCATTAAACCTGCAAGGGAGTCGCCAATGACCGCGCCACGCGCATGGGCGGCGTGCAAAGGGCCGGTCGGGTTTGCCGAAACAAATTCAACATTAACCGGCTTGCCAGCACCGATTTGACTTTTGCCATAGCGCAAATCTGCGGCCAGAATATCGGCAATTTCGCGGGTCCAAAGACGTCTTTCAATGCGCAGGTTCAAAAACCCCGGCCCGGCGATTTCGACTGCAGTTACCCCGTCAATTCTGCCCAGCCCGCCCGCAAATAAGGTGGCAAGTTCACGCGGTGATTTACCCACCTGTTTTGCTAGAACCATTGCCGCATTGGTGGCGATATCGCCGTGACTTTCATCGCGCGGTAATTCAAACACAACCCGGCTGGTATCAAGACTGGCCGCTAATTGGTTGGTCGCGACAAGATTGCTGATAATCGTTTGAAACTCGGCTTCAAAGCAGGAAAAAATATTCATAAAATCGGGTCTTTTCTCTATCCGCAAGCTGGAATTATCTCAAAATGGGGCCTAGGTCGAACAGGCGTTCATGCTCGACAATGGCATAGCGGTCGGTCATCGAGGCAATGTAGTCCGTGATAATACGAGCCCGGTCCGCCTTTGTCATGTCGCTCAAAGGCTGATTTTCATAAAACTGCCAATCACTCGGTAATGTGTTCGTTTCGGACATAAACAAATCAAACAGATCTGTCACCACCCGTTTTGCTTTACTGGTCATCCGGTTCACTTTATAGTGTCGCCACATATTTTTGAATAAGAAGCTGCGCAAGGTCTCAAGATCCGCCGCCATCTCGGAGGAGAAGCCGATTACCGGCTTGGAGTGATTGCGAATATCATCCACGCTCTTGGCGTTTAATGCAGCAAGATTAACGCTTGAAACAGCAAGCATATCCTCAACAAACACCGATATAAGCCTGCGCACCAGCTCATGTGTTACGCGTCCCAGTTCTAGTTTGCTATGACGGGATTCGATATCTGCAAGGGCTTTTCCTACCTGTGGTAAAGACCGGATATCATCAATATGAAACAGCTCGGCACGCAGCGCATCGTCAAAATCATGTGAAAGATAGGCAATATCATCAGCCAAATTGGCAAGTTGCGCCTCGGCCGATGAGTGGGTTTCCAGCTGTAAATTCATCGCCTCATCAACGGCGACAATCGCTGGCCGCAGGCGGCTGCGATCCTTGATGGCGCCGTGATGCTTAACCACACCCTCAAGCGTTTCCCATGAAAGGTTGAGGCCATTAAAGCCGGCATAACGCTGTTCCAGCTGTGTTAGAACGCGCACGGTCTGTTCGTTGTGATCAAACCCGCCATGATCGGCCATTAACCGGTCAAGCGCATCCTCGCCAGCGTGGCCAAACGGCGTATGACCCAAATCATGCGCCAGCGCGACAGCCTCAGCCAGATCGTCGTTCAAGCCAAGTGCACGTGCCATCGAGCGGGCGATCTGCGCAACCTCCAGCGAATGGGTCAGCCGGGTGCGAAAATAATCTCCCTCGTGATAAACAAAGACTTGGGTCTTGTGCTTGAGGCGGCGAAACGCCCCGGAATGGATGATGCGGTCACGGTCACGCTGGAATGGTGTGCGGCTGGTAGGGGAATTATGTTCCTGCTCATCAAGCATACGGCCTCGACTTGCCGGGCCGTGGCAGGCGTAAGGTGCAAGGGCACGATGTTCAACAGTTTCAGTCAATTAGCACCTCTCCCATCTATTTGGTTCATATGATCGGCTCATGCTTTCAAGGTTTTGACAATAACAGAGCTAGCATCGTTAATACCAGTTTTGAACATAGCCCCTATCTTCTAGGCTTACTGTAGGCGTTGCAGAGAAAAACCGCAATCACCCCGCAGGTCAGCTCAACCGGTTATTGCAGACTGATCGGGTATTGTTGGTTTACGGGTGATCTTGATTTGTGAGCGATCTGGGGCCATATTCGCATACGAGGACCCAGCGCGCCCCGCAGCGGAGGGCCGTCAAATCTAATGAGCGTCAGAGGCAGGAAACGCAATGAGCGAACAAAACAACCTTTCGACTGATACTGCCGAAACCGCAACGCAAAACGCCGGTGTGTTTGGCCTTAGCGTGTCAGCTGCGGATCGTATTACGCAGTTGCTGGAGGGAGAGCCTGCCGGCAGCTTTTTCCGCGTGGCCGTGCTTGGCGGCGGTTGTTCGGGCTTTCAGTATGATTTCAGCATCGATCAAAGCCGCAGCGATGATGACATTGTCTTTCACGCACATGGGGTCGAGGTGGTCGTTGACGATATGTCGCTGGAACTGATCGACCATGCCGAACTGGATTATGTGCAGGATCTGATGGGATCATATTTTGCCGTGACCAATCCCAACGCAACTGCATCATGCGGTTGTGGCACGTCATTTTCTGTCTAACAGTAATGCGGATCGCGAGCTGGAATGTGAATTCGATCAAGGCGCGGTTGGATATTGTCACTGGCTGGTTGGCAGGGGATACCAGTGATGTGTTGTTAATTCAGGAAACGAAATCGCAGGATGTGAACTTTCCGGCTGCAGCCTTTGCCAGTCTTGGCTGGCACGTCGCTTTTCACGGCCAGAAAAGTTATAACGGCGTCGCGATTGCTAGCCGGTTCCCAATTGAAGGTGTTGTGTTTGGGCTGGATGGTGATAACGAGGATGAACAGGCACGCTATATGGAGGCAACCATCAATGGAGTGCGGGTGGCAACGATCTATCTGCCGAATGGAAACCCTGCCCCCGGCCCCAAATTTGACTATAAGCTTGGCTGGATGGCGCGGCTTGAGGCGCGTGCAGTGGCATTGCTTGCCGATGAGAAGCCGGTTGTGCTTGGCGGCGATTTCAACGTTATTCCCGATGATATTGATTGTTATGATCCGGCTGGATGGGCCGGCGATGCATTAATTCGGCCGGAAAGCCGCGCGGCGTTCCGCCAGCTTTTGCATAAGGGGTATACCGACGCCCTGCGTAGCCTTAATCCGAGCGGGGTTTTCTATAGTTACTGGGATTATCAGGCGGGAGCATGGCAGCGTGATCACGGCGTGCGGATCGACCATTTACTCCTCTCACCAGAGGCGCTTGACCGCCTTGAGGATGTTGGCATTGATCGTGCCCCGCGCGGCTTAGAAAAACCGTCTGACCACACGCCTATCTGGTGCCGACTTTGCGACTAAAATTCTGTATTTATTATCAATTTTGATTAAAAAAAAAGCCGGATCAATCTGACCCGGCTTTTTCTGATTTGATCCGACAGTTTAGATGTCGGCATACATATGAGTTTCAGCTTTGCCGCCCGGATGCGTTAACGCGCCTTTTTCTGCAGAGCCTACAGTCTGCGCATATTTCCAGATTGCGCCTGAATTATAGTCGGTTCCGCGCGGCTTCCATGCGGCGCGACGCTTGGCCAGTTCGGCCTCATCAAGATCAACCTCGATGCTACCAGTCTCGGCATCAATAGTGATGACATCACCATCCTGCAACAGGCCTATTGCCCCGCCAACAGCAGCTTCAGGTCCAACATGGCCAACACAGAAACCGCGTGTTGCACCCGAAAAACGCCCATCTGTGATCAGTGCGACCGTGTCACCGGCGCCCTGTCCGTAAAGTGCGGCGGTCGTCGCGAGCATTTCGCGCATGCCAGGGCCGCCCTTTGGCCCCTCATAGCGGATTACCAGCACATCCCCTTCTTGGTAGTCACGGCGCTCGACCGCGGAAAACGCATCTTCTTCACAGTCAAAGCAGCGTGCCTTGCCGCTGAATTTAAGGGTTTTCATACCCGCGACTTTTACGATCGCGCCTTCCGGAGCCAGATTGCCGCGAAGCCCAACAACACCGCCAGTTGGCGATAGTGGGTCAGCAGTTGTGCGCACAACATCCTGATTTGTCGGGAACTTCACATTAGCCAGGTTTTCGGCAATGGTCTTGCCGGTTACGGTGATGCAGTCACCATGCAGATAACCGCCATCAAGCAGCGTCTTCATCAAGACCGGCACACCGCCAATTTCGAACATATCGCGCGCAACATAGCGCCCGCCAGGTTTCAAATCTGCGATATAAGGGGTTTTCTTGAAAATCTCAGCAACATCATGCAGGTCAAAATCAATCCCGCATTCTGACGCAAGTGCCGGCAAATGCAGGCCAGCATTGGTTGATCCGCCCGATGCTGCCACAACGGTAGCGGCATTTTCAAAGGCCTTGCGGGTTAATATATCACGCGGGCGCAAATTCGCCCGAACCAGATCCATCACGATTCGGCCTGAATGATAGGCATATTCATCACGCGACTCGTAAGGTGCTGGGGCACCGGCTGAACCGGGGATTGCCAGTCCAATCGCCTCAGAAACACAAGCCATGGTGTTCGCGGTAAACTGGCCGCCACATGAGCCTGCACTTGGGCAGGCGACGCATTCCAGCTCGTGCAAATCTTCATCCGACATATTGCCCGCTGCATGGGCGCCAACCGCCTCAAACACATCCTGAACGGTCACGTCCTTGTCCTTGAATCTGCCCGGCAGGATCGAGCCGCCATACATAAAGACTGATGGTACATTTAACCGCGCCATTGCCATCATCACACCCGGCAACGACTTATCACAGCCAGCCAGCCCGACAATTGCATCATAGCAATGCCCCCGCACGGTCAGTTCAATCGAGTCGGCGATAACCTCACGGCTGACCAGCGACGATTTCATGCCCGCATGCCCCATCGCAATACCATCGGTGACGGTGATCGTGGTGAATTCGCGCGGCGTGCCAGCATGTTCACGAACACCGCGTTTGGCAGCCTGTGCCTGGCGGGCCAATGCGATATTGCAAGGGGCGGCCTCGTTCCATGTCGAGACAACGCCAACCAGCGGCTGATTAATCTCTTCTTCGGTCATGCCCATCGCATAGTAATATGAACGATGTGGCGCCTTTTCAGGGCCAACCGAAACATGACGGCTTGGCAGATTGCTTTTGTCGATAGGCTTGATGCTGTCAGGCATGTTTAAACTCTCCTTTAAAGTCACCGGCCGCACCCGCGGCCTGATCAGATCGCTGTCTTGGACTTATCCAAGCCGTTTCAAGGCAGCCATTAGGCCATTAAGGCGTGTCGTTTCCTCTTCAAGACGCCGACGGTTTTCCGCCACCACATCTTCGGGAGCTTTCGCAATAAAGCCCGGATTGTCGAGCTTTTTCGATATTTTTTCAATTTCGCCAGTAACGTTAGCAATTTCCTTGTTGAGGCGTGCCGCTTCGGCAGTCAAATCCAGAATGTCGGCTAACGGAAGGCCAATTTCCATACCATCGACACTGCCACGCGCACTGCCTTTGACAAAGCTGTCGACCGTCGTGATGCCAGCAAGGCGCGCCAGCCGCAGCAAGGCAGCGTGCTGGTTATCAATTGCGCGTTGCTGAAGAGCAGTGCAACCGCGGATATTTAGCACCGGTTTGGCTGACAATGGAACATTCAGTTCAGCGCGAATATAGCGAATTTCGGTAATCAGTTGGATCAAAAACCGCAATTCACTAACCGCATCGCCCTCATCGACAGCAAGCGGTGCTGGCCAGCTTGCCCCGATTAACAAATCGTCACTGGCAAAGATTTCACGATTTAATTCCTCGGTCAGAAACGGCATGAACGGATGCAGCAAGCGCAAAGTTCCGGCCAGAATAGTGCTGGCAGTTGCCTTTGTTTCGGCAGCGGCGCTAGTGTCGTCAGCATTCAGGCCAGGCTTGATCAATTCGACATACCAGTTGCAGTAGGAATTCCAGATAAAATGATACAGCGCGTCCGCCGCTTCATTAAATCGGTATAGCTCGATCGCCTTGGTGGTCTTTTTAATGGCATCGCTATATTCGGAGACAATCCATTTGTTGATCGGTTCCTTTAAAGTCGCAAGGTCAATCGAGGCTGAGCCAGTGCAACCATTCATTTGTAAAAACCGGCAAGCATTCCATATCTTTGTGGTAAAATTCCGATAGCCCTCCAGCCGTGTTGTCGACATCTTAATGTCACGACCCTGGGCTGCCATTGCCGCCAAGGTAAAGCGCAGGGAATCGGCGCCATATTGGTCAATAAGCTCAAGCGGATCGAGGACATTGCCCTTGGATTTGGACATTTTCTGACCTTTCTCGTCGCGGACCAGCGCATGGATGTAAACCTCGCGGAATGGCACTTCACCATCCATGAAATGCATGCCCATCATCATCATGCGGGCAACCCAGAAAAATATGATGTCAAACCCTGTGACCAGAACGTCGCCCGGATAATAGCGCTTTAATTCTGCCGTCTGATCTGGCCAGCCAAGTGTTGAAAACGGCCAGAGTCCGCTTGAAAACCATGTGTCCAAGACATCTTCATCGCGCGTTAACGTAACCGCCTCACCATAATGTTTGGTGGCGGCATCAACCGCGTCGGCGTCGTTCGCCTCGACAAATACCTGCCCGTCAGGTCCGTACCAGGCAGGTATCCGGTGTCCCCACCAGAGCTGCCGAGAAATACACCAGGGCTGGATATTTCGCATCCATTCAAAATAAGTCTTGTTCCAGCGTTCAGGTACAAATTTGGTGCGTCCATCTTCAACTGCCTTGATGGCTGGCTTGGCTAGTTCTTCGGCATTCACATACCATTGATTCATCAACCAAGGTTCGATAACAACACCCGACCGATCGCCGTGCGGCACAACGTTTTCAACGATCTCTTCGCGCTCAACAAGCTCTTGGGCGTCCAGATCAGCCAAGATCTCGCGGCGCGCGTCATAACGATCAAGCCCCTGATATTTTTCTGGGATTTCGGGAATGGATTCCATTGATGCTGTCGGTGTCATCAGATTGATCAGCGGCAGGCCATGTCTGCGGCCAACTTCAAAATCATTGAAATCATGTGCCGGTGTGATTTTCACTGCGCCTGAGCCTTTGTCCATTTTGGCATATTCATCTGCAACAATCGGGATTGGCCGGTTCGACAATGGTAAAATTGCCCGCTTGCCAATCAAATGCTGGTAACGTTCATCGTCAGGATTAACCGCAACTGCGCCATCGCCAAGCATTGTTTCAGGCCGCGTCGTAGCAATAGAAATATATTCGTTTTCAGTGCCTTCAATTTTATATTTCAGATGCCACATTGAACTTTTTTGTTCAATTTGTTCGACCTCCAGATCGGAAATCGCGGTCATTAGTTTCGGATCCCAATTGACTAGACGCTTGTCACGGTAAATTAATCCTTCACGGTGCATTTGAACAAACGTTTTAATGACAGCTGCCGACAAACCGTCATCCATGGTAAAGCGTTCGCGCTGCCAATCGGCAGAGGCACCAAGGCGGCGCAGCTGTTTATGGATCATGCCGCCGGACTCGGCCTTCCATTCCCAGACTTTCTCAATAAATGCGTCACGGCCAAGGTCACGGCGAGCGATATTTTGTGCGGCCAGCTGGCGTTCGACAACCATCTGCGTGGCAATGCCAGCATGGTCGGTACCTGGTTGCCATAAGGTGTCACGTCCGGCCATCCGATGATAACGGATCAGCAAATCCTGCAAAGTAAAGGTTAGCGCATGCCCCATATGCAGGCTGCCCGTGACGTTTGGCGGCGGCATCATAATTGTATAGGGCGTTGCCTTTGAATCAGGTGTGCAGGCAAAATGACCGCTATCTAGCCATGTTTCATACCAGTTCGCTTCGATGGATTTCGGGTCATAGGTCTTCGCTAAGGTTGGCTCGGTCATGGTTCCAGATGGGTCATTATCATTGGTTGGACGACGCAATCGCGGTTCGCCTATTGGTCGTCATGTTAAAACGCCTTCACAAGCATCCAGAGTTATCATTCTCTAAATGCAGAGTATACTTTGATTCATCGACAGGGTTTGTACGACTTTGTGGGATGGCTTGCAACGCATCTTCAAACAAATTAGCGATATTCTCGTCAAGCCAGCGATCAATTTGTGCATGAAGCCGATGGCGCAGGCGTGATTTCAGCGAGTTATGCTGCGCCGGGCTTGAATGATCCTGGATGTGACTGGCTGCTTGCTGCCAATTTTTAACAGATCTTTCCGGGCAGCTGATGATTGGCATTCAACCGGATCATGCAGTTCGCATGGGTTCATTCCAACATCTTCGAAGATAATGGTGTCTGGCAATTAAGGGGTAGCTGTGGTCTGACCCTGAGCTTTCCGGGCGATTTTATCGTCCCAGCTGATGTCAGAGGGGGCGCCTAGCCACATACCTTGGCCGTAAAACACCGACCTCTCTTTTCGCCAAACTGGGCTGCGGCAGGTGCTCCTGTCCAGCTGAGAAAATACCAGATACCCCGTGAATATAGCCAATTAGTCGGTGCTGGTGCGGCGCTGGAATGGAAATGTGGTGTAAAACGGGTCTTGCGGCGCCGGCATCTCGGCCAATGACCCAAGAACCTCGCCTAGCCCCAGCTTTTCGGCTGTAAGGTCGCCGGTTGCGGCCTTTAGGCGGAATGCAGCCAGCAGTTGATTATGCTCGGCGGTTACAAGGCTCAGTTCAGCGTCATTGACGTCCTTTTCCGCATCAAGAAGATCAAGCGCAGTTTTTTGTCCGAACTGAGCTTCGCTGGCAATGCCTTTGGCAACCAAGCGGAAGGCGTCAATCTCTCTGGCAACAGCTTCAAGCCGGATTGCTGTTGCTTCCCAGTTCCGAAACGCCTCGCGCGCGGCGACTTCAACCTTTCGCGTTGCCTCGGCCCAGTCTAGTTTCGCCTGCTTGTGGTTGGCAGCGACTCTACGGGCTGCGGAACGTGTTGCATTTGTCGACAATAATGGTGATGAAAACACCAGCTGGGCGGCGAGTTCGTCCTTGTCCTGCGAAGTGCCAGTTGCAGCTTTGGTGTTTGCGGACAGGCTAAAGGCCAATGTTGGCCGAACCCCTGCCTGTAACGTGTTAAATGCCTGATCAGCGGAACGCTCTGCGGCTATAGCTGACAAAATATTTGGGTGATCAGCCCGCGCCTTTGTTTCAGCGGCCAGCAAGTCAGTCGGCAGATAACCGCTGATGGTTGGCTTGTCTAGGTTATCGGCGGCTCTGCCAGTTAGCGAGCGATAGCTATCTTCGGCGTTGGCCAATCGCGTTTGCGCCAGTATTTTATCAGATTGCGCCCGTGCATAGCGCGCCCTCGCCTCGGCAAGCCGTGTCGGCGTTGCGGCCCCTGCTTCCACGCGAATACGTGATGCGTCAACATGCGCCTTTAACCGGGTTAGATTTTGCTCGTGAAGCGCAACTTCGCGGCGGGCTTTCAGCACATTGAGATAAGTTTCAATTGTGCCTAGAATAACTGCCTGTTCGGTTTTGGCATAATTTGCTGTTGCCATTTGCAGATTAATTTGGGCAAGTAGCGTCTTTTCTTTGGTCTGGCCTCCATCATAGATGTTTTTTGATAGGGTGACGCCAGTTGCTATCGAATTCGTTTGTTTAAACCCTGCTCCATTCCTGCTATCAGTCGTGCCAACGGTACCGGTGGCATTTAACCGGGCAGATAGATCACTTGTCGATGTGTTGGTGCCGATGGCTTCTCGCATGGCCAACCAGCTCTGGCGCGCTGCCGCAATTGCGGTTGAGTTTTCTAAACCGGCACGAAGTGCATCATCAAGTGATATCGCGATTGCTGGCGATGTGGACATCCCCATGCATCCAAACAGAATCGAAGCAGTAATCTTTTGGCGGATTTTCAGCATAGACATGGTTTGTTTTACCGATCTTTCTAAAAGGTAAATTCGGGTTTTTTGTTAAATTCATCAAGGTTGGGTACGGAAGCGTCGAAAAGTGGTTTTCGTACAAAGCTGCTACCCGACCGCATCCAAAGGCTAGCCACCCCAATTGGCGCACTAGCTGGACGGTACACTGCCGCCAACTTACCTTTCGGGGCAAGCTGCTGAAGCAGAGAGTCCGGCATCATCTCAACACTGCCCTCAACCAGAATTTGATCATAAGGTCCCTCTTCTGCATAGCCATCAACAAGCCGGGACTTGACTACTGCCGCATTATCAACACCGTTGGATACCAAGATTTCTTGCGCCTTTTCAACAAGCTGGGCACGGGTTTCAACGGCAATGACTGATCCGGCAAGATGCGCAATGATTGCGCTGCCGTAACCGCTGCCGGCTCCAACGACCAGAACACTGTTGCCAGCTCTGATTTCAAGCGCCTGTATCAACCTCGCCAGCACCATTGGTTCCATCAGGTTACGCCCACTCGGCAGCAGTAGGTCTTCGTCGATATAGGCAACGGCTCTTTGATTTTTGCCAACAAACGCCTCGCGAGGCACAGTCAAAAACGCGTCTAGTACCTTTTGATCGGTGACTTTTGACGGGCGGATCTGGCAATCCACCATCATTTTACGGGCAGTTTCAAACGAGGTCTGATTCATCTTGTGGTCACTCATTGTTAATTTTGTGTTGGGTAGTCTTTTTATCCTGCATTTGCCGCGATGCCGCGCCGGTTATCCCCTCTTATACGGCCAGAATGACAGCTATTCAAGCTGACAATATTCTCGGTGAGTTGCAGCATCAAACGCAATGTGATTGGCGATTGTAACTTCGTGGCCATCTG
>Ga0181564_10005022_pt1 | contig 11072 bp, 8 predicted proteins | sample 011ome_24_FD_134512 | JGI IMG/M metagenome (GOLD analysis project Ga0181564, IMG submission 134512) | Coastal salt marsh microbial communities from the Groves Creek Marsh, Skidaway Island, Georgia - 011513CT metaG (megahit assembly) | ecosystem: Environmental > Aquatic > Marine > Intertidal zone... | reverse complement strand
GAAGATATTCAGGGCAGTGCGTCTAGTTTTCAAAATACTAATGACAGCATCTTGATTGTAAACAATCTCATTAAAAATTGGGCGATCAAACAATTACTGTTAAACAAAGCTTTTGTAAACTTATCCGAAGCCGAAGTAAAAAGGTTGAATGTTTTGGTGCAGTCCTACAAAACCGATTTGTACACAAAAACATACAAGGAAAAACTGGTTAAAACCAAGATTGACACACTCATTACTCGAGAAGAAATCTCTGAATATTACGAACTCAATAAAAGAAATTTCAAACTGAACGAATCCTTGTTAAAGGGCAGATATATCCGAATTTTGAAGGAAAACTATAACGTGAAGGAAATTGTAAAGCGCTTTACAAGGTTTGCTGAAAATGATATTGTTTTTTTAGATTCTATTGCTCTTCAGTTTTCTTCTTTTTCGCTCAATGATTCTATATGGGTTCAATCTCAAAAATTTTTAAATAAAATTTATCCCCTTTCAAAGAACGATTACAACAAGTTCTTAAAAAAATCTAAATTCCAACGTTTGGAAGATTCATTAGAAGTATATTTGGTTCATATTAATGAAACATTAAAGCGAGGGGATGTTGCTCCTTTGGATTACGTTAAACCTACCATCAAACAAATTCTTACTAACAAAAGAAAAGTAGAGTTTAGCAGAAACTTTAACAATGAAATTTTACATGATGCCCTTCAAAAAAACGAATTTGAAATTTACAATCTCAATGAATAAGTATTTCACATCCTTTCTTTTTGCCTTTTTTCTTGTTGTCGGATTTGCACAAGACAGTTTGCAAACACAATCATCTTTGTCGCAGCGACTCAAAGTTGATGGTGTTGCCGCAGTGGTTGGTGACTACGTTATTTTAGAATCGGATGTTGATAAAACGCTCATTGACCTTCAGTCTCAGGGTGTGTCAGTAAAAGACATCGAACGATGCAGTTTGCTCGGAAAACTAATGGAAGACAAACTCTATGCCCATCATGCAGAACAAGATAGCTTGGAGGTGTCCAAACAGGATATCGATGCTTATGTGGACCAAACGATTGATTATTTTGTGCAGCAGTTAGGAAGTGTTGATAAAGTACTTGAGTTTTATAAGAAAAAAGATGAACAGTCTTTTCGAGACGAACTTTTTGAAATTAACAAAACCCAACAGCTCGCTCAAAAAATGCAAGCCAAAGTGGTTGAAGAAGTGGAGCTTACTCCCGAAGAGGTTCGTCAATTCTTTAATAACATTTCTGTTAGTGAACGACCCGTATTTGGCGCTGAATTGGAAGTTGCACAGATTGTTATCGAACCTCAAGTAAGTCAGGAGGCAACCGATAAAATAATAAAACAACTTGAAGACATTCGAAGGGATGTTCTTGAAAACGGATCTAGTTTTTCTACCAAAGCAATTTTATATTCCCAAGATCCAGGTTCACGGTCTAGAGGGGGGAAATATACCCTATACAGAAAACGTCCTCAAATGGTTAAAGAATTTCGTGATGCTGCCTTTCGCTTGCAGGAAGGTGAAATTTCGGATCCTTTCAAAACCGACTTTGGTTGGCATATTGTTATGGTTGACAAAATTAGAGGGCAAGAGGTGGACGTTCGACATATTCTGTTGATCCCTGAAGTGACTCCTCAAGCGCTTCAAGATGCCAAAGAAAAAATCCAAAAGATTCGCAAAAGACTTATCGATAACGAACTTACCTTTGAAGAAGCAGCACGCTCTTTTTCAGACGAAAAAGAAACCCGAGCAAACGGAGGTGTATTGATCAATCCCTCGACTGGCGACACACGTTTTGAGTTGACTAAAATGGATCCTGTTTTTTATAGCCAGGTGCAAAAACTGAAAGACAACGAAATTTCTACTCCTCTGATTGAAGAGTCTCGAACCGGAGTTAAAAAATACAAGATTCTTAAAGTTACCAATCGATTTGACGAACACGTGGCTGACTATGTTAACGATTATACAAGAGTCAAAGAGCTAGCCCTTAAAGAAAAACAACTCAAAACCATTCAAAAATGGATGACCGAAAAAATCCAAGATACCTACGTTAGTGTTAATGAGGGCAACAAAAACTGCGACTTTTCTAACAAATGGATTAAGGAGTAGCTCTCCTAATATTTAGTTTGCCTTTACTGACATTTATCATGTTTTTATGGTTGGTGATGCTTTAGTTTTGAAGTATCAAACCTACCATTATGTACTATAAAAGTCTTTCAGCCTTTGAATCACACTATTACATGCTCATTCCGCTCACTATTATTTTTCAATCCTGTATTGGGTCTATAGCAGCAATGCTTATTTTGATGCAAGGAATTTCTTTTGGATCTTTTTTTCAATTAAGTTTGGTTGTTTTCTCGTGTGGATTTTACAACGGAGGTGTTTTGGCGCAGTTGCCTACTAAAGTAAACTTCAATCTTCTCCTCATTAGTTTGTTTTTGAATCTTTTTTTAATTGCAATTAATGGGTACGTTCTGCTATAAATAGGTTCATAAAACAACTTTTTGCAAAAACAGAGCCCGAAATATGGGTAATTTTTTATTTCTTAAGATATTTGAATCAAGACCTTTCAAAGCTACTAGTAAATAGCAAAAATTCGCAGAAAAACTCGTACATTTGAAGCGCAAATTTACGCTATGAATTTGAAAGATAAACTTATTAATACGCTGTTTTCTACACGTTTAACAGCGCTCCTCTTTATTGCCTTTTCCGTTTCTATGGGGATAGGTACTTTTATTGAAAATGATTTCAATACCACCACCGCCAAAATCTGGATTTACAATGCCTGGTGGTTTGAAGCTATGATGGGAATGTTCGTGCTAAATTTTTTGGGAAACATAGCCCGATACCGTTTACTTCGTTGGGAAAAGTGGCCTGTTTTGACGCTACACCTTTCTTGGATTCTTATCATTTTTGGCGCTTTTATTACTCGTTATATTGGTTATGAAGGCATCATGCCCATTCGAGAAGGAGCTTCTGAACAAGTATTTATGTCGGAAAAGACCTATTTGACTGTTTTTGTTGATGGTGAAATCGACGGACAACCTCGTAGAAAGAAGTTGCAAGACAATATGCTTTTGGCTGAGGCAACTCACAACGACTTTGTTTGGAACAATAATTTTAACGGTCAATCTTTTCAAATTCAATATCAAGAATTTATTGAAAATGCCGAAGAAGGACTTGTCGAAGATCCCAATGGTGAGGAATTTATCAAAATAGTCGAAGCAGGAGACGGAAACCGTCATGATCATTATCTCAAGTCTGGTGAAATCTCTAACATTCACAATGTTTTGTTTGCTTTGAACAAACCTACTTCTGGAGCTATCAATATTCGATACGACGGAGAAAATTATTTTATTCAATCGCCCTTTTCAGGTTCTTATTTGAGAATGGCGGATCAACAACAAGGCGCTGTTGATCAGGAAATAGAACAACCCCTTCAGCTTCGTTCGTTATACAATTTAGCAGGAATGCAATTTGTGATTCCTGACCCTATCGTTAAAGGACGTTATGGGGTGGTTGCTGCAGAAAATCCTGAGGAGGCTGTTCAAGATGCTTTGGAAGTTTCAATCACTACCCAAGGACAAACCCAAACGGTAAAAGTTTTGGGGGGCAAAGGATCGGTAAATCCGCCTAAGAAAATTTCATTAGGAGGATTGGATTTTTGGGTTGCTTTTGGTTCCATTGAACTGACTCTCCCTTTCTCCATTCGACTCAACGATTTTATCGCAGAACGCTATCCAGGAACTGAAAAAAGTTACAGCAGTTTTAAAAGCAAAATTACGGTTGAAGACGAATCGTCTTTCGATTATGAAATTTTCATGAATCATGTCTTAGATCATAAAGGATATCGCTTTTTCCAAGCCTCTTTTGATCCCGACGAAAAAGGAACGGTATTGTCTGTTAATCACGATTTTTGGGGCACTTGGGTTACTTATATCGGATACTTTTTATTGTATATTGGATTGATGGGAATTATGTTTTTTGGAAAAACTCGCTTTAAGTCCTTGGCAGTTCAATTGGAAAAAATTAAAAAGAAAAAAGCGGCTCTTAGTCTTATGGCTTTGCTATTTTCTGGCATCGCAATGAGCCAAACGCATCAGCACCAAGTTCCTGCGACACAAGCTTCCGATTCCGTGTTAATTTCACAGGCTGTTCCTTCGCAAGAAGCGAATAAGTTTGGGCATTTGATTATTCAAGACCTAGGAGGTCGGATGAAGCCTATCAATACCTTTGCTTCTGAGCTCCTCAGAAAGGTAAGTAAAAATGACAGCTACAAAGGACTTTCAGCGGATCAGGTAATGCTTTCTATTGTTCAAAATCCCTTAATGTGGTATCAAGCACCGATGATTTATCTCAAGCGCGGAAACGACAGCCTTCGAAATATTCTGGGAATTCCTCCCAAAAACAAATACGCCTCTTTTGTTGATTTCTTTGACGGAAAAGGGAATTACAAACTGGCAAATCAATTGGAAAAAGCCTATAAAGCTGCTGTTCCCAATCAATTTCAAAAAGACTTTATCGAAGTAGATCGTCGGGTTAATTTATTGTATTCTGCTCTGGAAGGAAAAATGCTTCGAATTTTCCCTATTCCCAACGATGAGAACAATAAATGGGTGTCGTTTGCGGAATTGCCAACTGTCAACTTTCAAGGAACAGATTCTTTGTACGTTCAAAATGTACTCCCTTTGTATTTCAATTCTTTGAGAAGAGACAACTTCAATCAAGCCGATCAGTTGCTGGAAAGCCTTAAAGGTTTTCAAAAAAAATACGGTGCTAAAGTTGTTCCATCCGAACAAAAAATAAAATCCGAAATACTTTACAACAAGTTTGATGTTTTCAAAACGCTTTTTAGCTGGTATATGTATGCTGGAGCGCTGATGTTTTTATTTTTAATTGTTCAAATATTCAACAACAAGCGCTGGATAAAAATTGTTGTAGGCGTTATGAAGTACGCCATTGTTGGATTGTTTTTGGTTCAAACAGCAGGACTGATTGCTCGTTGGTACATATCCGGACATGCCCCTTGGAGCGATGCCTACGAGTCTATGATTTATGTAGCTTGGGCCACTGTAGCTATGGGCTTGGCTTTTGGAAGAAAATCCGATTTAACCCTTGCTTCTACCGCATTTGTTGCATCCATGATTTTAATGATAGCCCACTGGAATTGGATGGATCCCGAAATTGCCAATCTGCAACCCGTTTTGGATAGCTATTGGTTAATGATTCACGTTGCTGTTATTGTAGGTAGTTACGGACCTTTTACCTTGGGAATGATATTGGGAGTAGTTTCTTTGTTGCTTATCTTACTTACCAATACGAACAATAAAGAAACAATGAAGCTCCATTTGAGCGAGCTAACCGTGGTCAATGAATTAGCACTCACAGTAGGATTGATTATGCTTACCATTGGAAACTTTTTGGGAGGAATGTGGGCCAATGAAAGCTGGGGACGTTATTGGGGTTGGGACCCTAAAGAAACTTGGGCACTTATCAGTATTATGATTTATGCTTTTGTAATTCACATGCGTCTTGTTCCTGGACTGCGAAGCAAGTGGTTGTTTAACCTGGCAGCAATTATTGCTTTTGCCAGTATTGTGATGACTTATTTTGGAGTTAATTTTTACCTTTCAGGCTTGCATTCTTATGCGAGTGGCGATAAAGTGATTACTCCCAATTTTGTATATTACTCCATGTTGTTTGTGTTTTTATTAGGATTTTTATCTTATTTCAAACATAAAAAATATTTCAAGTAATGATAATAAACGCTCATATTCGCTGGTGGTTATATTCTGTAATTGGACTTTTGTGCTTGGGTGCTGGAATGTGTGTTTTTGGTGAAGCTCTTTTGTCCAAATTTAAGAATGAGGCATGGTTTTGGATGGGAACCTTATCGCTAATTCTTATAAACACAGGTGTCTGCCTAATTGGCGGAGCAATTATTATTAAAATTAAAAAATGAAGGGGCCAAAAAAAAGCGGGTTAGATAGATTCAACAAACCTATTTTTTGGAAAATGGTTGCTGTAAAAACAGTTTTAAAAATCGTTTTTTTACTCTTCTTTAGTTCTATTTTTTCACAAGATCTCCCTACTAGAAAGTCGCTAACTATTGAAAAACCAAAATCCCCATTAACCATTGGAATCTCCGAGGCTTCGAAAAACCCAAACTATTTTTCAATTAAAAAACCCGAATCAATGCAATCCTCGCCTTCGTTTTCTATGACAGATCAAGAAAAATTTTTGAATCCAGGGGCCTCATATCAAAAAGACATCAATAAAAGTTATAGCCGTGACGAGGGTAGCTCCAAAACCTATTTTGGAGACTCCTATTTGGGGGATTTTAAAACAGTTTCTCCTTATGTCCTGATTGTATGTCGAGATTTCGGAGAGGTCGATGGCGATCGAATTTCTATTCTCGTTAATGATGAAGTAGTAATATCGGATATTTGGCTAACTTCAGAGTTTTTCAAAGTAAATCTTCCTCTTAAGAAAGGTTTTAATAAGGTCGATTTTATTGCCCTGAATCAAGGTCGATTAGGGCCCAATACTGCCGAAATGAGAGTGTATGATTCTACAGGCTTGTTAATTCATTCCAATCAATGGAACCTCTCCAGCGGCTCAACAGCTACTATCATTCTTGTGAAAGAAGAATAATTTCGTTTTTAATTTATAGAATTTCCTGAGGCGGGATAGATCATTTTCAATAAATGTTTTATTGTACTTTTTTTGTAACTTAGAAGTTCAAAAATAAATCTACTATGATCCATAAAAAAGTGGCCAGTGTCTCAGAGGCTCTCAATGGACTCTCAGATGGAATGACATTAATGCTTGGAGGCTTTGGACTTTGCGGTATTCCTGAAAATTGTATTTCGCAAATGGTTCATTTGGGAATCAAAGATATTACGTGTATTTCTAACAATGCGGGAGTCGATGATTTTGGACTTGGATTGCTTTTACACCAACATCAAATCAAAAAAATGATTTCTTCCTATGTAGGAGAAAACGATGAGTTCGAACGACAGATGTTGAGCGGTGAACTTGAAGTAGATTTGATTCCCCAAGGAACTTTGGCAGAGCGCTGCAAAGCTGCTCAATCGGGCATTCCCGCCTTTTATACTCCTGCTGGTTACGGCACCGAAGTAGGAGAGGGTAAAGAAAGCAGAGAGTTTAACGGGAAAATGCATTTGTTGGAACATGCTTTCAAGGCAGATTTTGCTTTTGTAAAAGCATGGAAAGGCGATTCAGCAGGAAATTTGATTTTCAAAGGAACCGCTCGAAATTTTAATGCGTGTATGGCAGGAGCAGCACGTATCACAGTCGCTGAAGTCGAAGAATTGGTTCCTGTTGGTAGTCTTAACCCCGATCATATTCACGTTCCTGGAATTTTTGTCCAACGAATATTTCAGGGAAAAAAATACGAGAAACGAATTGAACAAAGAACAGTTCGACCTCGCAATTAACAACCTAAGTCGCTTACTATGTTAGACAAAAACGGAATAGCCAAACGCATTGCTCAAGAGGTTAAGGATGGATATTATGTAAACCTAGGAATTGGAATCCCGACTTTGGTTGCAAACTATGTTCGTTCCGATATTGAACTGGAATTTCAAAGTGAAAACGGTGTTTTGGGAATGGGACCTTTTCCATTTGAGGGTGATGAAGATCCCGATATTATCAATGCCGGAAAACAGACGATAACTACATTGCCAGGTGCAAGCTTTTTTGACTCTGCTACAAGTTTTTCAATGATTCGAGGGCAACATGTAGATCTTACAATTTTAGGAGCCATGGAGGTTGCAGAAAATGGCGACATTGCCAATTGGAAAATTCCCGGACGAATGGTTAAAGGAATGGGAGGTGCTATGGACTTGGTTGCTTCTGCCGAAAACATCATTGTTGCCATGATGCACACCAATAAAAGAGGGGAATCAAAACTACTCAAACGGTGTTCTTTGCCTTTAACAGGTGTGGGTTGCGTTAAGCGAATAGCTACAAATTTGGCTTTCCTCGAAGTGACTGATCACGGATTTAAACTATTGGAGCGCGCCCCTGGAGTGAGTGTCGAAGAAATTATAAACGCTACTGAGGGAACCCTCCTAGTCGAAGGAACGATTCCTGAAATGAATATTTAAAAACCACAGCTATGAACGAAGTGTATGTTTGTGCCGCAAAAAGAACCCCACAAGGTAGTTTTGGGGGTGCTTTAAAAGAATTTTCAGCAATTGATTTGGGTGTTGAAGCCGTGAAAGCGGCATTGGAATCGGCAAAGATTGCTCCAGAAGCTGTTGATGAGGTTTTTATGGGAAACGTATGTTCGGCCAATTTAGGTCAAGCTCCTGCTCGTCAGGTTGCGCTTCGGTCGGGAATTTCAAAAACAACTCCTTGTACAACCATCAACAAAGTTTGTGCCTCTGGAATGAAAGCTATTTTTTTTGGAGCTCAAAGCATTCAGTTGGGGATCAATCATGTTGTGGTGTGTGGAGGAATGGAAAGTATGTCAAACATTCCCTACTATCTTCCCAATCACCGTTGGGGATCCAAATACGGAGATGCCAAAGTGGTTGATGGACTCGCTGAAGATGGTCTCAAAGATTCATTTGATCAACAAGCTATGGGAGTTTACGCCGATGCTGTCGCTGCAGAAGAGACCATTTCTAGAGAAGCACAAGATCAATATGCAATAGCCTCCTACACAAAGGCTACTAGCGCTTTTGATCAAGGTTGGTTTGAGGATGAAATAACACCGATTCATATTCCTCAACGTAAAGGAGCTCCTATTCTCATGACTCGCGATGAAGAATACACAAAAGTAAACTTCGATAAAATACCTTCTTTACGTCCTGCTTTTACAAACGATGGAACCGCTACAGCTGCGAATGCTTCAACAATCAATGATGGTGCAGCAGCGTTGGTGTTGGTGAGTAAAGAATTTTTAGAGCTGCACAAGCTTACCCCTTTGGTCAAAATTGTTGGCTATGCCGATGCTGCTTTACCACCCGAAAAATTTACAGTAGCCCCTGTAGAATCTGCCAAAAAAATAATGAAACAACATTCCTTGTCGTTTGATGATATTGATATGTTTGAAGTAAACGAAGCTTTTTCTATGGTTCCGTTGGTTTTTGCAAAAAAGTGCCAAATTCCACTCGATAAAATCAATCCACGTGGAGGAGCGGTTTCTTTAGGTCATCCATTAGGGGCTTCTGGGGCAAGAATTGTAACAACGTTGATTCACACTCTGCGGCAAGAAAAACTCCAAAAAGGACTTGCTTCTATTTGTAACGGTGGAGGAGGAGCTTCTAGTTTGCTTTTATCTATGGAATATTAAGGAAATCGTTCCAAAAGCTTTTGTTGTTCCTCAATAGCGGCTTTAAATTCTGACTTTAGTTGCGCTACCAAATCGTGGGTAGAAAGTGTTTTTTTAATAGAAGTAACGCCTTGTCCTGCCGACCAAATAGTACTCCAAGCTTTGGCTTCTTCTTTCATAGCATCTTCGTCGGCTCCAAACTTAATTTTTGAGGGTTGTGACCACTGTTCTTCCGTAATTCCCATGGCTTCCAAGCTGGGCCGTAAAAAGTTAGCATTGACACCCGATACCGCAGCGGTATACACAATATCGCTTGCACCACTATCGATAATCATTTGCTGATATTTTTCATCTGCCATACTTTCAGTTGTATTGATGAAACGAGTTCCCATATAGGCCATATCGGCTCCCATTTGCATGGCAGAAGCAATGTCTCTTCCTGTACTGATACAGCCCGAAAGTAAAATGGTTTTGTTGAAAAAACTTTTTACTTCGTTTACTAAAGACATGGGATTTAAAGTTCCTGCATGCCCTCCAGCTCCTGCTGACACCAAAATCAATCCATCCACACCTGCTTCGGCTGCTTTTTGAGCATGACGTTTTTTAATCACATCATGAAATACAAGGCCTCCATAGGAATGAACCGCATTGATGAGTTGTGGAACCGCTCCTAGTGATGTAATAATTAAAGGTACTTGATGTTTGATGCAAATTGCCAAATCGGCCTGAACTCTCTTGTTTGTTTGATGTACAATGAGATTCACGCCAAAAGGAGCTGGTTTTTTTCCAGTCTCTTTTTCAAAGGTTGTTAAAGCTTCTTTGATTTCAATAACCCATTTTTCAAACCCCTCGGTTGTGCGTTGGTTTAAAGCAGGGAAAGTTCCCACAATACCATTTTTACAACATTCGATGACAAGTTTTGGTCCAGAAATTAAAAACATAGGCGCGGCAACCGCGGGAAGAGATAGGGAATCTATAAAAGATGCTTTTTGTTGTTCCATAGCCCTAAATATATTCAAAATAATTGAATATCATCAATGCTTTTCAACCCAATGTATTTGTGGAAAAAATGGATACTTTGAAAATCCAATTTATTGAGAAAAATTTTATTTAGAAATAATTATTTTCTTATAAATATGGGTGTTCTCTAAAGCTACCTTTATAAAATAAATACCATTGGTTTCAGCACTTAAGTCCACTTTCAACTGATTTCTGTCTTCTTTTTGGGAAGTGATTTCCCTTATTTTTCGGGCAGTAACATCATAAATTTCTACAGTTACTGGTTTTCCATTTGGATTCCAAACAATCGAAAATTTCCCTGAACTGGGGTTGGGATATACGCCTACAAAATTAGGATTAGTAGGCTCAATACTTAAGGTATTGCCTTCTACAATAAAATCATCCAGCACTACACCCTCTTGATTTATCAATTGGTCTGTAATAAATCGAAATCTAAAAATTACATTGGATAGATTGGCTATACCAGCCAAATCATACGAATATTCTGTTAAAGTTTGAGAAGTTCCTGTCCAAGTCTCTATATTTCCCCATGAATTCCCCTTGTTTGTTGAATAATCAAGATACAAATAATCCCAATCCTCTTCTATATCATAAGCCATTTTAAATTTCAGCATGGGATTCGAAATAGTTGTTAAATCATAGCATGGCGATACTAGTTGTGCGCTTGCAGAGTCAGGATAATTTCCAGAAGGATTCGTTACATAAGCTTTGGTGCCAGATGCCGTGTTGAGTTTTGTTCCT
>Ga0181564_10005021_pt1 | contig 11074 bp, 10 predicted proteins | sample 011ome_24_FD_134512 | JGI IMG/M metagenome (GOLD analysis project Ga0181564, IMG submission 134512) | Coastal salt marsh microbial communities from the Groves Creek Marsh, Skidaway Island, Georgia - 011513CT metaG (megahit assembly) | ecosystem: Environmental > Aquatic > Marine > Intertidal... | reverse complement strand
GCAAGACCGCCGCACCTCGGACTATTGCGAGGGCCTCAAAGTCCAGCACGGCCCCGCCATCACCGCCAAAACGGGACTCATCACTGATGCCTATTTCAGCGGCAGCAAGATTCGCTGGATACTTGGCAAAGTACCCGGGGCGCGGGAGCGTGCCGAGCGTGGTGAATTGCGATTTGGCACCGTAGATTCTTGGATCATTTGGAACCTTACCGAAGGCGCTTCGCACATTACCGATGCCTCGAACGCGAGCCGCACCCTGTTGTACAATATCCACGAGGGGCAGTGGGATGCAAACCTTTGCGCCTTGCTCGAGGTTCCCATGTCCTTGCTGCCGACGGTGGTGGACAGCAGTGGAAAATTGGCACATACCTCCGAAAAAATCTTTGGCGCAAGTGTACCTATTGCGGGCATCGCCGGAGACCAACAAAGCGCACTCTTTGGCCAATTATGTTTCGAACCCGGCGAGGCTAAAAACACCTACGGTACAGGCTGTTTCGCAGTGACTAATACCGGCAAGACCATCGTCAACAGCACGAATCAAATGCTCAGTACGGTCGCATGGCAATTGGACGGCGAACTCACCTACGCCCTCGAAGGGTCGGTGTACATCGCCGGTGCCTTGGTGCAATGGCTACGTGACGGACTAAAAATTATTGAAAACAGTAGCGATATTGAGGCCTTGGCGCTGAAGGAAGGCCACAATGGCGGCATTACCGTTGTCCCTGCCTTAAGCGGTTTGGGAGCGCCGCATTGGGACGCCTACGCCCGCGGGGCAATCATGGGCATCACCCGCGGCACGAACGACAGCCACATCGCCTACGCGGCGCTCGAAGCCATCGCCCTGAGTACGGCAGATGTTTTGGAAGCCATGGCTAAAGACCTTGGGCAAGAACTCAAAGCCATCAAGGTGGACGGCGGAGCTAGTGCCAACGATACCATGATGCAGTTGCAAGCCAATATTTTAGGCTGTCCAGTGATCCGCCCGGCGGAAACCGAGAGTACAGCCCTAGGGGCAGCCTTACTCGCAGGACTTGGCATAGGGTATTGGTCGTCATTGGAGGATCTCAAGCCTTTGCTCAATGTCGACGAAAACTTCGATCCAACACCCATGGACCAAATTTTGTTGCGCGACCAATGGCACCGAGCGATCGCCGCTAACAAAGGATGGATCAAAGCAGGGGCGGATGAATAGAGCCGAGAACCTTGCGCTTCTCAAAGAGGAAGCCTTTGATATTCTTATCATTGGTGGCGGCGCCACAGGATTAGGCGCAGCTGTCGATGGTGCAGCGCGTGGCTACAAAGTCGCCTTAGTTGAAGGGGCAGATTTCGCCAAAGGCACCAGCTCCAAAAGTACCAAACTGGTCCACGGCGGGGTTCGATACCTACAAAACGGAGATATTTCTTTGGTCATTGAAGCCCTGCGCGAGCGAGGCCTGTTGTGTCAAAACGCCCCACACTTGGTAAAAAACCTCAGCTTCGTCATTCCTTCATACGATTGGTGGAACAGTCCCTTTTATGGAGTGGGGTTGAAGATTTATGATTTGATGGCGGGAAAATTGGGCCTAGGTCCGTCCGAAATGATTTCTCTCGAGGAAACCTTACAACACATCCCCAATGTCAATCAAGAAGGGCTGCGAGGCGGTGTACTCTACCACGATGGACAGTTCGATGATGCGCGATTATCCATTTCCCTTGCCCAAACAGCCTCGAAAAACGACGCCGTACTCTGCAACTACGTAAAGGTCGTAGGGCTGTTGAAAGAAGAAGCAGAAGTGGTCGGCGCCAAAGTTCAAGATGCTCTGAGCAATGACGTTTTCGAAGTTCGCGCCAAGGTCATCATTAATTGTACAGGGGTTTTTGCAGACGATGTATTGAAAATGGACAATCCCGAGGCTAAACCGACGATCAGACCATCACAGGGGGTCCACATCGTATTGGACAAGAGTTTCTTGCCCGGCGATGAAGCCATTATGGTACCACAAACCACCGACGGCCGCGTGCTTTTTGCGGTGCCATGGCACGATGTGGTCATCGTAGGAACGACAGATACCCCGCTCGAACAACGCGATTTAGATCCAGTGGCACAGGAAGATGAAATCAAATTTATTCTCGACAACGCGGGCATGTACATGTCGAAAAAGCCTACTAAAGCTGATATCCTCAGTGTCTTTGCCGGTTTGAGGCCCTTGGCGACAAGTGAAAACGGGAGTGAAACTACCAAAGAAGTGAGCCGACACCACAAGGTATTGGTCAGTCCTTCTGGATTGATTTCAGTGCTGGGTGGGAAATGGACGACCTACAGAAAAATGGGAGAAGATGCCATCGACAACGCCTTGGTGGTCGGTGCCCTACCCCCACGAAAATGCCAAACCGAGAACATGCCCATTCACGGATATGAGGTAGCGCCAGATTGGACCGATCCCCTACACGTGTATGGATCTGTCAGAAAGAAAATCCGCAAGCGCATTGAAAAGAACAAAGAGCAATCATTGAGCGATAAATTTCCCTTGTATCCCAGCATGATTCGTTGGGCCGTGAAGAAGGAGATGGCCATGACCTTGGAAGATGTGCTGGCACGCCGTACCAGGGCCATTTTATTCGACGCCAAGGAAGCGAGGAAGATTGCGCCAGAGGTGGCGCGATTGATGGCACAATATTTAGCTAAGGATGCGCGTTGGATTACGGAAGAATTGGCCAAATTTCATGCTTTCAGCGATGCCTATGTCGTGAAGTAGCGATGTGGTAAATCACTACATTTGATGTAAGCCAAAGGCGAATGAACATTTCGAAAAAACAAATCTCATCAGGTGCCTTCATTAACATTGTCGGAATCCTCGTAGGGGCCGTATTGAATCTATGGTTGCTTCCGGAATTATTCAGCACAGAAGAGTTGGGGATGTACCGGTGGATGGAGCGCACCGCAGTGTTGCTCTCTAACATCATGCTCTTCGGCGTACATCGTTCCTTCACTAAATTCCATTCAGATCCCAATAAGGATAAGAAAGCCTTTGAAAGTGCAGTGGTAGGACGGAGCACTTTGCTCATGATCGTCGTAGGAGTAGTGTTGTTCATTGTTGGTCCGGAACTCGCACCCCTTTTTAATTTTGAAAAAGACGTACACCTACTCCGCTACCTCAGCTTCTTCGTGGTCAGTGGTATGGCTTTCCTTATGGCGGAAAATAAAAGTAGAGTCTACAGAAATTTTAATTCATACGATCTTTAGCTGCAAGTATGTTACATTTGAAGATGCGCGTTGCTTTTATACAAAACAGGGTTCAACTAGGCGGTCGTTTCCAAGTTACTTTTGAGATGACGAAAGTTCTAAATACCATTGGAATTATCCCGGATTTTTTAAGTTATCAGTTCCGATTAAATCAGATTGACATTCAAAATCATTATGGGGGAACTATAAAATTAAACTTCCATACGATTCCAGAACCCAAGCTTCCATTTGAATGGAATATTACTCAATTCAATAGACAAATCAGTCCATACTTAGAGGAGTATGACCTGGTGATTAATAGTAATAATACAAGTTTGGGATTATCAGAACGACTAAACCTAATTAGTTATATACACTATCCTAGAAAGGCGAGATTGATGGGATCCATTAACCTGAAGAGCTTTTTTAATTTGAAGCGAGATCCTCTCATGTTGAATACTCTGCTTTACAAATGGCATGCTTCTACACATTTAAGTGACTTACAGATAGCAAACAGTAAGTTCACCGCTATGAAATTCAAAGAATTTTATACTAATGAAGTTAGCGCAATTTTATATCCACCGGTCGACACAAGACTAACAATAGCAACCAAAATTCCTAATCGTATTGTCAGCCTAGGTCGCTTTTCACCTAATAAAAAACAATTAGAGCAAATTAAAATGATGGTGGATCTACCATCTCACGAACTTTATATAATTGGATTTAAAAATGATCCTTCCTATTTCAATCGATGCAGGAAGATGATAAAAGAGCTTCGTTTAAATAATGTTTATCTAATTTCAAACGCAACTGAAAAAGATAGAGATTCCCTACTCGCTTCTTCTACTTATTTTATTCATTCTCTGCGCGAAGAACCATTTGGAATAACTACAGTACAGGGCATAGCCGCTGGTTGTATTCCGATAGTACACGATAGCGGAGGGCAAAAAGAAATTGTAAAGGATATTGACCTTCGATTCAAAAATGAATTTCAAATACCATCAATAATACAACAATTAGAGAATACAAATAAAATCCAGAGTATTAGGGAAGGACTTCAAAAACATATAAAAATGTATGATATAATGACGTTTAGAAGCCAATTCAAATCTTTATTAGAACAAAAGCTTCAAAAACAATGAAAAAAGAAAAGATTATCAAAGAATGGATAAGTTTCAATATACGGTATTGGCAAGATCTTAAACACCGCTCTAAACTACACGGACACATCGAAAATAGCGACATTCTACCGAATAAGGTAATGGCTCACGCCGAGCCTATTTTTGTACTATCTACAGGACGTGTGGGGACCATGCTATTAACAAAATTATTCAATCTAAAGAAAGGACTACACATTGAACATGAAGCTTTGCCGGAAATGCTTTTAGCAGGCAAAACAGCCTATGAATCTAATGATATTTCCTTTTCCAAAGGTGCTTTTATGGCAGGGCGATATGAAAATATCCGTGACTTCCATTTAAAAAGTTTGCGTTATGTGGAAACCAATAATAGGTTAACTTTCTTTGCTCCTGCCATAGCAGAACTTTTTCCGAAAGCTAAATTCATCCATCTAGTCAGGCACCCTGATTCATTTATTTCTTCTGGCATGCAAAGGAATTGGTACACGGGTAAATCAATTACAGATGAAGGCCGAATAGCACCACCTGTATCCCTAAATATAACGGAGCAAGAAAATAAAATAGCGTGGTTATGGAATGCTACAAATGAATTCATAGAACAATTCAAAAAAAACACCTCTAAAGATCGCATATATACACTTCAATCGGAAAAGCTATTCACAAATACCGAAGAAGCGGTAAAACTAATGAATTGGCTTAATCTAAATATTAAACCTGAATTAGTTAAAAATATAATAGACAAACCTATAAATCAAAGCAAAAATAATAAAACTGCTTTTGAATATGATAAATCACTAACGCCACTTTGTGAATTTTATTACTCATAAGATTCGAGCATATTATCAACTAATTTTAATGATTGATGACAATTTTAGTCAAACAATTCTCATCAGCGTCTATTATCAACTTATTCGGGATTGGATTAGCGTTGTGTATACAAATTTTAGTCCTGCCGAGTATTACTAACACCGAAGAATACGGAATGTATCGGTGGATAGAACGCACCGGCACTCTCTTTGCCAATATTCTAGTACTCGGTTTACACAGAACTTATGTTAAATTTCACTCAGATTCGACTCTTAATAAATCGGAATTTGATAACGCCATTTTCGCGAGAACTACTGCAATTATAATAGGCACACTTACAATCTTAACTCTGGCGCCTTGGGGGCTCAATCAATTCTACACTTTACCTTACTTTAGAACGGAATACTATTCCATCGGCACTATTTCAGTAGGCGGTATCGCTTTTTTAATGTCACTACGAATTGCATCCACCAAAGACAAATTACTAATACCACTGTTTCAACAAAACATAGTTCTTAGAATTACACTTTTATTAGTAACATTATTGGTATTCTATGGTGTAATTAACTTCACTCAGATGGTATTGATATATGGTTGGTCATTCCTATTACTCGGTACAATGAGTCTTTTAAGATCTTGGCAAGGAACTAATACTACATGGAATTTTAGCGCACTCAGTAAACCACTGCAGCCAAAAATAAGATCATATGCAAAATTCACCATATTTGGTTCGTCCGTTGATATAATTTTAGCTACCATAGATGTTCAGATGCTAATGTTTCTAACCGATTTTTCAAGCGTAGGAATTTATAGTCTTGCATTCTTCTTTGCGTCAACTATCGACTCAATTAAAAGACCTTTAAGTCAAATTTTAGCACCTAAATTTTCCACATATTGGAATGTTAGCGACGTACAATCCTTAAATAAGTTAAATCATAAATCGGCAGTTATTCAAACGATTATCACAGCTTCAATATTAATTATATTGATAACAAACATCGAATGGATATTTTCTTTTATTCCAGGAGGAGAAAGATTTAACGAATCTATACCCGTTATTCAAATATTGATAGTTGGTAGGCTGGTAAGTTCATTTTTTGGGTCCAACGGAGAATTAATATCAACATCACCCTTCTTCAAAATGAACCTGAGAATTACAATCATTGTACTCATTCTCACTGTACTTTTCAATCTAATTGCCATACCTACTCTCGGAATAAAAGGGGTTGCCATATCTAACGTTATCACTTTACTTTTATTAAACTCTTTGCGTAGTGCTTTTTTGCTCTACAAAAGTGAGATTGTTCCAATCTATTTCAGTAGTATTTTATATGTCATTATTATAAGTTTGATATTGCTGTTTATTTTGATAAATATCGAAATCAATGGAGTGTATAAATTTGCAACAACTATCGCGCTGCTTGTTACAACTATTCTGTTGTTTAAAAGAAACATTATTAAACTACTCTAATTAAATAATATATCTTGGCAATAACGGTATATTCTTTCTGATGATTTACCGTCTTTAAATTCATGGAATTTATTTAACATGTTTAAACGTTTTTGTTTTGAAGCATTCATGTCGTTCCTTAAAAATGCCAACAAGTCAACTTGAGAATGAATAACTGGGCCGGCTAAGTGTTCAAAATAATCAAACGAAAAGCCTCGAGCAGACTCATAACTAACGTAATCATAAGGAATGTAACCTATTGGTCGGTTGAAGATTAAAAAATCCAGAGCAATACTAGAATAATCAGTCAACAATCTGCTGTATTTATACAATACATCATTTATTGTCGGCTCCTCCCTTGGGTTGACTACTTTGATATTAGAATACATCTCATTATAACCTAATGAACGGAAGTATCTCTCGTCATTCGGGTGTACCCTAATATGTAATTCTTGATTACTCGTGGACAAATATTTATCCAAAGCGACTAAATTCGCGTCATCAAATGGAAATAATCGAACCCTATCTTGATCCCTGAAAGTGGGCGCATACAGAATAAAAGATTTACTATTTTCAACAACCCTATTCGCGCTTAACCATAAAATATCATTACGGGGTTGACCGAATACCAGGAACCTACTTCTGTCAATTTTAAACTGCTTGGAAAGAAATTCAGCCTCGAAATGGGATGATGTTAGAAATTTATTCCAATGCACAATCTCCAAATTCTGTCTCTTTGAATTGTCAGCGACGATTTTCACAGGTATCGCATGGAAAAGATGGACTATTGTTCGAGCACTATTTTTTTTGAACTTAAAGGGAAAAAAATCCGATCTGCCATGCGTACAAAATAAAATCTTCGACCCCAACATTATTATCGCCGCTTTTACACTGTATGCGTAAACAGGATTACCCGGTATATACTGTAGTTCGGCTTTATTGCGTGTAATAAAATAAACTTCTTCACCTTGCTTCAAATAATACTCATATAAGTACTTAGAATTATCTGCATATTGCCTACCCGCTCTGCTTCCAAAAACAATAAATTTTTTGTTTACATAATATTTATCTATTATACTGATAATTAACATAAATAAATTATACATAATATTCGTTCTCAACATAGACAAATTCTTTTATTTTTAATCTCTATTTTAATAAAATAATGCTAAACTTTTGCTCTATCAACGCTGCTATCAAAAGTGTTTTTGATCTTAAATATTGAAAAAGACAGTAACGGGATAGTGATTGTATTATACTTTATAGTTCGAAGTTACTAATTGAAAAAGTGAAAAGTACTTATAGAAACTCTAAAAGCTCTTAAGATGGGTCACGGGATATTTCTGGGGATAAGGTGTTATAAGTTTAGTTTTGTGGTTTAACACAAGACTATGGAACTGGATGTACTGAAGTTGTTTTTCCCAGAGGAGTTGGTGTCTCATTTTGAGATCACAGGTGGTGCTATAAAGCAAGGTAAGCACGGGGATTATTTAGAGGTTGAGTTTACTGAACGTAATGAGTTACCTGAAGGGTACTCTCGTGAAGAGTATGAAGCAAAGGACTTCGTGGAGAAGACGATACAGGACTTCCCAATCCGCAGTCATGCGGCCTTTTTAAAGTTACGCCGTCGCAGATGGCGTCATAAAGAAACAGGAGAGATCATTAGTAGGGACCTAAGCTTTATTGCAGAGGGGACGCGGTTTACCAAGGAGGTAGCCGCTTTTTTTAAAGAACTCCGTGGAGAACAGGCTTGATCCAATCAGCGTTGTGGCCCATTATTGCGGCATGGAGGTAGATACCGCCCGAAAGCATTACAAAAAGAAGTGGAGCGATTACGAAGTGTGGGATCAGAAGTCTCATGCAGAGAGCTACTTGCGCTATCCAGGTAATATGAGTGCGTTTATTGCCATAGACGAAGTCAGTCTGACTCGTGGCGAGCTCTATACTGTCGTTAGTTCACGTACCACATCGGGAAGGAAAGGGAAGCTTATCGCGGTGGTGGCTGGGACAAAAGCAGAGTATCTTATTACCGCTTTATCTAAGCTACCCCAATCAGCACGAGATGCTGTAAGAGAAGTAACCTTAGACATGTCGAGCAGCATGCGTAAGGCATGCGAGTCCTTGTTTGTAAATGCGAAGCTTGTGACCGACCGTTTTCATGTAATCCGCCTCAGCGCAGAAGCGATGCAGAAAGCGCGCATAGACCAACGTTGGAAAGAGATCGATAGAGAAAACAAATCCATCCTCCAAGCACGGAAGGCTGGCAAAAGCTTCAAACTAAAGGTTTTTAGCAACGGAGACACGCCCAAGCAACTACTGGCTCGTTCCCGCTACATCCTTTACAAACTGCCACACCAGTGGACAGAAAATCAAATAGTAAGAGCTGCTACGCTGTTCAAAGCCTATCCAGATATAGAAAAAGCCTACAAGCTACACTTGGAGTTCAGGGTCATCTATGAAGGTAAAGACAGGACTCGAGCAGAAAATGAACTCATGAAATGGATACAGAAAGTTCAAAAGTCTGAAAATGAATACTTCCAATCCGTAGCGGAATCGCTGTTGAACCACTGGAGTAACATATTGAACTTCTTTAACAACAGAAGCACCAATGCACACGCAGAATCCTTGAACGCACAAATCAAACTCTTCAGAGCCAATCTACGTGGTGTAACGGACACCAAGTACTTCCTCTATAGGCTCCAAAAAATCTTTGCTTAAATCAACTTACTCCCCAGAAAAATCCGCTGATCCCTTAAGATATACCCTGTCAAAATAGCCGCAAGTATCTTAAAACCCAGTTGTTAAATCTACATTTTAGCCTTTTACTACAACTAATTAATGTGAAGGAAATATTCAAAATAAATAAAATGAATCTTCTTGGGGCTATAAATTAGGCCGTAGTTTTAGCCCATGAAGGCACCCGAAATCATTTTTGAATCTACTGCGTTGATCATCATCAATAAAGAATCGGGCATCATCACCGAACAAAATCCGTTCGAACCTCTATCCGCCGAAAGCCAAGTCCGTCACTATCTCAACAAAGGGCATAAACCTCCGTACATAGGAGTTGCACATCGTCTTGACCGAGTAACCAGCGGCCTGCTCATCTTCGCAAAAAAGAAAAGCACCCTCAAGCAGCTCAACCAATGGTTCGCAGATCGCAAGATCCAAAAAACTTACCTGGCCATCGCCTCCACACCACCAAGCCCTTCGCAAGGAACCTTAGAACATTACCTCTTTACCGATAAAGCCGCAAAGAAAGCTCTGGTTTACGACCACCCTAAAGGCGGCACCAAACCTGCCCGCCTGCATTACCACACCTTGGAAGTGAATGAGCACGGTGCCTTGCTTGAGGTTAAACCCAGCACTGGTCGTTTCCATCAAATTCGTGCCCAGCTCAGCCACATAGGTTGCCCTATCCTTGGCGATGAAAAATACGGTGGGTCCAAACTTTCTCCGAATACCATCGCCCTACACGCATGGAAAATCAAATTGCCTGAAGCATTCAACGAATCCCCTATTGAGTTCGAGACGTTGCCTAGAAGTGAAATTTGGGCAAGCTTCATCAAGACCCTAGAAAAATAAAAAAGCACCTCCAAATGGAAGTGCTTTAAGTGGGCCCAGCAGGGCTCGAACCTGCGACCACCTGATTATGAGTCAGGTGCTCTAACCAACTGAGCTATGAGCCCGAGAGGGCAAATATAAGACAGTCTCCTCAACCATTATCCACCTTTTTTAAAGGAAAAAATGTCCTATACATGTCCTATTCACAAAAAGGAAGATTCGGCATGTTCTTTGTATCATTATGTACCCAAAATGTACATGGACAGAATCCCATCCTTGGCATTTGCCACATTCTTAGGGCTGTCCGTTTCAGCACAAAATGCCCCTATTGATTTTGAACCTAATGGCCATGGGGCGAATTGGAATTGGAAAGTATTTGAAAATGGATACAACCCACCTTTAGTAGTCGTTCAGAATCCTGATACCAACGGCATCAATACCAGCCCAAACGTTGCTCGCTTCGAAGCCTTGCAACAGGGCCAGCCATTTGTGGGATGTGAGTCGATGCACGGCACAGATATTGGCACTTTCACCATTGATCAAGATAATTACATCATCCGCATCATGGTCTACAAGACGGCGATCAGTGATGTAGGGATCAAATTGGTGCGTTGGGATAATTGGTCCCTAGGAGAAATTAAAGTCGCTAATACCAAAACGCACGAATGGGAACAACTCGAATTTGATTTTAGTGCGCACATTGGTTTGACCTACGATCAAATCGTGATTTTCCCGGATTTTACCGTGCGTCCTGCAGACCGTACCATCTACTTCGATAATGTTTGGGGCGATCTATACGTTCCACCACCGCCGCCGCCACCGCCTGTAGACAGCGCGACGATGACCTTACCGAACTTCTTTAGTCCAAACTTCGACGGAATCAATGACCGCTATCGACCAAAGATGCAGCAT
>Ga0181564_10005020_pt1 | contig 11076 bp, 10 predicted proteins | sample 011ome_24_FD_134512 | JGI IMG/M metagenome (GOLD analysis project Ga0181564, IMG submission 134512) | Coastal salt marsh microbial communities from the Groves Creek Marsh, Skidaway Island, Georgia - 011513CT metaG (megahit assembly) | ecosystem: Environmental > Aquatic > Marine > Intertidal... | reverse complement strand
CTGCTGAACTGGCATTGCCATGTCCATGTTCATGTTCATCTGCATCGCTTCATGGTCGATAGTGCCGGCTTCCGCAGTGACATTATCATGGCTTGCGGCGTTGTGATCCCCATGGGCCTGGTGTCCGGGCATTTGCGCTGCCGATGCAGGGGTCGCTGCTGGAGCTGATCCATGTTGAGAATGCTGCGCAGCAGCCTCCTCTTGTGCGCTATGGTCATGAGTCTGCGCCACGGCATTGGCCTGCAAGGCAAGAGAGACCCCGAGACTGACAACAAGCGAATATTTCATGTGACAACGACCTCACGAAACATGCCAGCATCCATATGCAGCAACAAATGACAGTGCCATGCCCATCGGCCCAAGGCGTCAGCTGTCACACTAAAAGTAACCCGCTGAGCCGGCTGTACCGGAATAATATGACGGCGGGCCAGAAAATTGCCGTTTGCGTCTTCCAGATCGCTCCACATACCGTGTAGATGCATCGGGTGTGTCATCATGGTGTCGTTATGAATGTGCACACGCAATTTTTCACCATAGCGGAAATGCACTGGACTAGACTTGCCGTATTCCAGCCCATCAATGGACCAGCTGTAGCGCTCCATGTTGCCGGTGAGGTGCAGCTCAATTTCACGCCCAGGTTCACGCGGATCGGGGTTTCCGCCCACCGAGCGAAGATCCGCAAGAGTAAGTACACGCCGTGAGCTGTCACGTAGACCAATCCCGGGGTCATCAAGGTTTGTGCGCGGATAATCCACACGCATGTCTGTGCTGGCCCCGAATTCAGTGCTGGCATGCCGCGCCATAACAGGCTCAGGACTCGCCATGCTCATCATGTTATGACCACCCTGGTGGTTTCCAGCTCCATGCCCGCCTGTCCCGTTTTCCATAGCCATGCCACCATGATCCATAGCCTGCATGTTGCCCATCATATCCGTCATTGTCAGCCAGGGCGCTGACCGCTGGGCGGGTACGGGCGCGCTCAGGCCTGGACGGGTCGCCAAGGTGCCGCGGGCAAAGCCGGAGCGATCCATGGTCTCAGCAAAGATCGTGCAGGCATCGTCCTGGGGTCTAATTACAACATCGAATGTCTCTCCCGGGCCGAAGCGCAGCTCGTCAACTGTTACCGGCTCTACCGGCAGTCCATCGACCTCCACCACAGTCATCGGTAGTTCGGGGATGCGCACATCGAAGAAAGTGTTTCCAGCTGCGTTTATCAGGCGCAGCCGTACCCGTTCACCTTTATTAAACAGGAATGACCCGTTCCCGGCAGGGGTGATGCCATTCATCAGGTAGGTCAGGGTATCGGCGGACAAGTCGGACAAGTCAGTAGGCTTCATACGCATGACGTTGAACATGTCACGGCGGGTCTTGGCTGACTTGAGCCCCTCGGCTTCAATGTCATTCAGAAGTTGTGGCAGAGTTGGCTGATTGAAATTATAAAGATGGCCCATGGTCTTCAATTTCTGAAACACGTACATGGGATCCTCGTCGGTCCATTCCGACAGCAGCACCACATGATCCTGATCAGCCTGCACCCTGTCACCATCGGCCGGATCGATGATGATGGCGCCGTACGTGCCTGTCATTTCCTGGAATGCCGAATGGGAATGGTACCAGTAGGTGCCACTCTGCTGCAGTTTGAAGCGATACTGAAAAGTTTCACCCGGAGCAATACCGGAGAAACTAATACCTGGAACGCCGTCCATCTGGTAGGGCAAGATGAAGCCATGCCAGTGAATTGAAGTGGACTCGCGCAGACGATTTGTTACATTGATGGTAACGATATCTCCTTCCTTCAAGCGCAGCGTCGGCGCCGGGATGGATCCGTTAATGGTGGTTGCAGTCCGCACAGTGCCGGTAAAATTTACCAGGCGCTCTTCGATAAGGAGGTCAATTGTCTTTCCCCGCAAAACAGGTGCGACGTGGCTTACCCGCTCCGGCTCAGCCTGTGCCAATTGACTAAAGGGCAAAATGGACCCCGCCACTCCGCCTCCAATCAAACCCTGCACAAAGCGACGGCGTGAAGTTTGAATTCTGTTTCCTGCTACTAGCAAGTTCTGTAATCGAGAACTCTTGTCTCGCATTTTCTGCTCCTGAGATTTGGCGCATCACGGTATCAATACCGAAATATTAAAATGAGGGAAGCAATGGATCAGGAGCGAAATGTGTGACGCTAGCCTGCAGCGGCAGGCGTCGTACCAATCGATTAATCAATCGGTAGTAAGAGAATGGCGCACTGATCCGCTAGGCGCGGATTGGCGGTCTGAATAGCAACTCTGGATGTGCTGACGTAAGCCCTGCTGTGGTAGCAGCCAGTAACCTTACCTGGCCGTAACGCCTGGATTGGCTGGAGACGACTGCGAGACTGGAACAGTGATTGCTGCAAGACATGCAGTGTTCTTCGCAGTGTTCTTCGCAGTCCTCTTCACTGTGCTCATCGTGCTCATTGTGAGCTCCACCATGCATCGAGTGAGATAGGTGGTGGTTACCGCTGGAAGCGGCGCCTGCATGGTGATCAGGGCGAGTGTGCTCGTCCACCCCCATCGCTGTGATGGCAGCGTTGCTATCAGCCATGGACATAGACATCCACGCCGCTGCGCCTGAATTCAGGGGAGCAAACAACAATACAGCTAATATTATGGCGAGGCTCTTCTGGAGCATTCGTCTAATCTCATCACAGGAATATCTATTTAACGGCCTAGAGTGGCTCTAAGGTCAATGTCTGCGATCTATTCTTAGGTTACCGCCAGAGCAATACGGACAAACCCTTGTCGAATTGTAATTCACAGCAGTTCCAGACCTTTTTTATCACCCTCAATCAGTTACTGCTTCGAAAATTAGTCAGTAAATCGAAAAACCAGTCCTGGGTAATTTTCAATTGACCGTCGCAAATCGCCACATAGGGGATCTCGCTGACGGCGCTGCGGGTCGCGATCTTTTCGATAAATTCTTCTGCACTGCCGATCAGCTCTTCATTAAGCGCCATTTTTGATTGCAAATGCCCGAGAAACTCCCGACTGGAGTAAGTAATGTCATTGCGGACAAAGCGACAGCTGCTGCTTTCCACAGCGTCGAGTAGATATTGGATTGCGGCTTCCTGACTGGCGGCTGAAACTCCAGCCCCAGCAGGAATCAATATCGCGACAAACAAAAACGAATAGATTGATCGGATCATGCTAATTTCACCAGACGATTCCGCCAAACCATTCCGCTACAGCCAGGGCGTCGGACGGAGATTACACTATTATTTTCTGAGCCTAAATTGATTCAGAACCGCATACAAGCAGAAAGCAGGGTTGAGATCAGAATCTTACAATACTGGATCGTCAGGATTACAGGCCGGCCTGCACTGAAGGCGAAACCAAGGCCAATATCGGCCTCGGTTACGACAGCTATCATCTTCAATGCAGGGCCATAACGATCTCCTGACTGGATTCAGCCCACGACGCCAGATTCTTCGGCCTGGTAATTCAGGTCAAAGTTGCCTAACGGTAACTGCCTGATGCGCAAACCGGTAGCGTCGAACACCGCGTTGGCCAGAGCCGGAGCGATTCCAGGCGTACCCGGTTCACCGGCGCCGCCAATATCATGGCCACTGTTGATAACGTATGTCTCGATAAGCGGTGCTTCGTTCATCCTGACAGACTTGTAGTCATCGAAGTTGCTCTGAGCCACGGCGCCATTCTCGATGCTAATCTCTCCGTGCAAGGCGGCGGTAAGACCATAGATGATGCCGGATTCCAGCTGAGCAGCGATGCCGTCTGGCGCAACCGCTAGCCCTGGATCGATCACTGCGACCACACGATCGACAGCCACCTGTCCATCTGCCACGGTCACTTCCACCACCTGGGCAACCAGCGAACCAAAAGACTCTTGCAGAGAGATACCGCGTCCTCGACCTGCTGGTAGTGGACGACTCCACTGCGCTTCCTCGGCGACCCGGGTCAGCACCGCGAGATGGCGCGGACTATTCTGCAGCAACTCGGCCCGGAATTCATAAGGGTCCTTGCCAGCCGCGTTGGCAGCTTCATCAATAAATGACTCGGTGAAGAAACCGTGCTGGGAATGATCCACGCTGCGCCAGGCACCGAACGGGATATGCACCGGGCTACTGACATAACCGATATCCTGAGCGGGCACCGAATAGGGAATCAGTGGCGCTTCGATAGGCTCATTCTTGTTGGTGTACGTATTTTCCCACGCGATCAAATTGTCATCACTGTCGAAGGCGGCGCGAAAGCGACTCTGTACAGCCGGACGATAAAAATCCTGACGCACATCTTCTTCCCGTGACCAGATCAGCTGCACCGGGCGGCCCACGGCCCGGGATAGCAATGCAACCTGCATCGCATAGTCTGGACGCGCCTTGCGTCCAAAGCCTCCACCCATGATGTGATTGTTCAGGGTGACATTCTCAGGATCCATACCAAGTATGCTGGCGACATCGCGGCGGAATCCCAGGGGGTTCTGACAACCCACCCAGATTTCGGCGCTGTCACTCTTCACGTCTGCAGTTGCGTTCAACGGCTCCATACAGGTATGCGCCAGGAATGGCACGTGATAGTCAGCATCAAGGACTCTAGCCGCCGATGCAAACGCGGATTCTGTTTCACCTGCCTTGCGATCAGTTTCACGCTCGGTTTTCGCGGAGATGTCGCGTTCGAACTGGGCATAGATGTCGTCACTGGAGACAGATTCGAAGCCGGTCTCGCTCCAGGTGATATTGAGAGCCTGCACAGCACGATTGGCTGTCCAGTAACTATCGGCCACCACCGCTACCGCCTCGGTAGATAACGTCTCTCCTAACATGCCACCTACGGAAGATTTCGGAATGACTACTACATCCACTACTCCCTCAATCGCACGGGCGGCGGCATCATCGACCGCTGCCACGCTACCACCGGGCACTGGAGAACGAACCACACTGGCATAGGCCATATCCGGTAAGCGGACGTCCAGCGCGAACTGTGCAGAGCCATCCACCTTGGCCGGAATATCACGACGAGGCACATACTTGCCCACGATCTTATAGCCTGCAGGATCCTTGAAAGTTGGTGTTTGAGAAGGCGTCATCTTGGCAACGGCTGTAGCGAAAGCAGCATAAGGCTCTCTTCTGTTGCTTGCCGCATGCACGACATGGCTATTCTCGGTAGTGACCTCTGTCACCGGCACGTCCCAGGCATCTGCTGCAGCTGTTTGCAGTAATTCCCTGGTCGCTGCTCCCGCAATTCGCATGGCCATGATGCCTGTGGTACGCACACTCATGCTGCCGCCGGTTATCTGCAGATTCAGCATATCCGCAACCCGCATCATGACACCATCGACCGTCGGTATAACCAGATTGGGGAAATCGACTCCAGCAAACAGATAGCGTCTGCCGGCGGAGTAGCTGGCGTATTCTCCAATAGCCGGCGCTTCCTCAACCTTTACCTGGCTCCAGTCAGCATCCAGTTCTTCAGCCAACATCTGTCCAAGTGCAGTGTGAACACCCTGGCCCATTTCCGAGTGTGGCACGATGGCAGTTACCACGTTGTCGCTGTCCAGTTTGACATAAGTATGAATCAGGTCTTCACCACCCTCGCCGAGTTTGCTGGCGAGGTCTTTGACCTGGTTACCGGGTCGCATAGCGATGCCGACGACAAGGCCACCCCCGGCAACGATTCCTGTTGTGATGAACGCACGTCGAGTCAGTTTAGACATGATCCACCCCCGCTACGTTGTAGAACAGTTTCTCATCAGTGGCTGATGCCACGCTGGTGGTCTTGATGGCTTCACGAATGCGCCCATACATGCCGCAGCGACAGATGTTGCCGCTCATGGCTGCATCGATATCGGCATCAGAGGGATTGGGATTGTTCGATAGCAAGGCGGAAGCCGACATCAATTGACCGGCTTGGCAGTAACCACACTGAGGCACCTGATGTTCAATCCAGGCCTGCTGCAGTGGATGCAGTTCGCCGTCGTCGCTGCTTAATCCCTCGATGGTCGTAACCTGTCGGCCTTCGACTCTTGAGATGGGTGTCACGCAGGAGCGCATGGCTTGCCCATCAATGTGCACCGTGCAGGCTCCACACTGGGCAATGCCGCAGCCAAATTTTGTGCCTGTTAGTGCTAGCTGCTCTCTTAATACCCAGAGCAGCGGCTTGGACGGGTCGACATCTACCGTCTGCTGTTCGCCATTAACCCAGAAAGAAGTGCTCATTATCTCCTCCAGTTTATTTCAGGTTGGAAGCCTTACAAGCCTAATCGCTCAGAGAGCCGGGCTTATAGTCATCGAAATCTTGTTAGAAAGCGCTAGGATTTGAATCCCACTGCACTTTGTGTTTCAACACATATTTCAACTCGTGTTTCAACACGCGGCTAAGCAAATGCTTATACGCAAGTTTATAAACACTGACAAATTAGTTACTATTTGTCAGAATGTTCATATAAATAGTATCCTAATCCTTTCGTGAGTGCACTCCCTCGGTTGGAAATTCCACGATGAATAAACCTGAAACGAATATTGAACGGCATAGAGCCAAGCGCGAAGCAATCTATGAAGCTGCCGCAACTGTGTTCGCGCAGTATGGATTCCGACGCACCACCATGAATGATATTGCCCAGGCCGCAGGTATTTCGCGGCCTGCGCTGTATTTGATGTTTGATAACAAGGAAAACCTGTTTCAGGGGCTCGCGGCGTTTCGTCTTGATCAGGCCATCGAGCAGGCACTGGGCGTGCTAGCAGGCGGCGGTGACACAAACGAGCGCATTATCGCAGCACTGCTGGTGTTTGAGCGCATCTTCTACGAGCCGATTGCCGACTCTCCCCATGGCGCTGAACTAATGGACATTAGCCAGAGCCTGGCCTCGGAATTAATGATGAAAGACATTGTCAGATTACATGCCGCCCTGGCCAAGACGCTCAGCGATGCCGAGCAGGCAGGTGAGGTCAATTTTGAAAACAGCCCGCTCAAGCCCAAGGCTTTTGTCGAACTCCTGTTCACTGGTCTGAACGGCGTCAAAAAGAAAGCCAGCAACACAGCGGAATTCAGAAAAATGGTCAAGCAATTGGCTGAGGTTTTTCTGCAGTCAGTATCCAAATAAGATTGTCAGAAATATGAATGCACTCTAGGCAGAGACCCGACTTTCGCCGAAATACTAGTCCTCGAAACCAACAAATACCGCCGCCTTATCCACTGACTTTCTTTCAGAGACAACCGCATTGGCGGGGAAGCTTTCATCTGGAAAGCCCATGGCGACACAGATCATAATGACCTGGTCATCTGGAATGCCTGCGTGCTCTCGCACGACAGGGGATTGCATGATCCCTTGGCTGTTGATGACACATCCCAATCCTCGCGACCAGGCGGCATTGACCAGGGCATTGGTGACGCCACCGCAATCGAAAGGAGCGATATCGCCGCCGTGAATGGAGCGGTCATAAGTTACAACCACAGATACCGGTGCATCGAACTGGCGAAAGCCCCTGAGCACCCAACTCTGTCTGGCCTCTTTGTCGTCACGCTCAATTTTCATCACCTCGAACAATTGCTTGGCTATGCCGATTTGCCGCTCCCTATGCACACCCTCATAGGCACCGTGATTACGGAACTCCCTCGAATCAGGCACGCCGGCCAGATTGCGCTCAGTGTTGCCAGCGCGGATCTTGTCCAGAGGCTCACCCGCAACGACATAGAAGTTCCAGGGTTGCGTGTTGAGTGACGAGGGGGCACGCATGGCCATCTCTATCACTTCCTTGATCAAAGACTTTGGCACCGACTTGTTCTGGTAGCCACGGATACTGCGTCTGCCGAGAACCACATCATCGTATTTCATCAAACTTCTCCCTTTGATTTTCGGCTCTGTGAATCTAAAAGCATCAGCGCGCCTGCAGTTGGTAATTGCGCATGATTGTACAACGAAAAAGGCCGCGGCCCTGAATAAGGGTCACGGCCTTACGCCCCTAAAGAGTAAGCTAATCGATAGCAAAGCAATAAAGTAAGCCTGCACCACCCACACTCACGAGATTTTCTTGCGTACATCCCGGTGTGCCATGTGATGAATTCCAGGGCGATCCGGGTGTGGTGAAAGAATAACGATCGGCGTGACCGACTCGCGCACTGCCTTCTGTACTGCTAGTCCAATTACTGCAGGTCATGTCGTTACCAGCAGGAAACGCAGTACCATCGATCTGGGTGCCGGTTAACACGTCATGCTCGGTAAAATCCGGGTCACCATCGATACGTGAAGCAAACTGGTTGCCATTTTCATCCAGCATATAGGTCCAGTTGAAGTTGGAGTTATCGTAGTGCAGGCTCTCTACGCTAGTGGCCATGACCAGACCGTTGGCATTGGCCCAGGGACCCTGCCCAATACGATCACGTGCGTTCACCGCGCCTGGACCTTGCGTGCTCAGATAGGCGTGCCAGGTGCGATGCCCCATCCCTGCATTGGAAGCCAGCTGCTGGCAATGGGCATCGGCGCCCGCCAGACCACCCAGGTCGCCGCCATTGCCTTGTCCCACGCTGGTAAGAAACACGCCCATCTCTGGCGGCTCTTCGTCATCCTGTTGGGCCAAAATTGTAAAGGCTGAAAGCGCCACGCCCACTGCTATCGCGGCGGCTATAAGGATCTTATTTTTTTGCATTGTTATTCCCCCTGTCTAAACCTGTCTCGATGCTAAGTCAGCCATTTGAGGGAGTAAATAGATTCAGATCATGAATCTATTTACTCTAATCGATTAACAATGGGCCTAGATGCTGATTCAACTCGGCGAGAAACCCCTCGCGTAGCCAGAACCCGCTGTGGCTGCCCCCTCGATGACCATAGTATTTTTAATCGGCGCATTGATTTCCGATGTGTACTTCTGCACCTCAGAAGTCACCGAATAGCGGTCTTGCGCACCCTGCACGAACAGAACCGGCATGGTAAAGCCTGCCTTCAGAAACACTCGACGAAACTGCTCAAGACCCACCCTAGTGCCAGATAGACGCATCATGCCCTCAAGAATAATTCCCCGGATGCCCTCTGGCGGGAAAGTGGGAGAGCCCGGGCCAGAATCATGCCCGCCCGCTTTATAGCCCGCTATGCCGCCCATGGTTGGCGCCATAATACGCGCCATCTCATCCTGCCAGCGATAGGCCTCCGCCAGGTTCATGTCGTGATTAAAACCCTGCATTTCGCGAAAGCTGAGATAGTCATCCGCCATCTGCACGAGTTCCGCGTGAATATCCGGGTAACGTTCAGAGAGAGGTTGCGCCTGTCCTGGCGATTAAAATTACAGAGGATGGAGAATAGAATCGCTGGCGCAAAGCTATGACTACCTTGAGTTCGCCTAACTGATATCACTGTCAATTCCACGCCATGAGTGGCTAAAAGTTAGGCCACGGAAACAGGTCGACCGGCGGCACATCCAGATCCACTTCGTTGCCCCTGGCCATCACAAAAGTGGGTTGCAACAGGGTTGCCAGATCCTCCAGCGGGCTGCTGCTGACGGCGATAATGTCGGCGTCTTTGCCCGCTTCAATGGTGCCAGTCACATCGGTCAGGCTCATCAGGTCAGCGGCGTTTACCGTTGCCGCAATAAGAATTTCCCGAGCAGGCATACCGGCCTCATTCATCAGCACAGCCTCGTAAGCATTCGTACCATGATCGTTAACCCCAGCATCGGTGCCATAAGCGATCTTCACGCCGCGCTCGTGGGCGATCCGCAACGCATTTCGCATGATTGGCCCAACCTCAAGCGCTTTCTGCCGCACGGCTGGAACGAAAAAATCTGGCTGTTCCGTCGCGATACGCTCCACGGTGTGCCCGGCTATCAGCGTCGGCACTAAGTAGGCGCCAGTTTGCACAAATAACTCAGCGACTTCAGCGTCGAGATACGAGCCATGCTCAATGGAATCAACGCCTGCGCGTAACGCAGCCATCATGCCCGCCTTGCCGTGGGCATGGGCTGCTACCTTGCGACCCATGGCGTGGGCAGCCTGTACCAGGGCTATTTGCTCTTCATCGGTAAACTGCTGCTCGGTGCCAGTGGCGGTCTGGCTCAGCACACCACCGGTAGCAACATATTTGATGTGGTCAGCACCATACTTCACTTGAGTGCGCACAGCTTTGCGACATTCCGCCACGCCGTCACAAACGCCAGTGTGTGGATGGGGAAAAATATCATCACGAAATCCACCGCCATCACCATGACCTCCGGTAGGCGTAATGCCCTGTCCAGCTGCGCGAATGCGGGGACCCATTACGATACCCTGATTGATGGCATCCCGGAGCGCGAAGATGGCATTTCTGGCGCCACCCACATTGCGAATCGTGGTAAATCCGGCCCGCAGAGTACGCATGCCAAATTCGTAGCCCATCAGGGTGCTCATTTCATTCGAACGAGTCACTCTGACCTCACGCGGATTGGGTTCTTGCTGGCTGAGAATATGGGTGTGAGAATCGATCAACCCTGGCAGGACAAACTGATTGCTAAGATCGATTACGCGGGCATTTGCGGTACCAGTCACATCCCCAGGGGAAACATAGCCATCTCGAATATCGACAATGACATTGTTCCTGACAAGGATGCTTTGCTCGGTTTGTACCGCTTCCCTGGCATCCGCCAGCAGGGCACCGGCGTGAATTATTGTCCATTGATTGCTAACTTGTGCGTATAGCGATGTACAAAAAATCAACGCCAAACTGCCAACTAGTTTTCTCACGATTCTGTCCTCACCTGCTATCTCTCGCATCTTTTCGCTTTGTTTGTTTGACGGCCAATCCCGCTGCGCGAATTAAGCTTTAGCTTGGGTCCGCCCTCAAACCAGACGCTGGCAGTAAATAACAGCGCCCAGGCGCCTGATCATCACGATGAGTCTAGAGCTGTTCTCTTCCCAGGGTACCTCGAGGAACTCGGTAGCCCGCATCATGGACATAGTCAGGACCAATGGACGCAATCGTTGGCGTGCCGCTACCACGCATTGTGATCAGCAATTCGCGATTCAACAGGTCCAACACTCTCTCGACTCCCGCCTGACCAAACGCACCTAATCCCCAGCAATAAGGCCGGCCGATGCCAACTGCAGAGGCACCCAGCGCGAGCGCCTT
>Ga0181564_10005015_pt1 | contig 11084 bp, 11 predicted proteins | sample 011ome_24_FD_134512 | JGI IMG/M metagenome (GOLD analysis project Ga0181564, IMG submission 134512) | Coastal salt marsh microbial communities from the Groves Creek Marsh, Skidaway Island, Georgia - 011513CT metaG (megahit assembly) | ecosystem: Environmental > Aquatic > Marine > Intertidal... | reverse complement strand
TTTGCTAGTTAATATTCAAAGTGAAGGGCTGCAAGACTCATCAGAAATTGTTAATGATTGGGTAAATTTATTATATTCAGATTTTGATTCTGATCGATTTATTAAGATTCTTAAAAAAGATTTGAATTAAATTTTTTAATATATCTTTTCTACCATTTTTTCCATGGTGGATTAGTGAGGTATAGAGATTCTAGATAATTTTTTTCTGATAATGTATCCATGGGTTGCCAAAACCCAGTATGTTTAAAAGCCTTAAGCTCACCTTTTGAGCATATTCTTTCGACTGGCTCTTTCTCCCATGAAACTAAATCTCCATCTATGAAGTCAATGACCTCAGGCTCTAAAACAAAATAACCACCATTAATCCAGGTTTGGTCATCTGTTGGCTTTTCAGCGAATCTTGATACATCATTATTTTTTGAAATTTGAAGTACACCAAACCTTTGTGGCGGTCTCACGGCAGTAACCGTTGCCATTTTTTCATTTTTACGATGAAATTTAATTAACTCATCAATGTTCACATCACTCAAACCATCTCCGTAAGTAAACATAAAAGTTTGATTAGGATCAAGATACTCTTTAACCCTTTTGAGTCTTCCTCCTGTAAGAGTGTCTTCTCCAGTATCTACACATGTTACCTTCCAATCCTCACGGTTATCTTTTGTTACCCTTGTAGTATTTGATTTTAGATCAAATTCAACATCAGCATTCCTTAAGAAAAAATTATTAAAATATTCTTTTATGTAATAGCCCTTATAACCGCAACAAACAATGAATTCATTGATTCCATAACTCGAAAAAATTTTCATTATGTGCCAAATTATAGGCTTGCCCCCAATTTCGACCATTGGCTTTGGCCTCTCATTAGTTTCTTCCGCAAGTCTAGTGCCAAGGCCACCAGCAAGTATTACAGCTTTCATCTGTATCCTCTGAAGAAATTTTGAAAAAATTGAACATGTTTTTTTTTATTAACTTTTTTTATAATAGCCAATGGAGCCCCCAGAAATAAATAATAAACTATAGCCATTTTCCTCAAGAATATCTTTAGTATTTGATGGATCAAGAGGATTCCAAGACTCATATATTATAAGAGAAGGCTGATATTTTTTGAAATTAACAGAAGAAACAATTAACTCATCTAACCCCTCTACATCTATATTGAGCAAATCGCAGTGTCTCTCTTTAAGGACTAAATTAATATCAATCTGATCTACTAGATCGGTTGTAAAAGGAATACCTATTTTTTTAGATCTATTTTTTGCAACCTCCTCTGACAGAGTGTCGTATGGAGAAAATGGCTGATTAAATTTGTATACCTGAACAGGACTATCTAATGATTCAGACGAAATTGCTGCTTTTAAAGTTTTCACTTGATTTCCTCGTCTTTTTTTAAACAATTCAAGTTTGTAATCATCTATATCTATTACAAGGCCCTCCCAGCCTTTTTGATGAAGAATATGTGTATTTGATATTCCTGTTGGGTGATAACAGCCAATATCAATGTAATAACCTTGTGAGATTCTATGTGTATCAAAGAAATTTTTGATAACTAGGTCTTCGCCATATTGCGAAAAAGATTTAATAGTTAGTCTGCTTAAATAAATATCCCAAATATTAAAGATTATTTTATTGGGTAAAAATTTTTTTATTAGCTTATAGATTGTTAACAAAAATTTTCTCATTTGTGTGGCAACTCTTTAGTTCAATCTATTCTAACAGTTTTAACAAATTAAATATTTAACAAAATATATTTTTATCCTTTTGAACTAAAGATTAATTTACTATATTCAATTAAAATATATTTATTTAAAATTTTACAAAAAGTTTCATCATGAGTAATAAAGAAAACTATATAAGAGTTCCTTATGGTTCTACAGTGCATGGTCAAGAGGAAATTGAAGCTGTAGTAAATGTGTTGAAGACCTCAACGCAAATGTCAACTCATGTTCGAGAGTTTGAAGAAAAAATAGCAAAGCTATTCAATAAAGATCATGGTGTAATGGTGAATTCAGGTACATCTGCTTTATATCTTGCTTTTGAGGCTCTGGGCCTGCAGAAGGGCTCAGAAGTTATTACACCTGCACTTACGTTTGGAACAACAGTGGCTTGTCTTGTCAAAAATGACTTAGTCCCGGTATTTGTTGATGTTAAAAAAAATACTTATTGCATTGATGAAACGCAGATTGAATCAAAGATTACTAAAAATACTTCTGCAATTATTGCACCAGATCTAATGGGTAATATTTGTGAATGGCCTGTTATATATGATTTGGCAAAAAAATATGGGCTAAAAATTGTAGTTGATTCAGCAGATACGCTTGGTGCAACTTATGCAGGAAAACCTACAGGAGAATTCTCAGATGTTGCCATTACTAGTTTTTATGGATCTCATATTATTAATGGTGCTGGGAATGGGGGGATGATAGTTACTTCTGACAATCAAATTGCTGAAAAGTGCAAACTTCTTCGTTCATGGGGAAGGAGCTCTTCATTGTTTGTTGAAAGCGAGGCAATAGAAAATAGATTTGATATTCATCTTGATGGAATACAATATGACGCCAAGTTTGTCTTTGAAGAGGCAGGATATCAGTTAGAACCATCAGAAATCAGTGCTGCATTTGCTTTAGTCCAGCTTGGGAAACTAGATCAAAACATGAGCCTAAGAAATGAACACTTTCGATCTCATAGCAACTTCTTTGCTCAATATCCCGACTTCTTTACCTTACCCATACAAAACTCAAATGCGCATACTTGCTGGTTAGCATACCCAATGGTGATTAATGAGGACGCACCATTTTCTAGAACTGATTTACAAATTTTTCTAGAAAAAAGAAACATTCAAACTAGAGTTGTGTTTACTGGAAATATTCTAAGGCAGCCGATGATGAAAAATGTAAATTATATTGGAAATGCAGATGATTACATGAATGCTGATAGAATTATGAAACAAGGAATTCTTCTTGCATGTCATCATGGGTTGACTGACGAAATGATTGAACACTTATATTCAAGCATTAAAATTTTTATCGATAACCATTCATAGATTTGATACCAAAGATATTTAAAGTTTTTACTTTTTCTCTCTCATTGGTACTAATTTATACTTATCTGATATCGTACTTCGATTTTATTACGCTTTCTCCTGATTCAGTTAGGTTTATTCATTTTTGGCAGAATGCTTTTTTTGCAGACCAAGACAATCTTTTTATGTCACATAATTATTTTGTTAACTTGTTCAATAGCATGTCTAATGCTATTCAAGCTTCAAATTTTTATGATTTAGGTCGGGGTAGGCTAGTTATGTATGGGTTATATGGCCTAGACAGCATATTTTTTCGTTCTTTTGAAATCCTTCCTTTAAATTTAGTCATATTTTGCGTGATGCTGCTTAATAGTAATGCAGTTGCTATGCTAATCACGCGCCATGCTTCTTCTGCAAAGACCGATATTTATTTTTTAACTTTTTTTATTATTTTAATAAATGCAATTTCGTTGAGTACAACGATGTATTTTGCAATTTATGGAAAGTATATTTGTTTAACATTTATACTATATTTCTTTGTTTTTCAATCTCAGTTTCTAAGATTGTTTATGCTGGCTCTTGCATCTTTTACTGACGAGATTGGTATGTTTTGTGCTCTGATAATTTGCTTCACGTACTTTCTTAGATACTCGCTAAGTCGATCTGAAGGGGCTGAAATAACATTTGTAAAATTTTTGAATAAAATTTTTCTTAGTTCTCTAGCATGCTTCTTACTGATGATATCTTTCTTTCTTTGTGTATTTTTCTTCCTAGACTCTACACCTTTTCAATTCCCTAAGTATGCTGCTAGGGGCGTTATTTGGTTATTAGATCCATGGATATTATTTGAGAAACTGCTACAAATCGTATGGAGCATCGAGATTTTTCTTATTGGTTCATCACTCGAATCAAAATCAATTCTATTTATCCCAGCTGTGTTTCTTCTTGGCTTTGCAATATTTCATCTAAAAAAAATAGTCCAAAAAGGTTTTGAATCCAATTTATCAAATTGCATTATCTTTTTTCAGAATTTTACATTCTCATCAAAAAAATATTTGCTAATTTTTTGGTTAGTTGTCACTTTTTTAATGCTGGCAGCTCTGCCAGCTAGTATCTTTTCATATCAGACCTACTCATATCCTTTATTTCTTTCTGTCTCAATTGTTCTTTTGTTGATTCTGCTGATGAAGCTTGATTCTAAAAATCTTAGAAATCTTATGCTAGTTATATGTGGCCTTCATATTCTGACACTTCCGTATATGGCTTCAAATATAAATTCTTCCAATTCGAATCATTTGCTTCAAGATTCTTCAGTTTTGCCTTCAGAAATAGTGCAAATGCATATAGCTATAAATAATATTCGAAAAAATCAGAATTATGAATTATTTGATGTAATAAATAATTACCAAGAAATTGATTTTTCTGGAATGTGGTACTACTCCTATAATGAGCATTATAAATCTTCTTTTAAAATCGATGATTTTGGAAATACAGTCCTAGAAGAAAAATATTTTCCTATTCTAGGAAATGTGAGAGTAATGGCATGGCCATATTTCGATAGAAATCTTACTGAAAGAAAATTTTTAAAAAATAAACCACAATATTTTGATGAAATTATAGATGATCAATAATACTAATTTCAGTGAAGATTAAAAAAATTATTTATATCTTCAAAAGTCTTTTGCTTTATTGTTTCACTTCCAAAAAAATTCTTGTACCAACTTACAGTCCACTCAATAGTATCTTGTTGAGAAAGTTTATTTTTCCAATCCAAATCATTTTTTGCTTTTGAAGAATCTAAACGCAGAATTGTTGATTCATAATAATCTTTATCACTATTCATAATTTCTACTTTTGTATTCTCTTCTCCCCAATTTTTAATAAATAATCTTGCAACTTCCATGACATTAAGTTCATGGCTTTTAGGTGGACCAAAATTATATGCAGCGAATGGTTCTTTTTGATCAGCCAAATTTAATCCAAGTTTTATATACCCATTTACTACGTCCAATACATGCTGCCATGGTCTGACTGATTTAGGATTACGTAGGATAATATTTTGGGCTGATGAAAGAGAGCATACTAGATCGGTTACAATTCTATCTTCCGCCCAATCTCCTCCACCAATGATATTGCCAGCTCTAGCAGATGCAAATTTTGATGCACAATCACTGGTAAAAAATGAATTGGCAAATGACTCTATTACAATTTCACATGCTGCCTTTGATGCGCTATAGGGATCAAATCCCCCTAATGGATCATCTTCCTTAAAAGCCAATCCATGTTCTAGATTCTTGTAACACTTATCAGAGGTAACTACTATACAGTCTATCTTTTTATCTTGATCTTTTATGCAATTTAAAATATTCAAAGTCCCGATAATGTTTGTATCAAAAGTTTTAATTGGCTCTTTATAACTTTTTCTAACAATAGGCTGCGCAGCAAGATGGAAAACAATATCAGGGTCAACCTCATCATATATTTGTTGCATTAACCCCGCATCAAGAATATTACCAATAAAGCTTTTTTCAATATGATCTGCCAAATCAAGAACTTTATAAAACGAGGGATCCGTAATAGGGTCAAGACCCAATCCAAATACTTTAGCCTCAAAATGGGATTGAAGAGTCAGTGCAAGCCATCCACCAACAAAACCTGTTGCCCCTGTAATGAGTATCTTTTTATCTTTATAATATTCCTTCAGTTTATTCACAGAGCCATCTTAACAAATTTATAGTGCTGAAAAACTTTTTTCATAAATACAAATCAATCATTTTTTTTAGATTTATTTTAGCCGGTCTTATTAACTCCGTTTTTGGTTTCAGTATCGGTATTATCTTTTTATATATTTTGCCTTTTCATTACTCATTGAGCATATTGCTTGCAACATGCGTAGGTGTAATTTTTAATTATCTTATTTCATTAAGATTTGTCTTTCGTGCTGCAGGTAGCAACACTAGATTAGCCTTGTTTATATGTATTTATGCAACTATGTATTTAATGCATATGGCCTTGATGACCATTTTAATATTTAAAATAAATGTAAGTGATATAATTGCATATGCAACATCAGCGCCTGTAATTATTTTGTTAACCTACGTAGCACTGAAAAAAATAGTATTTTCAAATGAAAAAGATATCAATAATAACTCCAACATATAATGAAGAAGGTAATGTCAAAGCATTAGTTGAGGCTATTAATAAAGTTATTTTCCAAGAAAAAGATTACCTCTTTGAACATATCTTTATAGATAATGCTTCTGAGGATAATACTATCAATGAGATTCATTCTCTTATTAATATATTTCCTCATATAGGTTTGATAGTAAACAATAGAAACTTTGGTCAAATACGCTCACCTTTTCATGCAATCTCTTTAACAGAATCTGATGCAACGATTCAATTATGTGCAGACTTGCAAGAACCTCCAGAACTTATCCATAATTTTATAAGAGAATGGGAAAAGGGTGCATTAGTTGTAGGTGGTGTAAAAGAATCCTCTGCTGAAAGTAAATTTATGTATATGATGCGAAATTTATATTATAAAGCTCTATCCCTTGTAACAGAGCATCATTTGGTCTCTCAATTTACTGGTTTTGGCCTATATGATCGAATTGTAATCAAAGAATTAAAGTCTATCAAAGATCTTTACCCTTATACTAGAGGCCTAATATCAGATCTTGGTTTTTATGTTTTAGAGATACCGTATAAGCAAAGAGAGCGAAGGGCTGGAAAATCAAAAAATAATTTTTTGTCTCTATTTGATTATGCTGTTGTCGGGTTAATTAGCAACTCTAAAATGCCCATAAGGATTGCAACAATTATTGGGTTTGCATTTTCTGCATTTTCATTTTGTATTGGTTTGGTATATCTAGTTTTAAAAATTCTATATTGGAACTCATTTGAGCTTGGCTTGTCTCCAATATTAATCCTTATTTCTTTTGGATTTTCTATTATAATTTTTTTCCTAGGAATTTTAGGAGAGTATATAGGCTCTATCCACTCAGAGGCTCTAACACGCAAAAGGGTAATTGAAAAAGATAGGATTAATTTCCCAGTAAAAATTCCTCTTCATTTCAAAGACACACAATGATTTTTTAATAGATTTATTAGTTTATAATCATCCATTGTAGTTATATTTAGGTAAAAAAATGTTTAGTAAATATACAAAAAATGAAGATCCATACGTAATTGCTGAAATTGGACAAAATCATCAAGGTGACTTAGATAAAGCAAGAGAATTTATAAGAATCTTTGCATTTGAGGGAGCTGATGCAGTTAAATTTCAAACTCGTAATAATAAGTTTCTTTTTTCTGATGATGCATACAATAAAAATTATGATAGCGAGAACGCATTTGCTGCAACATATGGTGCGCATAGGGAAAAATTAGAGCTAGATCTAGACTGGTTACCAACACTAAAGCAGGATTGCATTGATCATGGGGTAGATTTTATGTCTACACCATTTGATGAGCCAAGTCTTGCAGTTTTAGATAATTTAGATGTAGATGTAATCAAGATAGCATCTTTTGATTTAGGCAATCTTCCGTTCATCAATAAGATCGCTCAAACAGGACGCCCAATTGTGATGAGCATTGGGGGAGGAAAGATCGATCAAATCCGCTCTAGTATAGAGTTGATACTTCAGCATCATGATGATATTGCCCTATTGCATTGCGTTTCTGAATATCCTTGTGAATATAATAGATTAGGCTTAAGCAATATTGAATTTTTGTTAGATGAATTCCCCTCTGTTACAGTTGGTTCTTCTGACCACTTTAATGGGACCTTGTCAGGGCCGGTCGCTTATATGTTGGGTGCAAGAGTCTTTGAAAAACATGTAACTTTAAACAGGGCATGGCCTGGAACAGATCATAGTTTTGCTCTTGAGCCCGATGGATTTAGGAAGTTTTGTCGTGATATAAAGCGTGTTCGCCATATGATGCCTCCTAAACCTGATGATGATCTTGGAAATGAATTTGTTTTCCAAAAATTAGGTAAATCTATTGTTGCTGCTGTTGATATCGATGCTGGCGAAACAATTACCCTTGATATGCTTTCGGGTAAGATTTTTAATAATCATTTTATTCCAGTTAGAGACTCAAATAAGGTAATAGGCAAAATAACTAATTGTAAAATTGAAGCTGGCCAGCCAATAGAATTCAAGAATTTTAGTTGATAATGCTTTCTACAAAACAATTAAAATCTATCGAATTAGTTGGCTTTGATTTTGATGGAGTGTTTACGGACAATGCTGTGTACGTCGATGAGAATGGCAAGGAGACTGTTCGTTGCTGGAGAAGCGATGGATTAGGTCTTGCTCGACTTAAAGATATCGGTATAAAAACTTATATTATTTCAACAGAAAAAAATCCACTTGTAGCTAGAAGAGCTCAAAAGCTTAAGGTTCCTTGTTTGCATGATGTTAAGAATAAACGTGATGCAATAGAGAAAGTTTGTTCAGACCTAGACGTTAGTCCAAATAAAGTGATGTTTGTTGGAAATGATATAAATGATATTCCTGCATTCAAAATCGTTGGTATGCCCATAGGAGTAGGAGATGCTGACCCATGTATAGATTCTTTTGTAACTCATAAATTGAGCAAATCAGGTGGATATGGTGCCGTAAGAGAGATCTGTGATTTGATTTATGAGGCAAATATTTCCTAGCAGCCCAAATGATGAGAAATTATAGCTACAATTTATTTGATACAAGCAACGAGGTTGTTGTTATAACCGGAGTGTCTGGAGGTTTAGGAATGGAGTATGCTCTTGCTTTGTTGAAATCAAATGCTCGAGTTGTAGGATTGGATATTTTAGAATCAAAACTTATAAAAAATCTAGCAAACGAATATCCCAAAAATTTTTATTTTCAACTAACAGATGTCACTGACAAAATTGATATAGAAAAATCTTTAAAAAACATAATAAATAAGTTTGGTAAAGTCACCGTTTTAATTAACAACGCGGCCATAGATTCCCCTCCATCTTCTTCAAAAAAAGAGAATGGGCCATTTGAATCTTACCCTGAGGAATCATGGGATAAAGTGATGGATGTTAATTTAAAAAGTATTTTCTTATGCTCCCAAGTTTTTGGAAAAAAAATGGCAGAGCAAAAAAATGGCTCAATAATTAATATTTCATCTATTTATGGAATGGTCTCACCTGACCAAAGTATTTATGATTACAGAAGAAAGAAAGGTGATGATTTTTATAAACCTATAGCATATTCAGTGTCTAAATCAGGAGTTTTAAACCTTACTAGATATCTATCAACTTATTGGGCTAAAGATAATGTAAGAGTAAATTCCTTAACTTTAGGAGGCGTCTTTAATGATCAAGATAAAGATTTTTTAGATGCCTATACCAGAAGAATTCCTATAGGAAGAATGGCAAATATCAGTGATTATAATGGAGCTATAATTTTTCTAGCCAGCAGTGCCTCTAGTTATATGACAGGTTCGAATTTAGTAATAGATGGGGGTTGGACGGCAATATAAATGAGTGAAGTAAAAAAAATCTTTAACTGGGTCAATGGTGAATCAGTATTGCAAAATTCCCATGAGACAGAATGGCTCAAGAAATATGATCCTCACTCTGGAAACTTGCAAGCATTATTTGTCGATACTTCTAAACAAAATCTTGAATTTGCAATTGATAAAGCTGAGTCTGCATTTTCATCATGGTCCTCCTTAACATCAGTAAATCGTGGCCAGATCCTAATGAATTTTGCAGACCAAATGAAAAAACATAGGAATGAGTTAGCAGAATGTGTTGCAAGTGAAACAGGAAAAAATATTCCTGATGCAGATGGGGAGGTCACAGGATCTATAATGCAAGCTGAATTTTTTGCATCAGAGGGCATGAGATTATATGGACAAACGCTAAATTCATCTGCTCAAGGAAAAACAAGTTTTACAATACGTCAGCCTCATGGAGTTGCTGCTTTAATTGTTCCGGCGAATACACCAATTGCAAATATTGCGTGGAAAATTTTCCCTGCTCTTATTTGTGGAAATACTATTGTATTAAAATCCTCAGAGGATGCGCCTGAAGTTGCATCATTGATGGGAGTTCTTTCCAAAAAAGCCGGATTACCTGATGGAGTCTTAAATATTATTCACGGTAAAGGTGAAAAATCTGGAGCAATGTTAGTTGATGATCCTAGAATAAAGGTTATTAGTTTTACAGGCTCAACAATTGTAGGGCAAAAGATTGCAGATAGTGCAAATAGAAGATTGGCAAGAGTTTCTCTTGAACTAGGAGGCAAAAATCCTTTTGTTGTATGTGAAGATGCTGATATTGATAATGCAATTAATTGGTCTATTAAGTCAGCATTTAGCAATGCAGGACAAAGATGCGCATCAGGAAGCAGAATAATAGTTTTTCAAGAAATCTATGAAAAATTTAAGGAAAAGTTAATATTAAAAACTAAGTCACTTAAGCTTGGCATTGATTCTGATTGTGATTTAGGCCCAGTCATTAATAAAAAACAGCATTTGAATATACTGAAAGTTATTCAAAGTAGCCCATTGGATAATGGCAATATTCTTTGCGGTGGAGGAATACCAGAAGATGAAAAATTATCACATGGATATTACATTGAACCAACAATTATTGAAGGGCTTGATGAGAATTCATTTATAAATCAAAATGAAATTTTTGGTCCCGTTGCTACACTATCAATGGTTCAGGATATCGAACATGCTTTGGAAGTCGCTAATAATTCTAGTTACGGATTAACATCGTCCATTCATACAAAAGATATTGATAGAGCAATATGGTTTGCAAAAAACATAAGATCTGGTGTTGCTAATATAAACTGCGGGACATACGGTAGTGAAGCGCACATGCCTTTCGGTGGTTTTGGATTATCTGGTAATGGATCAAGAGAGCCTGGAACAGAGGCAATTGGCTTTTACTCGGAATTAAAAAATATTTCCATACTATCAATCGAATAGATATTTTTTTAAAAAATTCAAGAGAGTATTAATTTTTAACAAAAACATAAGAAAAAAGATGATTCAAAGTAAAAGTAAAAGTTTTTTATCATTGTTACAA
>Ga0181564_10005011_pt1 | contig 11095 bp, 9 predicted proteins | sample 011ome_24_FD_134512 | JGI IMG/M metagenome (GOLD analysis project Ga0181564, IMG submission 134512) | Coastal salt marsh microbial communities from the Groves Creek Marsh, Skidaway Island, Georgia - 011513CT metaG (megahit assembly) | ecosystem: Environmental > Aquatic > Marine > Intertidal zone... | reverse complement strand
TAAAATCCACTCACAAATATTAGAATATCACCATCTATTTCGCTTTTGATTTTTTTTATCTCGATACAAACTCTACTCCATATACTTTCATTATTTGTAATGGACGATATAATTTTTGAACTGGATAATTTTTAATGAATAACTCTATAATTTTTGAATCAGATAAATAATTTTTTAATTTATTTGTTTCAATTGTAGCGGAAGTTAAAATTATTCGTATATTAGGTCGTTCTGTTTCTTGTAACTTTTTTAAAAGTGCCAAAGACGCATCCATTTGAAGTGATCTTTCATGGAATTCATCAAATATTACAACCTCAACTCGCGATAAAAAACGGTCTGATATTATTTTACGAAAAAGAATGCCATCAGTAAGATAAATTATTTTACTTCTATCTGATGCTTTATTTTCAAAACGGACCTGGTACCCAATGCAATGACCCATTTCAGAGTTGGTTAATTGAGCGGCCTTTGTCGCCAAAGAACGAGCTGCAATTCTCCTGGGCTGCACAACTAATATTTGTCCACTAACTAACTTTTTTTGGAATAACAAGATTGGCAAACCAAGCGATTTACCCGAGCCAGTAGGAGATTTTATAATTAAATTTTTTGCTTCGCCCAAACCTTCCTCGATTTGGTCAAAACTTTTAAAAATTGGTAAATTTGTTAAATCTGCCATTTTCCAAGATTTAACAATCTGGAAAATTATTCAATGGAAAATAAAAAGTGGGGGGCATTGCCCCCCACTTTTTAATCAAGAAATCTTTATTCTTTTAGGTTTTTGTAATCTTTTCTTCGGAATTGTTATACTCAAAATTCCATTTTCTAATTTTGCACTTATCTTTAATTGATTACAAGAAACTGGAATTTTGAATGATTTCTCAAAAGAGTAATTTGAAAATATATCGTCTTTAAGACTTTTATTTTTCTTTGTATCTGACTTTACTTTTAGAATAGAATTTTGTTCTGAAATAAAAATTTCATCTTTTGAAAAAGAAGGTACCAATAATTCGATTTTGAAAAAATTCTTATCTTCAAAAATTTGAGTTCGGACATCAAATTCCTTGTTTTCAGTATACATTCTTAAATGAGTAGAATCTTTTCTAATCAGATCTTCAAACACAAGGTCAAAGTATACGGGATGACTATTTAATACATTAGTTTTTTTAATTATCATAGTTTTTTTGGGTTAATGATTTAATTTATAGATTGCAATTCCTGCACCACTTTTTTATTTATTTAAGTCGTTAATAATCAATGCTTTGCTCAAAATAACCAGGATTATATGCGACAATATGGCACACTAGAGGGGCAGCGGGGATTTAAGTGGAGCCAGAATGGCTCTTTGCTTATTTACTTAAAAAGAGAGCGATAAGAATCAAGTAACTTTATGGACGGTTTATCTCCTTTTTGAGCTGCGACAGAAAGCCATTGTTTTGCCAGCTTTAAATCTTTACTTTTTCCTTTGCCGCTTAAATACATAAGTCCAACAAATCTTGCTGCTTCTGGATTACCACCTTGTGCTAGAGGATAAAAAAGTTCAAATGCCTTAGCATAGTTTTGCTCAACCCCCACACCTGTATAAAGTTTCCTTGCGTTGTTAATAATATCACGATCATTTGTTCTGGAATAATCTGACTGAATTTCTCTTACAGTATTTTTAGGTGTAATTGAAAAATTATCTATTTCACCATTCCCTCTTTTCTTTAAGTAATCTCTTGCCCACTGGTGATTCTGAGCTGCAGCAGTCTTTAATAACCTGATCCCCTCTGAAGTATTTTTAGGCACACCTTCCCCCCCTTCCAAATAAAGTAAACCCAATTGGCACTGAGCCTCAGAAAAATTTTGTTTTACAGCTAATTGTAACCACTGTGATGCCTTGTATATGTTTTTCTCAACCCCATCCCCATTGTAATAAGCCATACCTAAGTTAAACCTTGCCGTTAAGGATTTTGCTTTAACAGCTTCTGACAACAACTCTATTCCTTTCTCTGGGTTTTGCTTTAGCAACCCAGGAAGACCCCTTAAATAAAGAGCACCAATAGTAGCTTGAGCCTGAGGATAGCCTCTTTCTGCAGAACGTTTAAACAAGTCCAATGCTCGATGAACATTAGTCGGGATAACCTGAAAATCTATTTCCCCCATACAATACATGGCAACAGGATCTCCATCAGATGCATACCTCTGCAACTTTAAAGCTGCATCCTGGTACAAGGTAGTTGCTTGCACAAAATCTCCTTCAGACATTGCAATATTTGCTAAATTATAAGAACCAAAAGGGTGTCCCTTAGACTCAGCTACCTTTGACCACTTTCGAGATAAGTTTAAATTAACGGAAGAACCTGCCTCTCCTGACCTTAAATAAATCCCTAATAAACCTTGAAAGTAGGTTGATCCAGATTGTGCACGCTTGATAATTTCAGTGTAGGTGAAATCCTTATCCCAACGCTCAGTACTGGTAAAAGCAATATGGCAATAAAAAAGTAGAAGCAAATAAAGAACATATCTAGGAAATACCATACTTTTAAAATAGATATTTTCATTGAGTCTTCCAAGCTTGAAAAAAAAGGTTTATTAAAAGATAATTAAAAATTTGAACACATACTTGATATTAATCCAAGCAAGAATTACCCTTTTCTTTCTATCTCTTGCTTATGTATTTACAGGAAATTTTTACGGAAAATCTGAAATTACACTTTCAGATAAAAAATTAATCGATATCCTCAACAGCCAAGAAAAGTTTTTTTCACAATCACAAGATAGATTAAATATTGACATAAGAGAATTGGGCAGGCAAGCACAAGAAATAGTCAGTGCTTACGAGAGTTATCTGAGCCAAAACTCTGATGATACAAATGCTTTAATTCTTTTTGGTAAGTTTCTCAAGAAAGTTGGTCAGGAAGAGCACGCCATTGAATATTTTGTGAAGGCTGATGAAGTAAATCCAAAACTTGCAGTCGTAAAACAACAACTCGCTAATTATTTAATTGAAAATGGAAAACCAGTTGATGCATTCCCTTACTTAATTTTAACCGTTGAACTGGCTCCATTCACTGCAGCCTATCATTTCAATTTAGGAAACTTTATTTATTTATTTGAAGATGACTTGATAAACGATGGTATTTTATCAAGAAAATCTTCTCAATCGTTTATGCATCGTTCATTTCAAAAAGCTTGTGAAATAGATACTAAGAACTTCGAATATTATCTAAGATACGCACAAAGCTTTTTTGATTATCCAGAATCTAATAAAGAAGAAGCTTTATCTATATGGCAAAAAATTGAAAAAAATTTCCCTAAAAGATCTGATTTAGAGAATGAATATTTTAGACTTTGTAGAGCGAGAATTCTTCTTGAACTTGGAAGAAAAAAAGAAGCACATATCCTTTTAAATACTGTAAAATCAAATTCATTAGAAAAAGTTAAAAAAACGCTTTTAAACAGAACTCATAAAAACCAAAAAAATCAGGATTTAAAGCCTCACACGAAACAGAGTTTTTTTAAAACTGATCAAAAAATCTTTCTACCATCTGATCCTCACTTGAAAAGATTACAAAAAATGGCTGCTGACTTTCTTGAAGAAAAAATGCTCAGCGAACTAAAGTCAGATGCAATACGTGCCAAATACAATAATAAAGGAGAAATCGAAATTGAATTTTCCAAAGTGCCATAACCAATTAATTTTACTTTTAAACATTTTCTCGTAAATCACATTACATAATGCATAAATAATTTCATGCGAAGCATTGCAAAATTTAAAGAAGAAAGATTAGCTCTTCGTTTCTGGAACTATCTTCAAACGATTGATGTAGAATCATCCCTAGAAGAAGACGACATTCAAAAAGAATGGCTTATCTGGGTACTTGATGAGGAAAAGCTCGATCTATCCATCAACGAAAAGAACGAATTCGTAAAAAATCCTGACGATCCAAAATATATAACAAATGGTAAAAAGACAATTCATGACAAGCATGATGAAGTAAAAACCAATTCCCGTTATAAAAATTATAATCTAAAAGATAAATGGTTTAAGCAAGAAAGTAGACTTGGAATGGTATCTCTTGCACTAATCATAACCTCTGTCGCTGTATTTCTTATTTCTGGAGCTGGAAAAAATTATCAGGTTATTGGACCATTTCTTATATCAGAAAAAAACAATATATATTTCTCAGAATTTTTAAGCGGACAATTATGGCGAGTTGTCACACCTATTTTTCTTCATTTTGGTTTCTTGCACATCATATTTAACATGTATTGGCTTTATTATTTTGGTGGTCAAATTGAAAAAAGAAAAGGATCTGCGTTTATCGCTATTTTTATAATTTTAACGGCTATTTTTTCAAATATTGCTCAATATATTATTACCGGCCCTGAATTTGGTGGAATGTCAGGCGTTGTTTATGCACTACTAGGCTATATATGGATTAAATCAAAATTTGACCCTGGAGATGGTCTCTACATTGAGCAATCCACAGCTTTAATTCTGGTTGCCTGGCTTTTGCTTTGCTTCGTTATGCCAATAGCCCCTGGTTTTTCAGGTGGCGTTGCTAATTGGGCTCATGCTGGGGGATTAATTTCAGGAGCAGGGTGGGGATACATTTCCGCAATCAGATGGAATCGAAAATAAAGTTAATTTCGAACTAGCTCATAAATAGCCAACCCAGATCGCAAATTAGGTAAAAATTTACAAATAGTTTTCCAATTACCCTGATGAAAAACTTTTCGTCCAATTTTTGACCTAGACCAGTTATCCAAATTGCTAGAACAGAAAGATTCAAATTCTTTAACTGAAAAATGATTTCTCGGATGACTATCATCCCAATTCTTTGGATAAACATCATTCGTTATACGTGAACCATATTTTAAGAAATGTAATCGATTTTTCCAATATCCATGATTCACAAAACTAATGGCAACCCTTTTACCTACTCTTAATGCGTCTAATATGATTTGACCGGGTTCCGGGAGCTCCTCAACCATTCTTGAGAAAACGACCCAATCAAACGAATCATCGGGTAAAATATTCAATGCATCTTTTATATCAGCCTGTAGTACAGGAACTCCTCGGGATATACAGGACATTGCTTTATCAGTGTCAAAATCAACACCAAGGCCAATTATATTTTTAGTTTTTCTTAAATGCTCAAGTAATAATCCACTTCCGCACCCTAGGTCTAAAACTTTTTGCTTTCTAGTGACCCAATCACCAATAACTCTTAAATCAGATTCTTTTTTAATATCCGATCTAGTATTCTTATGCTTATTTTTACTTACCTCTAATTGAGGTAGATTCTCTTTATCACTACTCTCTAAAAATGATCTTATAAGCCGAAGAAATTTATTCGATTTTAACAAAAATGAATCATGACCATGTTGGTGGTTAATTTCCAAATACGATCCATTTTTTCCAAGCCTTTGAAGAGATTCGGCAATCATCTTATTTTGCTTAGGAGTATACAGCCAATCGGATGTGAATCCGACGACCATAACTTTAGAAAGCACACTTTCTAAATTAACATCTAATCCTCTATCTCCAATCAGATCAAACCTATCCAATGCCTTGGTAAGTTTTATATATGTATTTGCATCAAAGCGATCTACAAACTTTAAGCCTTGGTGATGCAAATAGCTTTCAACGGCAAATTTTAAATTACCTTCATCAAAATAGTCACTAACTAATTGTGCTGCATTCATTTGCTCACGACCAAATTTTTGGGACATGCCTTCGTCTGATAAATATGTAATATGGGCCATCATTCTAGCAACAGCCAAACCCATTTCAGGCCGACTTGTTTTATCATAATCACCATTATTCCATTTAGGATCACCCATAATGGATGTTCGACCAACTTCGTTAAACGCAATTGTCTGAGCACTATGTTGAGGTGTTGCGGCAATAATTATCGCACTTTCAACATATGAAGGGAACTCAACAATCCATTGCAATGCTTGCATGCCTCCCATACTGCCGCCCACCACCGCATATAGGGAAGAAACTCCCAAATAGTCCAACAAGAGTTTTTGGGCACGAACCATATCCTTAATTGTTAATTCAGGAAATTGCATACCGTATGGCTTTCCGGTTAATGGATTCGTAGAGGTTGGCCCAGTTGAACCCTGGCAGGCACCGAGACAATTTGAACAAATTACAAAAAACTCATTGGTGTCAATCGCCTTGCCTGGGCCGACGGCATGATCCCACCAACCTTTTCTTTGATCTTTTAAATATTTTCCTGCGACATGATGGTCTCCAGTTAGGGCATGACAAATTAAAATAACATTGTTTTTATCCTCATTTAATTCGCCATAAGTCTCATAAGTTAATTGAAACTCTTTCAATTCGCCATGAACCATAGAAAAAGGATGTTGATGTTTAAAAACACTCGGAGTGACATAGCCTATGCTGCCCACATCAATTAATTGCTCTTTTTCTTTATTAGTTTTCATTCAGTGTGCAGGCAAAATAATCGTTGCCTACTATAATTGAGCTTATCAGGAGATAGTTTCCAGCAAAGCGTCATTTATGTCATAATTACTATGAACCGCTTTGACATCTTCAAGGTCTTCTAAATTTTCAACTAATTTAAGAATTTTTTTCGCAGCATCTTCATCAGAAACTTCAACTAAGTTATTTGGTAAATATGCAAGTTCAGAAGAATCAGGCTCAATCGTCGCATCTGACAATGCACCAGCAATTTTATCATAATTTGCAGTCTCACAAATGACCTCAAAATGTTCTTCTTCAACAATTACATCCTCAGCATCATTTTCTAAGGCGATTTCAGTAAGGGCATCTTCATCTATTTTTTCTTTGGCAATGAGAATTTGTCCTTTTCTCTTAAAATTAAAAGCAAGCGCACCTGCTCCAGCCAAATTACCACCCGCCTTTGTAAATGTGCTTCTAACTTCCGAAGCTGACCGATTCTTATTGTCGGTAGTTACCTCAACAATAAGCCCAACTCCTCCTGGTCCATATCCCTCGTAGAGAAGTTCCTCTATAATTACGCCACCAAGTTCTCCTGTCCCTTTCTTTATAGCCCTATCAATATTGTCAGCAGGCATATTGGCTTGCTTAGCTTTAGTAATTAATGTCCTAAGCCTTGGATTAAATTCTGGATCTTTTCCGCCATCTCTAGCAGACAATGTAATCTCTTTACTTATAACACTAAATATTTTTCCCCTTTTAGCGTCAACTGCGGCTTTGTGCCTTTTGGTTGTAGCCCATTTACTGTGTCCTGACATTATTTAAAGGGAAAATAAGATTATCGGAATTTGTCAAGTTTACTTAGATGCTTTGTCCATTAAATATGAATATGCACTTTCAAGCCTGTCCTTTTTTTCCATTGCCTGCCTTCTTTTAGATAAGCTCATGCTATCTAATTTTGCATCAGAATAATTCTTCGATCTAATCTCAAAATTATTCTTCAAAATAGTAACATCAATTTCCCCTCTACCTTTAAGCCCAAGTAAATTACGATATTTTTTTTCTTTATCTGAAATATCTACTTTTTTTGAATTTGAATCAATATTTTCATCACTATCTTCAAGTAATTTGGATGTCGTCTCATTTCCATCCGTTTTATTTTTCGTAATTAAAGTTTGAAATATAGTCATTAAATTCTGAACAGTCCAGTAAAGTACCAGTGCTGAGGAAAAGAAGTATAGAAAAATCAAAAACATGAACGGCATAAAACGCATCATTTTTGCATTTATTCTTTGGGCATCGCTAAGCTCTGGCCCCATTTGCATGGGGTTCAATTTCATTTGAAGCCATTGAGTAACAACCATTAGAATTGGTAATATGTTTAAAGAAAAACCCTGAATTTGCCCGACATGATCCTGCTCAGATAAATCTTTAGCCCATAAAAAACTTTGGCCATATAATTCGGCGGCTGAACGAAGCATCCAGAACATACCTAGAAATATTGGGATCTGAATTAAAATAGGCCAACAACCGGCAAATGGATTAACCTTGTGCTCCTTATAAAACTTCATCATTTCCTGATTAAGCTTTTGTGAATTCCCCTTATGTTTTTCTCTCAGCTTTGCCATCGGCCCCTGTAGGGATTGCATTTTCTTTTGCGATCTCGTTGCTTGTGCAGTAAGAGGCCAAAGAATTAGCTTTACCAATATTGTTAAAACAATAATTGCCAATCCATAGCTGCCCAACAGGTTGTAGAGTTTATTGAGTACCCAACTTAGCGGTTCAGATATCCACCAAAAAACACCAAACTGCATAACTTTCTTTTGCTCATGTCCTAATTCAGCAAGACCAGAATAATCTTTAGGACCAGCATAAATTTGAAAATTGAGTTCCTTGCTTTGATTAGGCCTCAAGATACCTAAAGGAACGGATATGGAACCGGTAATTCCTTGACTCTCAACGTCTTTACTATCAATGGGTTGAATAGTTTGACCATTTACCCAAACATTACCTAAACTTTCTATGGGCCGTACTATATTAATGAAAAATTGATTATTAACACAGGCCCATTTTGCTTGAGATAGTTTTCTAGTTTCTAAATTTCCATTTATTCCCATCTCATTGAGTTGAAAGAACTCTTCTTTTTCTCCATCTATTCTTCCACTACATTCGGCACAAGAACAACCCTCCGCTAGAGGTAATCCATCATTAAAATACCCAACATTCAAGTATGTTGCAGCGTTATCGAATGGATTATACAACCTATTCATTCGAAAAGCTGAACCAAGATTTAATTTAATTCGGTTTAACTCTAGAGAGTTATCACTCAGATTTGTTAAAATTGTTTTGTGATCGAAAACATAACTTTGATTATCCTCCCTAGAGTAATACCTTTCTATCCTTAATTCCCCGGGTTTCTCCCATTTATATACCACAGAATCATCGCCACTCCTAACAATCTCATATTTCTCGGGCGTAGGAAAACCATATAACTTATTGCCGCTTTCATCCTCAAATGAAAGAGACAACATCGGGTCTTCAAAATGAGACATATTATAATCCCGGCTAAGTCTTGAATGCTTTTTTAGCATCACTTGTTTTATTGACCCAAAACGATTTGTAAAAATAAGAGTAGAAAATGAGTTCGTTAAACCTTTTGTTACGACTTCAGGAAAATCGATCTCTGCTGGGACACTCATTTTGGTCTTGTTATCTTCCAAGGTCGGTTCCACAGCATTCGGGGAAATATTGGGAAGACTACTAAAGTTTGTATCGAAGGTGCCTGGCACATCCTCGGAATAACTATTATCAGTAGCTTGTTTATCTAATTGTTTCTGTCCTTGCTCCCAGAGTAAGTAAAATGCACTTACTAACAAAATAATTCCTATTATAAAATTTTTCATCAATTTGAGGATGTTTTTATTAATGCAGATAAAAATCTTTTTTCTAATTCCTTAAAATTACAGCTTAAAAAGTGTGGCCTTGGCATTATTACGATCTTAGAACCTGTTGGTATTTCGTTTATATTTTTTCGAAAAATTTCCCTCAACCTTCTCTTTGCCAGGTTTCTTTGTATCGCACCACCAAATCTTCTAGAGGCAATGATACCAAGTTTAGGTAAATCTTTAGAATCGTTGCTAATATCAACCTGTAACCAAAACGGTTTATCTTTAAATCTCTTACCATTTTTTTTGACCCTTTTAAACTCCCATGATTTTCGCAATCGCATAGACGGCGAATAACATTGGCCTTTAGGTTTCAAAAAAAACGAATTGCATAAACCATCAACGAAATCTACGCGGAACTGAAGCTGTTAGATTAGCTCTTCCCTTCCGCCGACGATTTCTAAGCACTTTTCTTCCGGCACTTGTCTGATTGCGTTTTCGAAAGCCAAATTTACGAGCTCTGCGAAGTTTAGATGGATTGTAGGTAGGTTTCATTGAAAAAAGGATTAACAATAGACAACTACAATTTAAAGTCAAACCTTCACAATAAGATACTTCATTTTCATTTGAACTTGCGAAAGTTTCAATTTTTTACATAAAGGAAAGGGTTGTCCCGTTCGTCTAGTCAGGTCAGGACACCGGGTTTTCATCCCGGCAACAGGGGTTCGAATCCCCTACGGGACGCCATTTCATTCTACAATTTGTCACTTTAGATCCTACCATTAGATCACTAGATGATGACAAAAAACCTAACACCCATAAAATTAAAAGGGGTATCAGAGAATAACTTAAAGCATGTTAATCTAGAGATATATCCTGGAGAATTAACCGTTTTTACTGGGCTCAGTGGGGCTGGAAAATCTACCTTATTATTTGATGTCTTGCATGCGGAAGGCCAGAGGAAATATGTTGAAACCTTTAGTCCATATGTCCGTCAGTTTCTTGAAACCCTAAAAAGACCTGAAGCAGAATCCATTGAAAATGTCAGGCCTTCGATTGCAGTTGAACAAAAGAATACTATTCGCAATTCCAGATCAACTGTCGGAACAATGACAGAACTTTGTGACTACTTTAAAGTTTGGTTCTCTCAGGTTGCTTGCTTTCACGATCCAGAATCTGGAAAAAAATTACAATTTGAAACCTCCGAGACATTAACTCGAAAAGTTTTAAAAATTAAGAAACAAAATTTGATTTTTGGTTTTACGGCTAAAAGGCCAAAAAATCTTTCTTTTGAAGATTTTATTAAATTTCTTATCCAAGCCGGACATGCCAGAATATTATTCAATGGTAAATATGTTAAATTAGAAGGTCTGACAAAGAAAAATATAGACGAAAGAGAATTTTTTGTTGTCGTTGACCGCACGCTTTGCGAATCCAAAAACAAACCAAGAATCAGTGAAGCAATTTTATTGTCCATAAAACATGGGCACGGAATCGCACAAGTTAGAAACGAATTAGGAGCTGTCGAATTATCCTTACACGATGGCTTAAGGTCTCCAGTAAATGGGCATAAATTTTCCTCGTGTTCGCCGTCTTCTTTTTCCTTTAATTCACCGGTGGGTGCATGTCCTAGTTGTAAAGGATTTGGTAGAGTAATTGAAATTGATCAAAATCTTGTTATCCCAGATGAAAATCTATCCCTAAAAGATAATGCAATAAAAGCATTCTCTGGAAATGTTTACGGACATTTTAAAACTGAACTACTAAATTTTTGTAAGGAAAAAAATAT
>Ga0181564_10005004_pt1 | contig 11107 bp, 10 predicted proteins | sample 011ome_24_FD_134512 | JGI IMG/M metagenome (GOLD analysis project Ga0181564, IMG submission 134512) | Coastal salt marsh microbial communities from the Groves Creek Marsh, Skidaway Island, Georgia - 011513CT metaG (megahit assembly) | ecosystem: Environmental > Aquatic > Marine > Intertidal... | reverse complement strand
GCTTCTTTATATGTAAGTCTTGGGAATGGATATTCAGTAACTTCAAAATTTGAAAACTCTTTAAATACATTGTACATTACTGGCTCTATTGCAGAAAATACATCATCTTGTTCTACAAAAGACATTTCCATATCTAATTGATAAAACTCTCCAGGACTTCTATCTGCTCTAGCATCCTCATCTCTAAAGCAAGGTGCAATTTGAAAATATTTGTCAAAACCTCCTGCCATAATTAGCTGCTTAAATTGCTGAGGTGCCTGGGGGAGAGCATAAAATTTCCCAGGATGTAGACGGCTTGGAACAAGGTAATCTCTTGCTCCTTCAGGACTAGATGCAGTTAATATAGGTGTTTGCATTTCAAGGAAGCCAGAATCTGTCATTAATTTTCTGATAAGGGAGATTACCTTTGATCGTAAAATTAAGTTTCTATGGAGCTCATCTCTTCTTATATCCAAAAATCGATATTTTAATCTTATATCCTCAGGATATTCTTGATCACCGAATACTGGCATTGGTAATTCATTAGCACTCGATAATATATCGATTTTTTCTATAGAAACTTCAATTTTACCAGTATCGAGACTTTCATTAATTGTCTCTTTGTCTCTTAAAACTACATGCCCAGATATAGAAACAACAGACTCACTCCTTAATTTTTCAGCAACAATCAATAAATCTTCATTACTCTTATCGATAACACATTGTGTAATTCCATAATGATCTCTAAGATCAATAAATAGAAGATTTCCATGATCTCTTTTACGATGTATCCATCCAGAAATCGAAACAGAAGAACCTGAGTCGCTTTCATTGAGCTGATTACAAAAATGGGATCTATATTTATTCATGATAATAATTTAAGTTCATATATAGTAGGATTTATGGAAATAGTCCAAGATAATAAATCTTACGAGAAAGCCTGTAAATTAATAAAAAAACAGAAAATTTTATATTTGGATACGGAATTTCTTAGAGACAAAACGTATTGGCCACTTCTTTGTATTTTACAAATTAAAACTGCAAGAAAAACATTTATATTCGATTTTTTGAAAAAAGATACATTTGATTTATCAAAATTAAAGAAAATATTTGAGAACAAAAAAATATTAAAAGTAATTCACTCATGCAAGCAGGATTTAGAAGTTATCTTTTTAAATTTTAATAGCATTATTAATCCAGTTTTTGATACTCAAATAGCTTATTCTCTAATATCAGAAAAAGAAAATGTTGGATACACATCTCTTGTAAAAACAGTTACAAGAATATCATTAAACAAAGATTATCAAGTTTCGAATTGGAAACAAAGGCCACTTACTAACATGCAGCTACAATATGCTGTTAATGATGTAAAATATTTATCACAAATCTATAATTTCTTATCAAAAGAACTTATCAAAAAAAAGAAAAAGAAAGTCTTTAATGAGGAAATTAAAAGACTTAATGAAATAAAAAATATATACAAAATTGAAAATGCCTGGAAAAAGATAAAGATAAAAAAAAGAAAAAGTATTGATTTACAATTATTAAAAAATTGCGCCAAATGGAGAGAAAAAAAAGCTCAATCACTCAATTTGCCTCGCAACTGGATCGTATCGGATAAAATAATTATAAAAGCAGCTAAAAAGATAAATACATCTGAATTAAGAGAATTCTCAAAAAATAAAAAAATAAATTCTTATTTAAAAGACTTTGTTTTATTTTTAAAAACTAAAAAATTTGTTTAAAAATGGTATTGAGATTTTCGACTTATGTTTTATTGATAAGTCGTTTAACTTGGATAGAAAGATCTGTAGGTTAAAAAAATTTCTATCTATTCTGTTTAAAATAAAATTTATCACCTCTGGTGTAACTTTTATCTGATTATCATAAAAAAACTTTAAAATGATTGCATGGATTAAGGGATCATCTGGATCAGTAATTTCTGCAGAATTTAAAGCCAGGATTCTTGATCTAAGATCATCTAATTTAATAGAAAACTCATTCTTGTCTAAAAGAATTAAAATAAATTTTTTATTATTTATTATATCATTATAAGTTTGAAATATAGACTTTTCATTATCAACTGATAGTGAATTGAAATTATCAAAGATACAGTTATTAAAAGTATCAATTGAATTAATGTCTAAATCACTTTCAAAGTTATATAAATTAGCTCTTGCAACAGATTTCCATATATGTGCTAAATGTGTTTTACCAGATTTTTTTGGGCCGTAAATGACTATTCCATTATTATGCCAGTTTGGAAAAAGATTAATAAGTTTCACTGCATCACTGTTGGATGAGCTTACAAAAAAATCTCTAGATTTAAAATTCTTTAAAGTTGGTAAATCAAAAATAAGCTGACCAGACATTATAGAACCTGTTCTCTTAACCAATTGTTAATATAAATGATGAAAGATATTATAGTAGTAAAAATAACAGCATAAGAAAGTAAGGTAATTAATGAGCTGTGCTCAAAGTAGTAGAAATTAACTTCACATAAACTTAATAAGATGAAAAGTATTAATGACATTTGCATAAAAGTATTGATTTTGCTAATGATCGTAGGCTTAAGTTCTAATTTATTTCCAGTTAAAAACGACAAAATATAAGAGCCAGAAATAAAAATATCCCTAAATATTACAATAAAAATAATATATATAGGCAAGAGCATTTTTAAACCTATTATTGAATATAAAGAAAAAATGAAAAATTTATCTGCTATTGCATCTAAGTAAAAACCTAAATTTGTCTCACTATTCATTTTACGAGCAAGAAATCCATCTGCCATATCGGAAAAAGCAGCTATACAACATAAAATTAAAGATAATAAAAATAATTCCTGAACTATGAATAGTAAAATAAAAGGGACTAAAAAAATCCTTAAAATACTTAATAAGTTTGGCAATGATTTAATCATTCAAAATTTGCAATACATGAATCGATCCTAGATCTGTAGCATTGATGCGATTTTCATTTAAAATTAATCTTAATTTATTTGCATCACCGTTGAATTCGATTGTACCCTCTATCTTGTTGCTTGAAATTCCATTAATATAAAACGATGCAATAGAATTAATACTTTCCAAAATTTCTTTTATTACAATCCAATCATTAAATTTTTCTGAATTAAATTGAAATTTATAAACTTTTAATTCTTCAGAATGAGATGTTGATTTAACCCAATGATTATAGATATTATCCTCTAAAGTAATAATTATACCATCTAAGTATTTCGCCTCGTTAATTGTAAATTCTTCAATAAAATTATTACTGATGATTTTTGTTGAATTATTTATTATAATTTTTGAAATTATATTTAATTCAATTTTATTTCCATTTATCTTGGGATCACACCAAATTAAAATTATATTATCACTATCAAAATTTTTATTATCAGCTATAAAGTCCAGGCTTAAAAATTGAGGAAGAGAAAGAGTATTCTTTTGTTCACGAGATAATGGAATATAGTTAATATTTAGTGCAGAATGTTTACCAATTCTTTGGCTCCATTTTGTCCTCCAAGATCTATCAACATTATAAAATTCTTGGTGATTAGAAAATATAGCATAGAGGGGAATTTCATTCGATTTTACTTCACTGAAAATAAGATTATGTGCCTGGAAAAATTCTCTAACTCTTTTCTGATTAAATCGTATATTCAAAATAGCCTCGTAAGACTCATTTGTAATAATTTCATCTACAAATTCTAAGCCTTCAACAAGATAATTTGCATCAATCTCATTAATTTGATTAAATTTTATATAGTCATTAGTTGTAAGTAGTTTTTTAGCCAATAATTTGATTCCACTAATTTCAGCATCTTGAATAGCAATATTTCTTACATTGTTTGAATTATTTGCATCTAAATAAATTTTAATATTATTTATCTGAAAGTTATTTTCAGCATGAATATGAGGCATATAAAGAAATAATATAAATAGATAACTTATATATTTTAAATATGTATTAAATTTAGTTTTCATTATATAAATGTATCTCAGTGAAAAAATATTCTTACTCAAAATCCGGCGTTAGCATTGGCAAAGGTAATAAATTTGTATCTGAGATTAAAAATATTTTAAACAAAAATAATAAGATTAAAACTCAAAATATTGGCGGTTTTGCTGGTTTATTTCCTATCAATAAAAAAATAAAAAATCCGATATTAGTTGCGGCGACTGATGGTGTTGGTACAAAATTAGAAATAGCTGATCAAATTAATAAGCATGACACTATTGGAATAGACCTGGTTGCAATGTGTGTAAATGATATTGTAGTCACTAAAGCAAAACCATTGTTTTTTTTAGACTATTTGGCAACAGGAAAATTAAATATAAAAATTGGAAAATCTGTCATTAAAGGAATTGTAAAAGGATGTAGTGAAGCCGGGTGTGTACTTTTAGGGGGCGAAACCGCTGAACACCCAGGTGTTTATCCAAATAACAAATACGACTTAGCAGGTTTTTCAGTTGGAGTGATCGACAAGAAAAATATAAATAAAAAAATAAAAATGAAAGAAGGTGATTTACTTATCGGAATAGAGTCATCAGGATTTCATTCTAACGGCTATTCACTAATACGTAAAATAATAAAAGATAAAAAAATTAGTTTAAATAGTTACTTGCCAAACTCAAAACAAACAATCGGCAAACTTCTCATTAAGCCAACAAAAATATATGTAAACCCAATCCTAGATCTTTATCAAAAAAATATCTTAAAATCTTGTGCTCATATAACTGGTGGTGGAATAACAGAAAATCTTCCAAGAGTAATTCCAAAAAATCTTTATCCAGTAATTAATTTAAATAGTTGGCAATTATCTCCATTATTTAAATGGATTATGTCTTTAGGTGTATCACAAAAAGAAATGCTTAAAACTTTCAATTGTGGACATGGGATGATCGCAATAATTGATAAGAAAAATTTATCTAAATTTAATTCAAATTTCAAAAAATATAAATTAAAGACTGTCGTAATTGGAGAATTAAAACTAAAAAAGAAAAAAGATACTAAAAATATAATTTACACAGGTTCATTGTGAAAAAAAAACAATGTGCTGTCTTTATTTCTGGTCGTGGCTCTAACTTAGAGTCATTGATTAAAGAGTCTAAAGAACAAAATTTCCCAATTGAAATTAGATTAATTATTTCTGATAACTTGGAAGCTAAGGGATTAATTTTTTCTGAGACTTATAATATAGAAAGTATTCCAATTAATTTTACAAATTATGAAAATCAACAAAAATTTGAAGAAGATATTATACAAATTTTAAAAGATAAGAAGATAGAGATAGTTTGCCTTGCTGGATTTATGAGAATTTTATCTCCTTTTTTTATAAATTCATTTAGTGGCCCTATATTGAACATACATCCTTCATTGTTGCCAAAGTATAAAGGGTTAAATACTCATCAAAGAGCATTAGACAACAATGACTCTATTGCAGGATGCACAGTTCATTTTGTAAACGAAGATATTGATTCTGGTAAAATAATCTTACAAAAAACTCTCAATATAAATAAGGATGAAACAGCAGACACATTGCAGAAAAGAGTTTTAAAGCTTGAGCATCAAGCTTATCCTGAAGCAATCAAGCGGATATTTAATTAAGAAAAAATCTCTTCTTCTCTAAAGAATTGATCGATTTCAATCTTTGCATTCTCTAAGCTATCAGAACCATGAACAGAGTTTTTCTCTAATGAGATGGCATATTTTTTTCTTATTGTGCCTTCATCAGCTTCTTCAGGATTTGTAGCTCCCATAACTTCTCTGTTCTTGAGGACTGCATTCTCCCCCTCTAAAACTTGAACAACTATTGGCCCTGAACACATAAAATCGCAGAGACTTTTGAAAAAAGGTCTTTCTGAATGCACCGCATAAAACTGAGCAGCTTTTTCAGAAGTCATTCTAGTTCGTCTTGAAGCAACTATTTTAAGTCCATTTTTTTCAAGAATTGCACAAATCTCACCTGTTAAATTTCGTTCAGTCGCATCAGGTTTAATTATTGAAAATGTTCTTTCAATGGTCATTATTATTTTCCTTCATAATATTTATTAACAAATCGATTTAGCAACTTAACTCCGTAAGCTGTTGCACCTTTAGGTGATGTAGGAAGTGCCGTCTTTGTCCAGGTAGTTCCTGCTATATCTAAATGTGCCCATGGAACTTTATTGACAAATCTTTGTAAAAACTGGGCTGCTGTTATAGAGCCTGGCCCTCTCCCATTAGTAATATTCTGCATATCTGCTATTGGTGAATTAAGCATCTTGTCATATTTCTCATTCAATGGAAGTCTCCACAGTTTTTCATCCTCAATTACTCCACTTGCTTCGAGCTGTTTACTTAACTTGTCATTATTAGAAAATAATCCAGCATACTCATCTCCTAATGCAACAATTATAGCACCAGTTAACGTAGCAAGGTCAATCATCAATTCGGGCTTGTATTGTTCTTGGGTGTACCAAAGAGCGTCGGCGAGCACTAGTCTGCCCTCTGCGTCAGTATTAAGCACTTCAATAGTTTGCCCTGAATATGATTTAACAACATCACTTGGTCTCTGAGCATTGCTGCCAATATGGTTTTCAACTAATCCAACAACCCCTATCGCATTAACTTTAGCTTTTCGCATTGCTAGTGTTTTCATAAGGCCAATAACAACCCCAGAACCGCCCATATCATATTTCATTTCTTCCATTCCGTTGGATGGCTTAAGTGACACACCGCCTGTATCAAAAGAGACTCCTTTTCCAATAAATGCTATAGGCTTCTTTTTTTTATTTCTATTACCGGTCCATTTCATGATTACCAACTGAGATTCATGAATGCTTCCCTGTCCAACACCAAGAAGTGACCCCATGCCTAGTTTGCTCATTTCTTTCTCACCAAGTATTTTGATTTCAATGCCCAGCTTTTCTAAAGATGCTGCATTTCTTGCTATTTCAGGAGGAGTCATAACGTTTGGCGGTTCAGTAACTAAATTTCTAGTTAAAGTAACTCCCTCAGAAACAGCAACAACGTTAGGATAATTCTTTTCTAATCTTGAATAATTGGATGAATAGACTTTAATTTTAGAAACTCTTTTTTTGTGGTTTTTTTTATCATTAATTTTCTTATATTTGTCAAATTTATAACTTGCCAACAAAGAACCAATTAACATTTCAGAGATTCCATTCACAAAGCTAATCTTCTTAGAAACTATTCCATCAGGATAAATTCCTACTTTTTCTTCACGATAAAATGATATAAGGGATGTGATGTGGCCACCTAAGATCTGAAAATCACGTATTGAGTAATTCGAGTAGTCTTTAAGCTTATAAATATAGAGTTTAGAAAGCTTTATATTGTTTGGATTATGAATAACGCAATAATCAAATAATTTTGACTTTCTATTCTGAAATGATAAATCAGTTTTGAGCTGATTTGAGATGTGTTTTTTTGATAATTGGTCTAGTTTTTTTGCATATCCTAATAATCTTGATTTAGAATCACAAAATGCAATTCCAATATGTTCTTTTTCTGCAGATAATGTTTTAAACTGAAAATCCATTGTATTATATACCTTTAACAAAATATTGATATAATTGACAAATTAGCTATGTCAAGATCAACACTATACGTAATTAAAGAGATTACTTCAAGTTTTCTATTTATTTCAATAATTTTAACATCAATAGCCTGGCTTACTCAGGCGCTAAGATATTTAGAGTTGTTTACAACTGAAAATGTTGCTGCATCAGATTATTTTTTTTATATAATATTACTAATTCCAAAAATCATTAATATCACAATTCCAATTTCGCTTTTTATTTCAATTATATTTACCTTAAATAAAATGAGAGGAGATAGTGAATTACTTATTTATTGGTCCGCTGGAAGATCAAATAGAAATATATTATTAAAACCAATAATAGCAATTTCATCGTTTCTTTTTCTCTTTCAACTTATTCTTACATTATTAATTATACCCAGTTCATCTCTTGAGTTAAGAAATAAAATAACAGATATACGATCAGGGGGTGTAGATTATAATATTCTCAAAGAAAAAAAATTCATTAGTCCAGTAAAAAACTTAACTATCTTTATTCAAGAAATTAAAGGCGAAGAATTTTCAGGCTTACTCATTCAAGATGAAAAAGATCAATCCAAGCCTGTTACATACATTTCAGAAAAGGGTGAGTTTAAAAAAATTGAAAATAAAAGTTATTTGGTTTTATTAAATGGATTCATGCAAATTCTAAATAAAGAAAATGAGGAAATTTCTGAAATTCAGTTTGAATTTTATGAATTAGATTTAACTCCATACTACGAAAAAGGCATTAAAGATATATACCCTGACGAAATGTCGACTAAATATTTATTGAAAAAAATTAGAGAAGATACAAATGACTCTGAAGAATTTGCTACTTTTCAAAATAGAATAATAAATCCATTTTATATTTTTGTATTTGCAATCTTACCATTAATCACATTTAAGATGGTAAGAAAACCAGACTCAAAATGGACTTTGCCAATAACATTTATTTCTATTATTGCATTATTTATAAAGTTTTATGAGATTACAATTTCTAACATGCTAATATCAAAAAATGAATTGGTTTATCTAAATTATCTTAGCCCTATAATGTTAATTATTTTTATTTTAATTATCTTATATACTGAACAAAATATTTATAAAAGATTTAGGTCTTTAATATAATGTTTTCAAAAATAAATTTATATCTTTATAAAAATTATCTCAGCGGATTTATCTTAATTCTTTTAATATTTTCTTTCTTAACTTTTACTGGCGACCTAATAGAAAACTTTAGAAAAAGTGCTACCAAGAGTGTGCCAACTAGTACTATATTTGAATTAAGTCTCTATAATTTTCCATCTTTAATTTATGAAATAATCCCAATTATTATTTTTTTTTCTTGTATCTTTACAACTGTAAAATTAATTAGAACATCAGAGTATACAATATTGAAATCATCTGGATTAACAAATAACTCACTTCTTATTTCGCCATCAATCCTTTTTCTAGCAATCTCAATCTTATTTGTTTTAGCAGTCAATCCGCTTGTTACAATTTTTCATTCAAAATATGATGAATTGAATTATACTTATATTAAGCAAACAAATAAGTTTGCATCAATTTCAAAAAATGGTATTTGGCTCAAACAAGATAATAATGCAAAAAATGTATCTAGTATCCTAAACGCAAAAACTATTGAAAGAGAGGGTGAGATACTAAATAATTTTATGATACTTGAATATAATCAAAAGGGATCTTTTACTGGAAGACTTAATGGCAAAAAAGCGATACTAGAGGATGGATATTGGACTCTTTATGATGTTACTGAGTACCCAAGGTATTCTAGCTCCAGATTTCATGAAGAGCTTATTTACGAAACTACGATAAAATATCAGGATATATCAAATAGCCTTCTATCACCTGAAAATATATCAATTTATCAATTGAATGAATTTATTAAACTTATAGAAAAACTTGGTTATTCAGCCATAGATCATAAATTACAATACTATAGCTTGGTTCTACTGCCATTTCTTATATTTAGCTTGGTATTCCTAGCCAATTCTTTGACTGTAAAGATAAATCATAATGATAAAATAATTGGGCTTATTATCATATCAATTTGTACAATTTTTATTTATTATTTTATCTCAAATCTATCTAACGCACTATCATTGTCTTCTCAAATAAGTCCATTTGCATCCAAGATATTTGTGCCAATTTTATTAACTCTCATTTCTTTATTAATTATTATTTTACCAAAGAAGCTTATTAGATGAAATTATTAATTGTAAGAAAGATTTCTATTATCTACTTAGTAATCAGTTTTATTTTTATAGCATTCATACTGATTGCAAAAGCTAATAACGAAATAGATATTTCAGCTGAAAGAATCCTAATCAATAAAAAAAGTAATACAGTTAATGCATCAGGTGACGTTTTAATTAAAAATGATCAATTATCAATAAATTCAGATGAAGCAATTTTTAACAAAAATAAAATGACATTTGAAGCAAATGATAATGTGATAGTAAATGACAAATATTATAACAAATATTATTCAGATAATTTTAAGTCAAATGATGATTTTTCCTCAGCATCGGCTAGAAATGTTAAAATTAGACTAAAAGATGACGCAAGGATAGTTGGGAGTATTCTAAAAAGGCATGATGGTATCAATATTATTAAAGATAGTCAGTATACACCGTGTATTGAAAAAAATTATTTAATCGAAAACTGTCCTGGATGGAAATTAAAAGCAGGAACCGTCTATCATGATGAAAAAACCAAAACAATGCATTATGATCATAGTACTTTATATATTTTAAATATTCCTGTTCTTTATACACCTTACTTTTCTCATCCTGATCCTTCAGTAAATAAAAGATCAGGATTGCTCGCTCCAAGTTTTCAATCAGACGATAAATTAGGTCAAATTATAAGTGTACCATATTTTTATAATCTAGCTGGAAATAAAGATTTCACATTTACTCCAACGTTTCAATCCTCTGGTACAAATTATCTAACTTCAGAATTTAGACTTTTGAATAAAAATGGAATTTTTAATATTGAAACAAATATAAATGACAATAACGATAAGCAGGGAACAAAGCACTATATATTTGCAGATGCGGAATTAGAAAGTAATTTAGACAAGTTTGATATTTTTATACAAGCATCAAATAATGATACATACATGAGAAAGAATCAAATAAATGAAATTGACGTACTGACAAGTGGATTTACAATATCAGATACATTCAAAGGCAATGATTTCTTGCTTGAGGCAAAATCTTACAAGCATCTTTCTGTGGGTGATACTAATCAATGGGAATATTTATATCCAAAGTTAACCTATAATGTATCAGATTTAAGCTTTCCTAATATTAATGCTAATATAAATATTAAAAATGAAGTCCTACGACTAAAATCATTAAATAAAAATACAAAAACAAGTATCTCCTCTGAAATAAATTTAGATAATCAAGAAATAGATACTAAAAGAGGCTATGTATTCAACAACTTCTTAGACACTAGAGTTATTTATCACTCAATCGAGAATGAAAACTCAAGCAGTGATATTAATCAAATAAGAATATTTCCACAAATTGGTTC
>Ga0181564_10005000_pt1 | contig 11112 bp, 9 predicted proteins | sample 011ome_24_FD_134512 | JGI IMG/M metagenome (GOLD analysis project Ga0181564, IMG submission 134512) | Coastal salt marsh microbial communities from the Groves Creek Marsh, Skidaway Island, Georgia - 011513CT metaG (megahit assembly) | ecosystem: Environmental > Aquatic > Marine > Intertidal zone... | reverse complement strand
CAAAATTTTCAATTTACCGAGAATCGTATTGAATTGTGCTTCTTCTTCACGTTGTTCCGCCACGTACCATTGCAAGAAATTGGCCGTTGTATGGTCGGCTTCTTTGGTGGCGATATCCATTAGATTATGAATTGCAGCGGTGACTTTTTTCTCTTGTTCCAATACGCGTTCAAATACATTTTTATAGGAACTAAATGTGGTGTCAGGAGCAGCAACCGCAGGAGATAAGGCATATCCGCCTACTTCGTTGATATAATGAAATAGTTTCATCATGTGCATGCGCTCTTCATCACTCTGGGTATATAAGAACTGAGCCGTGCCTTCAAACCCTTCGTTTTCCATCCACGAAGCCATAGCCAAGTATACGTAACTTGCTGAAGCTTCCATTGCGACTTGGTCGTTTAGTGCTTTTTCTAAGGTCTTTGATAACATAATCCAAAGATACAACATGAATCTGAAGGAATTTGCCCAAAATATTAACCACTGTGTTTTTCTGTTAGAAACTGCCGTTATGTAGGCACTTCCGCGCGCGTATCTTTGTTTGTATGAGGAATCGTGCTCTCGCTATTTTATTACTTTGGTCTGTGGGATTGGCCGCTCAACCGCACCCAGTAAATTCCTATCCTGGAATTTATGCAAAACGTGGCATCGAATTGTATGAGGAAGGACGTTTTAATGCGGCAATTGCGCAGTTTGAAACTGCACTAAAAAACGATCCCACCATTCAGTTGAACGACGATGTTCGGTATTACCATGCCATGTCAAAACTGTATGCTAAGCATGAGAATGCAGAGCCCTTTTTAGTGGGGTATTTAGCCAATCATCCAAATGAAGCCCGCGCCAATCAAGCGAACTTGGCTCTTGGGGACTATTTTTATGAACTTGGGCAATACGGTTCAGCACTTGGTTATTATCGCGATGTTCAAGAAGTCACTATAGCACCGGCTAAACGCACAGCATTTTATTACCGAATGGGCTTTTGTTATGTTCAACGCGGCAAGTATGACAAGGGAAAAGAATGGTTGCAAAAGGTTGTTGATAAACCGTCGGAATACCAAGGTTTCGGGCAGTATTATTATGGTTATGCGTGTTTGATGGAAGGAGATTATCAATCGGCTTATTCCTCTTTTAAAAACATTACCGATGAACGATTTGAGAAAATACATTTTTACATGGCCCAGGTTTTGTATCAACTTTCCAAATATGACGAGGCGCTCAAAGAAATTCAGAAAATCAATACACGGAAGGTTAAACCAAGCGAAAGAGATGAATTAAGCGCGAAGTGTTACTATCGATTAAAAAACTATGAGAAAGCGGCTGAACTTTTTGAGAAAATAAACCCGAGAATTGATAAACTAGATAACCAACAACAATTCGAAATTGGATATGCATATGCCAAATCTGGGAAGCTTAATGAGAGCTTGCCATGGTTCCGCGAGGTGGCTAAAAACAACGACAGTTTAGCCCAAATAGCGAGTTATGAATTGGGTAATACGCTTTTATCCTTGAAAAATTATCGTGAAGCGTCTTATGCATTTTCGGAGGTTTGGAGATCTGGGTTTAATGAGGAAATTGCAAAGGTTTCGTTGTATACTCAGGCGAAAATTGCTGTTCAAATGAGAGATGCCAATAGTACCAAATTATTGGATAAATATGTGCGATTATTCCCCAAAACTCCAGAAGCGCGTGAAGCTTCGAAGCTTAAAGCGAGACTTCTCTTGAATACAGACAAATACAGAGAGGCACTTCAAATCCTAGAGGGAATTGAAAATTTAGATGATCCAACTACCGAAATCTATCAAAAGGTGGCATTAGCACGTGGAATGGAGCTTTACAAGAATCGCAGTTGGGGTGAGGCTTTAGAATTATTCCAAAAATGCTCAGAAAAATCGGTAAACAGAAAATACGCAGCTCAAGCAGCATACTGGAAAGCCGAAACACTCATTCAAATGGATAAGTCAGACGAAGCACTAGTGGCTTTTAAAGAATTCATGGATAAGCCAAAATCGAATGAAATTGAAGAGTTTGCGTATGCATATTATGGACAAGGATATATCCATTATCAGCGTAAAGATTATGCCTTAGGAGCCACTTATTTTAATGAGTTTACGAGTAAGGTTAGTTCCGGTCGTTATGTTGAAGCCATTGTTCATGATGCACATTTACGATTGGGTGATTGTTACTTGATGGAACGTAATCTAGAATCTTCCGTCCGCGCTTATGCCTATGTATCTGGCAAGAAAGGACGTGATGCGGATTATGCCTTATATCAAAGTGCTATTATTTATGGATTACTAGAACGCTCCGAGGAAAAAATCACTACCATTAAAAGATTATTGGCTGAATATCCGCGCAGCACATATCTTTTAGATGCTTATAACGACATCGCCTCTGAGTACATGCTTTTAAAGCAATACGATCAGGCGGAAAAGTACTACACCATAATTTTAGAGAAATTCCCAGGAACGCAATTAACGCGAAAAGCTTACAGTACTTTAGGTAGAATTTATTACAACCAGAAACAAGTAGATAAAGCGGTTGCGTCTTTTTCGAAATTGTACGACGAATTTAAAGGAACTCAAGATGCTCAATCTGCAGCAGAATTGGTAAAAACAATCTATACAGAAGAGGGTAGAGCCAAAGATTACGTCAAATGGGCGTCTACAAGAGGCGGAATAACTTCCTCTGCTGAAGACAGCGTTATTTATGAGACGGCTATAACGGCTTACGATAAAGGAGAATTCAAGAAAGCAATTCCTTCTTTTGAAACCTACCTTGAAGAGAAACCGAATGGTAATTTCATCATACCCGCGATGTATTATTTAGGTTTGAGTTATGAAAACGCCAAACAACCTCAAAAGGCGCTTGATGTATACAAGAAAGTAGCTGTTGCCAATTCAGGAGATTATAAGGAGGATGCCACTATTGCGGTATTGAAAATTTACGGAAACGATGCAGAGTGCGAAGACATACTTACATATCTGGAAATATTGGAAGAAATAACGCGTTCGAAGGATTTGCAGCGCAAGGCTTGGAAGTCAATGATGTATTGCTATTCTAAATCAGGAAATACCGAAGGTTTAAATCGGGTCGCTGCAAAAGCGGTTAACGATGCTTCAGTAGATCCGGATTTACGTTATCAATCACAATTAATCATGTATAAAAACAACACAGATTCTACATCAAGTTTAGAAGATCGTGTTGCCAAACTTAAGGATTTGTATTCGGGTAAAACCAATAAGTTCGCTGCAGAGGCTAAATATTTAGAAGCTGAAGCCTATTACAATGCTGATTCTCTAAATCTAAGTAAAGAGTCTTGTTATCAACTGTTGGAAGATTTCAATGCGTATGATGAATGGGTGGCCAAATCGTTATTGTTATTGGGTGATGCTTTTGCCAAGGAAGGAGATGATTTTAATGCAAAAGTTACTTGGAATACAATCATAGAAAACTTCACCAATAAAGCGTATACCGAACCTGCGCAAAATAAAATTGCCCAAGCGGATGCTCGGGCAAATTCCAATAAAGAAGTTGAAAATATCGAAGAAGATTAACGCAGTGTAATACCTGCAGAACCCATCAAATAACCCTCGGTAAATAGTTGTATAACGTATTTGCCGGGGGTTAATTTTTTATTCGGCTCCCAAGTAATATCTGGGCTTTCTAATGTGTTATTTTCGAAAATGATTTTGGTTTTGTAGCTGTACTTTGCGGATTTACCATCGGCAAGTTCAACAATGCCTCCTTGACCTTCATTGGTAAGGGTAATTCCTTCAGGACCCGTTACTTTGATAAATACTTCGCGATCACCAGGTTCTGCAATATTATTCTCGGCAACCGAAAAATTAATTTTGAAACCCTTCACACGACTTGCTTTAACGGTTGTCGTTTCCTTTCCAGTTAAGAATTGTTTTTTGATGGGCTCAACTTTGATTTCAGAAGTGGTTAAACGCGCTGCCAAGTTTTTCAAACGCTTCCCCTCAAGACTTAACTTGGTGTTTTCGCCGTATAGACCCTGATTCACGGATAGCAAACTATCGTTGTTGTCTTTCAGTCTTTCGTTTTCTTCTTTCAAAGCGATTAACTGGGAATTTAAATCTGCCAATTTTCCGTTCAGGGAGTCAATCATGTCTTGGCTGGCATATTTTTCTTTTTTCAATAAATAAGTCAGTCTAGCAATTTCACTGCTTTTACGGGCCATTTCGTCCGACATCTGAATGTTTTGGGCCGCCATAGCTGCTGAATCTTCCCTATATTGGGCAAGCAATGTTTCAGCCGCTGCAATTGCCGCATCTCTATCTTTTACGGTATTCTGTAGGGCTGTTTTTTCTTGGTTTAATTGATTCCGATCTTTTTTACCTGTTTGCCACATGTAAAAGAGCCCTATGTTAACGATAAACAGAATAAGAATAATGATGTAAAGTAAGGTTTTGTTTTTTTTGTCTTGTTGGCTCATGGCTGTGCTAAATTTATTACAGGTAAAGGTATTTATTCAAGTGAATTACTGCGAAAATATGTAATTTTACGCTTTTTTAGACAATAATGGAATTTGAATCGTTTTTGAACGGGGTTTTATTAATCAAGCCCAAAGTGCACCAAGATCATCGTGGTCACTTTTTTGAGAGTTTTCGACAGGATAGGTTAAAGGATATGGGCGTGAATGTTGATTTCGTTCAAGACAATCAAAGTCTTTCAAATTCTGGGATTTTACGCGGGTTGCATTTTCAAGCACCGCCTCACGCGCAAGGAAAATTGGTTAGGGTAATCAAAGGAGCTGTGCGTGATGTTGTTTTGGATATTCGGACGAACTCTCCCACTTACGGGGAGTTTGCGACCTTTGAGTTGACAGAAGATAACTTTCAAGCATTGTACGTCCCACCAGGATTTGCACATGGATTTTTAACCTTAAAAGACCAAACAATTTTCACTTACAAATGCACCGATTATTACCACCCTGAATCAGAAGGTGGTATTAACTGGAATACGCCAGAACTTAATATTCCATGGAATATTGAAAATCCTATACTATCCGAAAAAGACCAGAAATTACCCTTTTTTAACGATTTTAAATCCCCATTTTAATCATCTTTTCTCATGGAAATCAGCCCAAAAAGACAGGAATTACTTGAAAAATTGAATGCTAAATTCGATGCAGACGGACAAAAACTCGATGATTATCTAGAGGGTTTATTGTATAACAACTACGAACCGTATTGGCGTTATGTAGCCGTAGATGCGCTTTTGGCTTTACAACATCCAAAAACGGATATTCCGGATGAGATGATTTTTATCGCATATCATCAAATCACGGAATTGTATTTTAAATTAATCATACATGAATTGGATCAAATGAGTACCGGCGAATTGAGTATGGAACGCTGGGAAGATAAAATTACACGTATTGTTCGATATCTAAAGAATCTGATCGACAGCTTTGATATCATGATTGAAGGGATGGAGCGTGATCAATTTTTGAAATTCCGAATGTCGCTATTGCCAGCGAGTGGATTCCAAAGTGCTCAATTTAGAAAAATTGAAATGGCTTGTACCGATATGATTCAATTGATTCCGGAGAATATTCGCGAAAATTCAAGGGGTAAATTGATTACCGAACAATATGACCATATTTATTGGAAAGCGGGCTCTATTGAGGAAGGAACAGGCGCAAAAACTCTTACACTAAAGCAATTCGAAGAACATTACGAAACTGAATTTATTGAATGGGCAAATAGTTGGGAAAGTAGGAATTTGAATCAACAATTGATCAAATTACAAGCTGAAAATAAACTGAGCCCTTCATTGTTAGCTCATTTTAAAACATTGGATGTATACTTAAACATCAATTGGAGGCTTTCACATTACAGAAGTGCTGTGAGATACTTGGCGGCAAAGGGTGCAGATGTACCTGCAACAGGAGGAACCAATTGGCAGCGTTTTTTACCGCCTAGATTTCAAAGAATTATTGCATTCCCAAGTATTTGGACAGAGGAAGAAAAGGCGAATTGGGGTAAATCATGGGTAGACGAACAATTGTTTACGAATAAATCATGAAGACAACCAAAACAATAAAAGATTGGCAACATTCGGTTGATGATTGGATAAAAGAGTATGGTGTTCGGTATTTTTCTGAACTAACCAATACAGCAATCTTAATGGAAGAGGTCGGTGAACTCGCACGAATTATGGCTCGGAAATATGGAGATCAATCCTTTAAAGATTCGGATAATGGAATTGAATTAGAGGATGAAATGGCCGATGTTCTCTGGGTATTGATGTGTTTAGCAAATCAAACTGGGGTCGATTTAAATGAAGCTTTACAAAAAAATATAGCTAAGAAAACTTCAAGAGATGCCGAAAGGCATAAAAACAACCCGAAACTATAATTCAGTAAAAACCTTACGCCAATATTTTTGTTTAATTTTGTATCACTTTGTCGAGTACTTCCTTAAACAAACGCAAATCCGACCATATAGAATTGGCATTTCGGTCGCAACTATCTGAAAATGATAGTCGCTTTTATTATGAACCACTTTTAGCACCATCACCGGATCTAGATTTAATTCCTGCAATTCAAATTGCAGGAAAAACCATGAAAGCTCCTTGGTGGATATCAAGTATGACGGGAGGTGCCGATAAAGCTGGAATGATAAATGCAAATCTTGCCAAAGCTGCAAAAAAATACGGACTTGGCATGGGACTCGGATCATGCAGACCCGTTCTTGAACAGACAGAATCCGCTGGTGATTTTAAAATCCGTTCCTTAATTGGTGACCAACCCCTTTTTGCTAATTTAGGAATTGCCCAACTCGAAGAGCTCTTCGCGAATAATCAAACCAATAAAGTAAATGAATTAATAAATTCATTGGAAGCGGATGGATTAATTATCCATGTGAATCCATTACAAGAGTGGTTTCAACCAGAAGGAGATAAGTTTAGGTTTAGTTCAATCGATACAATAAAGCGTTGTATTGACGCATTTCAATTTCCTTTGATGGTAAAGGAAGTAGGCCAAGGAATGGGGCCGAAATCTTTAAAAACCTTATTGGAATTGCCATTAGAAGCTGTTGATTACGGTGCTTTTGGTGGAACTAATTTTGCACTTCTTGAGAATTTACGTTCATCAGGTGTTCGTTCTGATGAATGGCTTCCTGCTACCCGAATTGGACATGATGCCCTTGAAATGACGAATTGGGTCTGTGAATTTAAGGACAACCCCAATTTTGTAATAAATGCAAAAAATATTTTCGTTTCCGGCGGAATAAAGAATTTTCTGGATGGATATTATCATCTTCTAAAGGTTCCGCATAATGCAGTTTATGCTCAAGCATCACCATTTCTGAAGTATGCATTATTAGGGGAAGAACCATTGCATGAATATATAGAATCACAATTACATGGATTGGCCATGTCATACAGTTATTTATCGCTTAAATCATGAAAAAACTTCAAACGCCGCCTGTAAAAGGCTTTAGTAAATTAAGCAAGGAAGCCAAACTAGAATGGCTCATATCTAATTATGCTGAAAATCCAAGCGATAGCTTGAATATGCTAAAAGGCTATTGGCACGAGTTGCCTGAAGTTCAGCGTTTGCATGATGAGTTTATTGAAAACACTATCAGTAATTATTATCTACCCTTTGGTGTTGCGCCTAATTTTTTAATCAATGGTAATATGTATACAATTCCTTTCGCCATTGAGGAAAGTAGCGTGGTTGCGGCAGCGGCAAAATCGGCTACTTTTTGGTTAGATAGAGGTGGTTTTAAATCTACCGTTTTAGGAATGGTTAAAATGGGGCATGTGCATTTTTTATGGTCGGGAAGCGACTATGATAAATTAAATGTCATTTTTGAAGCCAATAAAAACAGGTTGATTGAATCTACGGAGGATATCACCAAGAATATGCGTGCTCGAGGAGGTGGGATACTTAATATTCAATTGGTTAATAAGACCATTGAGGAGCCTGACTATTATCAACTTGAAGTTCGTTTTGATACCCGTGATTCAATGGGAGCTAATTTTATCAATTCGTGTTTGGAAACATTAGCCAAAGAATGGAAAGAAATAGTAAATGAAAATCACGAGTTGCCCGTAACTGTTGTAATGAGCATTTTGAGTAATTTTACTCCTGAATGTGTTGTTCGTGCTGAAGTCTCTTGCAAAATCGAAGATATTAACGAAGGTAGTGGAATTGAAAACCAAGAGTTTGCGGATAAATTTATTCGCGCCATCCGCATTGCAAAAGCAGAGCCTTACCGAGCGGTAACCCATAATAAGGGAATAATGAACGGGGTAGATGCTGTTATTATTGCAACGGGGAACGATTTCAGAGCAACAGAGGCTTGTGCACACGCATACGCGGCCAAAGATGGCAGATACAGCAGTTTGTCGCATGCTGAGGTAAAAGATGGTGTTTTTAGATTTTGGATCGATCTTCCTCTATCAGTAGGCACCGTTGGGGGCATAATATCCCTTCATCCTATGGTTAAATTTGCTCACGAACTTTTAGGAAATCCATCTGCTGAAGAACTCATGCAAATAGCAGCAGTTGCTGGCTTAGCGCAAAATTTTTCGGCAGTTCGCTCTTTAATAACTTCGGGAATCCAAAAAGGGCATATGAAAATGCACCTTTTGAATATCTTAAATCAGTTGGAAGCAACCGAATCTGAAAAGAAGGAAATTGTCGAATACTTCAAAGACAAAGTGGTTAGCTTTAGTGCAGCTGTAGAAATATTTTCAAAATTGCGCGGAATTCCAGTTTCACAAGGCCAAAAGGCGTCAAAATAATGCAAACCTATTTCGCCCCAGGTAAAATTCTGCTTGCAGGTGAATACACCGTGTTGTTGGGTATGGAAGCCTTAGCCGTTCCTGTGAAACAGGGACAATGGCTTGAGTTTTTTGCCTTTTCGACACCATCGAATCAGCCTAGAATATTGTATTTCAAAGCCATAGATTCCGAAGGTGGATGCTGGATTGAAAATAAGTTTGATTTAGATTCACAAACCTGGGAGAATCCAATATCAGATGAACTTGAATCCTTCAATAAGGTAATCTCTATGGTACCTTGGGATTTTTGGGGAGACCAAACGTCATATCGATTGGAAACCCGTCTGGAATTTGGTCGAGAAACGGGCTTGGGTTCTAGTAGTACCTTTATCGCTCTTATGTCCGAATGTTTTCGTTTGGATCCTCAGAAATTACAAGAAGAGATTTTTAAAGGAAGTGGCTACGATGTTGCCGTTGCTTGTTTGGGAAAACCATTAACATTTTGGCGAAATGAACAAGGGGCTCACTTCAGGTCTTGGGACTTACAACCCCGTTTAACAGAAGATTGGCGAGTAGTATTTTTAGGTGAAAAAGTAGATTCGCGCAAAAGTGCATCGGCAATTATTGATGGGCTTGAAACGATGTTATCAGAGCCCTTTTACAAACAACAATTTGAACGCGTTTTACACATAGTAAGAGATGCCGATAATACGCAATCTATTGAGGCTGCATTAGAAATGTATCAGTTACTTCTTGCGCAATTATTAGAGATGAATACGCCGTATAAGCAGTTCAATTTGACTCCCGTTAAACAAGGACTTTGTAAATGGTTAGGGGCTTGGGGAGGCGATATGCTTTTGGTGAACAATACACTATTTGAAAAAGAATTGAATTTTTTCTCGGACTTTGAAAGTGTCCGATGGAATGAATTGGTAAAATATGAATAAATCGATCACGTATAGTTGTCCGAGTAACATTGCACTTGTTAAATACTGGGGTAAAAAACCAGGGGGAATACAATTACCCGCAAATGCCAGTATCAGTTGGAGTTTAAGCGATTTAAGGGCAACTACAACCATAGAAATTCAACCTAAAAAAGCGAAGGAGTCTGATTTGCGTTTTTTCTTAGATGGAAAATCCAAGGCGAGTTTTGAGCCTAAAATCAAGGATTTTCTTTCCAGAATTAGTTCCGAATTGCCTTTCTTAAATGAGGTTGATTTGATTATATCTTCACAAAATAATTTTCCTCATGGAGCTGGAATTGCAAGTTCTGCCGCAGGATTTGGAGCAATGTCAATGGTATTGGTTGATGCCGAAGGGATTCTAGAACCCAATTCTAGCAAATTTTTAGAGAAAGCCAGTTGGTGTGCCCGGTTGGGGAGCGGAAGTGCTTCTCGCAGTATTTATGGAGCTCCTGCAATTTGGGGAGAAACCGCTGCTTATGAATCTGCTTCTGATTTATATGCTGTGCCCTTCACAGAATCGATACATGAAGATTTAAATAATTGGTCCGATGCGGTAATGATTGTAGACGCGGGTGAAAAGTCTGTAAGCAGCTCTCAAGGTCACGCACTTCTCGATGAACATGCCTATGCCAATTCTCGATTTAAGCAAGCACAATCTAATTTAGAAGAATTGCTAAACGTTTTGAAAAACGGAGATGTAGATCGTTTCATCGCATTGGTGGAATCAGAAGCATTGCAGTTGCATTCTATGATGATGTCGTCGATTCCTTATTACATGTTAATGCGTCCGCATACTATTTCCATAATACAAGAAATTTGGGCCTTCAGAATGGAGTCGAAATTACCTATTTGTTTTACCCTGGATGCCGGAGCCAATGTGCACGTTTTATACGATTCACGTTATCAGAAAGAAATTCAAAACTTTATCAACAACCGCTTGTTATCATATTGTCAAAACGGGTTGTATCTTTGCAGTGCAACCGGTGGCAAACCGGAAAAAATAGAAAATGATTAACGAATCGCTATTTTATGCTAAAATCCTTCTCTTCGGTGAGTATGGAATCATTGAAGATTCTATGGGCCTTAGTATCCCTTTTAATCATTTTCAAGGTAAGTTTGTTTTCCCCAAGGATAGTCCTTCAGAATCTCAAACAAGATCCAATAAAAGCATTTTAAAGTTTGTTTCACATCTAAAAACGATGCAATTTTCGGGTGAGCTTCCATGCAAGTTTAACCTCAAGAAACTCGAATCAGACTTGGAGAATGGACTCTATTTTGATAGCAGTATACCACAGGGTTTTGGTGTAGGCTCATCGGGTGCTTTAGTTGCCGCTTTGTATGCAACGTATGTAGAGAATCCGATTACATCTGAAGACATCATGAT
>Ga0181564_10004994_pt1 | contig 11122 bp, 6 predicted proteins | sample 011ome_24_FD_134512 | JGI IMG/M metagenome (GOLD analysis project Ga0181564, IMG submission 134512) | Coastal salt marsh microbial communities from the Groves Creek Marsh, Skidaway Island, Georgia - 011513CT metaG (megahit assembly) | ecosystem: Environmental > Aquatic > Marine > Intertidal zone... | reverse complement strand
GAGGCGCGATCAGTCATCGATTCGTTCAAGCCGAGCGCCGGCGCGTCGTCGACGGCGACGGCGCCGCCGCGCGTCGCGCCGAGCTTCGCGGGCAGTTTCGAGGAGGCCGCCGCCGGCGTCTCGGACGTCGCCGGCGAGCTCGCGGACGCGCGCGCGGCGCTGCGCGAGACGCGCGCGGCGCTGCGCGAGGCGCTCCGCGCGGGAGCGGCCGCGGGCCGCCCGCGCTCGCCCAGCACGCCGCTGGCGTCGGCGGATGACGTCGGCGGCGCGGCGGCGGACTCGGACTCGGACGCAGACTCCGGGTCGGCGTCGGGCGACGCCGACGGCGTCGCCGACGGCGTCGCCGTCGGCCCGGCCGTGCTCGCCGCGCTCGGGTCGATGGCGGCCGAGCGCGGCGCGGGCGGGACGACTCCGGCTTCGGCGGAGCACGGGCGCACAGGCGCACAGGCGCATGGGCGCGTCTCGCCGCGCCGCAAGCTCGCGGAGCTGGCGCGCCAGCGCGACGCGGCGCGCGCCGAGCTCGCCGCGGCGCGGCGGCGCGAGGCGACGCTGGCGCGCGCGAACCGCGACTTGAAGCGCGCGGCGTTTGAGGAGGCGACGGCGACTTCGGTGCCTCGAGGCGACCCCGCGGGGAAAACGGAGCGGCGGTTCCTCAGGGACAGGGAGGCGCTGGAGCGGGCGCGCGGAGCGGACCCGGCGGACGGGGACCCGGCGGACGGCCTGCGGGTCGCCGAGGCGGCGCTCGCGACGGCGCTCGCCGAGCTCACCAAGTGACGACGAAGAGTAGCTAGCTAGTTACAATAGAACATGGTACTGTTACAAGGACTGCGTATGTTTTCCGTTTCCCACTTCTTGTCCCGGTGTTTTCGCGAAGAAACGCTCGCCGTCGTCGGTCACTGCGGCCAATTCGCCTCGACGAGGTCGCGCGCGCAGGCGACGCCGAACCCCAACGCGAACAAAACGGCGAAGGCGCCGAGCGACTTGAAGAGGCGCGCTTTGCGGGGGGTCAGGCCCGCCGCCACGGCGGCTTCCATGCCCGACGCGACGGTCTCGGTGAGCGCGCGCCTCTTGGCGTCGTCCTCGCACGCCAGGATCGCCAGCGCCAGCTCCGGCGTCGCGTACAGCATCGCGTTGGCCACCTCGAAGTCGGACATCTCAAAAACGTCGCGCCGCAGCGACGTGTCCCGCCACGCCTCGTCCAAGCCAACCGCCTCGCTGTAGTACGGGTCCGACGCGATGAGGCGCTCGACCGTCCGCGCCAGGCCCTTCGCGCTCTCCAGCGCGGGCGCGGCGTCGCGGGAGCTCGCCGCGGATGAGTCATCCAGAGCGCTTTTATCAGCGGTCGGCTCCTGCTCGTCCCTCGTGCCCAGCACGGCGTCGAGCGACGCGAGCGCCTTTCCAGACGCCGCCTCCGCCGCCTCCGTCGCCGCGCCGGCGACGATGTTGTTGGCGACTTTCGCGTTTTCGTTTTCGCGCGCCTCGCTTTCGTTTGATCCGTCGAAAGCGCCTTCTCCGACGAGACGCCCTTCGATGGCGTCGTCCTTCATGGGCACGGCGTCCACCACGATGTACGGGTTGGCCTGCCTGACGCGCAGAACCCTGAACCTGGACGTGCCCTTGGCGTACACCGAGAGCAGCTGCCCGTCCACCACCACGTCGTGCGCCTCGACGCGCATCAGCGTGCCCACGCCCGCCAGCTTCCCGTCCGCGCGGCGGAACAGCGACCCGAACGCGCCGGCGCCGACGAAGGGCGTCTCGTCGAACCGCCCTTTGCCCGGGACGATGTCGTACGTCCCGTCGTCGTCCGCCTCGTACGCTCGAACAGAGGGGTTCCGCCCCAGGTCGATCCGGTTGTTGTCCCGCGCGCCCTCCAGCGTCGCGCCGTCGGACCCCTCCGCCGCCAGCAGCTTGGCGAAGAGCGTCAGCCAGCGCGGCTCGAACAGGTTGAGCCGAGCGCGCGAGCCGGGCAGGCAGACGTACGGGTACGGCACGATCGGCACGGAGAACTCGCCCGGCAGTTTCTCGCCGTCGTACGCCACGAACGCTGGGGTCAGGTCCTCGCCGAAGAGCTCCTCCGTGCGCGCCTTGGAGTCCACGGGCGAGGACACAAGGGAGATTCCCGCGGCGGCTTCGTCGACGTTCGCGTCGAACCACGCGCCGTCGTACGGCGAAAGCGTCGGGATCGCGTCGGGATCGCCGACGCGAGCTTCCGAGCTCGTTTCCGTTCGCGCGTCTTTACCCGCAGAGAGAAACGCGCCTTGCATGAACGGGGGGACGATGGGCATGTCCAGGAACAGCATCTGCAGCTGCTGCGCGCGCAGCGTCGCGGTGGACGCGGAGAGGTACGTCTTGAGGCGCTCGCTCTTCGCGGCTTTGGCGGCTTCGAGGCGCGATTGCGCCGCGGCGCGAGCCAAGTCAGCCTCCTCCTCGCGCCTGCGCTCCTCTTCCTCCGCGTCCTCCTCGCCGAGGAGCGCGCTGAGCGCGTCGATGGTCTTCTTCGCGGACGTCCCGGAGGGCTCGGCGGGCGCGGCGGCCCGCTCGGTGTCCTCCGCAGCCTTCGCGCCTCCGCCGAACTTCCACCACGCGCGAGCCTTCACCGAATCTCGGCCGGCGCGCGAGGACGGGAGGGCGCGCGCGCGGGGGGGGGCGCGATACACGGCCGCGCGGGTCACCCCGTGGGCGCTTTGTCGATGCGCCGCAGCGGGCGCGAGGTGCGCCGCGGCGAACATGGCCGCCGGCATCGCGAGGGTGGTCCGCGCGATCGAGAGTGTCGATCTGATGACGCCGCGTTCTTCCAAACGGCGCGCCTGGTTTTGACACGTAGCCTTGGCGTCGCCGAACGCGTCGGCCAGATTCAGTTTCGCGCCAGATTTTTTCCACCCTGGCTTCATTCGCGTTGATCGGTTATCCGATGAAATCGACCCATCCAATAAAGCGATTGATCGCTCTGACCGGTGGCCAACCGATGAAAAGTCGGCAAAATTTCCTCGCGCATGCCTTGCAATGTACGAAGCGCGAGTAACACCTCGTCCGACGCCATTTCTCGCTCGCGCGCGCGATGGTCGCGAGCGACCGTCTGGAGCGCGTGCCGCTCGTCGGCGGGCTCGCCGCCGGCGACGGCGCCTCGCGGCATCGTCAGCCTCGAGCCGCCGCGGGATTCGTCGCGGGGCTCGTGGCGCTCGCCGCCGTCGTCGCGCTCGCGACGGGCGCGGACGCGCCCGCGCGTGCGCTCGCGTCTCTGGGGAAAGCCTCGGGCGCCTCGAAGGGGGAGGGCTCGACGTGCGAGTCGCGCGTCCGCGCGGCGACCGCGGACGCCACGTTCTACGCCTTCGACATGTTCGCGCGGTCGCCGTTCAGCGCGCGGGGGGACTCCGAGTACACGCTCGACCCCCCGGACGACGACGTGCTCGCGGCGAAAACAACACCCGCGCAGTTCATGTACCCCGAGTGGCTCCGCGCGCCGCTGCGCGCCGACCCGCGCCGCGTCGCCGCCCCCGAGGACGCGGACCTGCTGGTCGTGACCGACTCGCTGGTGGACGTGAGCCCCTTCGCGGCGAAGTTCGCGTGGCACGCCACGCACGCGGCTGGGACGTCACGCGCCGGGGACGGCTGGGCGGAGATGGACGCCTGGTGGGCGGAGATGGGCGGGGACGAGAAGGGCGCCGAAGTAGTGGCAGAGGCGGGGCGTCGCCTGCGCGCGGCGCGCGCCGCGGCGGAGACGGGTTCAAAGAAAGCAAAGAAGTTCCTGTTCATGCTGCCCTCGGAGTGGATGTTCGGCAAAGAAGACGTCGCGGAGGATCTGAGGATGAGCGTCGCCGTGGCGGACGCGCTGGGCGGCGGCGCCGTGACGGCGGTGACGGATTTCGACGACGGCGGGCCGAGCGTGCCGAGCGTCGCGGCGACGGTGCCCTTCGCGACGCACAGCGCCGTCGCGGCGGCGCTCCTGCGGAGCGGGGGGAAGGTGGACTACGCCGCGAAGGACGTCGGCGGGTGGAGCACGTTCTTCAAGGGCACGGGCGAGCGCGGGATGGAGGGGAGCCTGGGCAGGCTGACGGAGGCGCGCGTCGCTCTCGAGGCGCTGGTCGGCGAGAAGGGCCACGAGATTTTTCTGTCGTCGTCGGGCGCGAGCGGAGGAGACGAAGAGAACGGAAAAAAGCGGTCCTCGAAGAGCGGCGGTCGGATACGCGGGTACGCGGAGGGTATGCTTTCCTCGACGTTCTGCTGGGTCCCTCGCGGCGATAACCCGACGAGTCGGCGCATCTTCGACGCCGTCGCGGCCGGGTGCGTTCCGGTTGTGGTGAGCGACGACATCGCGCGGTACCTGCCGTTCCGCTGGGCGATCGACTGGCGCGCCATGATCCTGCAGGTCCCGGAGGAGACGTTCGCGCGCGACCCGAAGGGCGTCGCAGAGGCTGTCCTGGCGCTCCCGGAGGGCGTGGTGGACGCGCTGCGCGCGCGCATGGACGCCGCCAGGTACAAGCTGCTCTGGAACGACCGCGCGGCGCCCGCCGGCGCGCCGTGCGGCGCTTCGAAGACGAAGATGAAGACGCCGTGTTCCGAGGCGCCGCGCCTGTATCTGGACGAGATGCTCTTCCGCGCGGCGACTGGGCTCGTCGAGCCGGACGCGCCGCTCTGCGAGAGGCGCGAGGGGGACGACGCGCGTTTTCTGGACGGCGCGCCGTGGAACGCGCAGGGATCGTGCCCGCCTTGGCTCGCGATGCGCGGCGTGTGCGGAGAGAAGTCGTCGACAAAGTAGTAGCTACTTTTTGTTTTTCAAAAAAAAAGTGTCTCACGTCTCAAAGGTCTCGTCTCCCCGCCGCAACAGGGGCGCCCTCCCCGTGTCCCGGTCGTCTTCGTCCGGGCCTCCGTCCCGCCTGCGCCGCCGCGCGGGCGTCTCCGTGCCCCTCATGCTGTTGAACCACTCGGACTCGAGCACCTTCCTGTACCCCGACTCGATCCAGCCGGGGCGCCGCCACCGCCGCCGCTGCCGCGTCCCGGCCCCGGTATCCACCTCCGCCCCGTCGCCGGCGACGGAAACCGCCGGCGTCGCCTCGTCGTCGCTCCACTCCCCCCCGTCCTCTTCCGCGCCACGCGGGAACTCGTACGTCGGGGCCATCATGCGCGCCACCGCGTGCGCGCCAGCGTGCGGGATGCCCTCCATGACGATCTTCAAAGTGCACATGATCGGCACCGCCAGCACCGCGCCCACCCACCCCCACACCGAGAACCAGAACACCAGGCTCAGCAGGATGACCACTTCGTTTATGTCCAGGCCTTTCCGGTACCACACCGGCCCTAAGATGTCCCCCACCAGGAAGCTCCCGAAGCCGGGGATGAAGAACCCGCACCACCTCTGCGTCGTGGTTAGGTCCGGCAGCAGCACTAACAGCGGCAGCGGGACCGCGGCGGCGACGACGCTCCCCAGGTTGGGGATGAAGAAGAGCCAGAACGACACCACGGTGATGGACACGGCGAGCGAGAAGGGAATGCCGCAGGCCCAGATCAGCAGCCCCACGAGCGTTGCGCGCACGGCGGAGAGCGCCACCATGATCATCACGAACCGTTTCACCGCGGCGTGTATTCTGCGCACGATGGTGGACTGCAGACGCGCGGGCGTCCGCGGGGGCGCCAACAGGAACACCACGTAGAACATGCAAATCGCGATGTCGCCGAGGTAGTTGAACAGATTATTCGCGAACGAGGTCCAGAACGACTCGTCCTTCAGCGTGATCTCCGCCTGGTCCTGCAGCGTGTGCCACGACGCGAGCGCGAAGTCGTTCTCCCTGAGAATGCGCAGCGCGATTTTGTCCGTGAAGTCAGCGAGCTCGTTGACGCGCGCGATGAACCGGTCGTTCCATTCCTTCGTCTGCCAGTGCTGCGTGATCCACTCCTCGCTGAGGTACAGCGCCCAGAGGAACGACGCGCTGACGAGCACCAGCGTCGCGATCGCTACGGGCAGCGCGATGAGCCGCGGGATGACCAGCACGCGCGGGTGCCAGGGCGGGCGGGCGTTCCACACGCGGAGCTTGTGCTTCTGGTACCGCGCGTCCGAGACGAAGTCCACGAACGGGCGCAGGATGAGGCTCAGGCCCACGGCGAACACCAGCGGGCGTAACAAAAACGCGAGGTGCTCGAGGAACCAGCACATGCAGCACGCGGCGATGCAGGACACGCCGAGGAGGACCACGACGTTGTCTCGCTGCTGCTGGACCTCGGGGTGCGGTTCCGGAACCGGCGCCATCGCGGGCCGGGGCTCGAAAGGCAGGTGCGCGGACCGAAAACTGGCGTGCGCGTCGTTGCCGCCATTCCCGGGGTCCACCATCTGCGCGTCCCCGGCCCACGGACCCGCGGGTCGGCCCTACAAAAGTTCGCGGACGTGCTCACACGCCGTCAGGTGAAGCGTAGCGCGGTGCGAACGCCGCGACGCGGGACGACGCCGCACCCGGCGCGCACGCGCTCGGAGAAGTGGAGGAGGCAATTTGACAAAAGGAACATTTGCAGCGTTTTTCTTCGAGCTCTTCGTGGTCGGCGTAGGATGTGATGAGTGTTTCTACGATTCGCTCGGCGGCAGCGCGAGACTCAAACACGCCGGCCTCGAGGCCCTCGTCCTGTTTTTCCCCCAAACCACGAACTTGTACGATACGTAGAGCTTCACCCCGAACGTGATCGGCTTGATCGATCCCCGGAACACCAGCGACTCCGCGAGCGAAACCGTCAAACGTCGCGGCGTGGCGTGCTTCACGACAGGGACCTTCTTCAGCCACTTCATGCCGGCCACCTTCTTGTCCGAGAAGGCGAGGGCCCGGTCGAACGCTCCCGCGACTTTGCTCGCCCCGGGCAGACCGGCCATGGGCCTGGCGATCGTCACGCTCGGCTGGATCCCGTAACACGCGGACCACGTGAACGCGGCGAACCCGACGCTTATGGCCTCGTGGAAGATGAGCGCCGCTGGCAAGTCCGCCGCTGTCAACCCCTGGTCGGTGAAGTACTCCTTCATGCGACCCACGCTTCCTTTGATGCCTCCCTCTGACTTGGCGCCGTACAGCATCGACAGAGGGCCCGCGAAGAGCAGGGAGGTGAGCAGACCCATCGCTACCGTCCGCGCATGCCGGGCGGCGACACCGCGCGCGACCCGTTTGCGTGAGGGGCTTCGAAATAACCGTCTTTGTCGAGTACTATACGAGGAGAGAAATCCACGACAACCACGACAGGTTTCCGCACACTGCCCGGCGAACGTGGCGATGCCCTCCCTCGCGTCGCTCGCCTCGGCGGCGCGTTCGCGACCGACTGTCCGCCATCGCGGATCGTCCGCTCGCAATGCGCGCGCCCCGTTCGCCTCGCGACCTGCGGCGTGCGTCGCGAACGAAATCTCGTCGCGGTCGGGTTTCGGAGTGCCGGCTTTCGGGAACCCGAACGGAGGGTCCCGGGTTCGACCCCGGTGCGTCGCGCTTTCGCGCCCTCAGGGCGCGCGTTCGCCGAGCTCGCGCGTGAGTGGTGGTACGTCGAGGCGCGTCACGCCGGCCGCCCCCTCGAGTCGCCGCGGCGCGTCGTGCGTCGTCGCCGCCGGGAAGGGCTCCGACGTGGCTGCCGATGCCGAAAGCACGCCGTCCCCGATCGCGTCCGTCGCCGCGTTCGCAAAGGCCAACTACTTCCTGCTCGGCATGTTCGCGTGCGTGTTCGTCGCGGCGGCGCACCCGTCGATCGGCGCGAACGGCGGGCCTCTGAAGCCGGAGGTGACCATCAACAAGCTCGCGGTGCGTCTGATGTTCCTCATCTCGGGCCTTTCGCTTCCGCTGGACGACTTGCGGTCGGCGGTGACCAACGTCGGGGCGAACGCGCTGATCCAGTTCTTCGTGTTCGGGTTCGCGGGGCTGGTGACCGCGTTCGGCATCGCGCCCGCGCTCACCGCGCTCGGGATCATGAGCCCCCAGCTCGTGAACGGCCTGATCGTCCTGGCGTGCCTGCCCACGACCATAGGCACGGGCGTCGCGCTGACGAACGCGGCGGGCGGAAACGTCGCCGTCGCCATCTTCCACGCCGTCTTCAGCAACCTCGCCGGCGTCGTCGTCGCGCCGGCGCTCATTTTCTTCTACCTGGGATCCGACGCCGCGGCCGCCACCGCGGCGGGCGCCGCGGGGGGCGGGGTGGCCGCGAGCGTAAGCAAGCTGGCGTACTCGGTGCTGCTCCCCGTGCTGGTGGGGATGATGATCCGCGCGTCCCCGACATTCGGCGCGTCGCTCGCCGCGAAGTCCGTGAAGGCTAGGCTGAAACTCGGCAGCGACCTGATCATCCTGAGCATCGTGTACAACACGTTCTGCAACACGTTTCAGTCCGGGTTCGGGGTTTCGGGAAGTCAGGTCACGGTGTTGACCTTTACGCTGTGTTTGCTCCTCACAGGGTACAAGGCGTGCGTGTTCGTCGCCGCGCGAGCCGCCGGCTTAGCGCGCAAAGACGTCGTCGCCGCGACGTTCATGGGTTCGCAGAAAACGCTCGCCTTCGGTTTGCCGCTCATCAAGGCGCTGTTCGGCGGGTCCCCCGACTTGGTGTGGTTCTGCTTGCCCGTGCTGGTGTACCACCCGCTGCAGACGCTCTTCGGGTCCGCGCTCGTCCCGAAACTCCGGGCGTTCGTGGAACAGGCGGAGAAGAACGAGTCGAGCGCGCGATGACGAGCGCGCGATGACTCGCCCCGATTGAAATCCAGAATACATATTATAGGTATGTGTTAGGTTACGTCTCGTATTACATCGAGCCCCGCGGGCTAGCGTTCTTCGCGTTCCAAAAACACGCGACTCGACGCATCAGTCGGGGGACACTTCTCGCATCCATGACCGATAGCGCTCCGCCGCCTGCCCCGCGTCCCCCCCCCCCGCGCGCGCCTCCTCCAGCTGCTCGTGCAGCACCATCTCCGCCAACGCGCTCCACACGCGCCCGCCCACGGACCGCGCCACGCCCGGCAGGAGCACGAAGTCGGTGGACATGCGGAACAGCACGCGACACCGCCCCGGCCTCGCGGGGAGCACCGCGTGCATCTGGTGGATGTTCCAGTCCCCCGGCCCGCCCTCCAGCGCGACGCGCGACTCCAGCACGCGGCTCGGGAGGAACCGCGTCTCTCGCGGCGCCGCCGCGCGCAGCGACCGCAACGCGCTCGCAATCATCTTGGGGAAGACGTCGTCGGAAATCTCGGGGTCGATGCGCGTGAAGTCCACCTCGGGGGCTCGTTCGGCGCGCCCCGCGCTACACATTAGACGCTCCATGACCTCGTCCGCCTCCATGGGCAACTCCACCGTGACCTCCGCCATGGTCGCGAACCCGTCCGGCGCGGCGAGGGCGCGCTCGTCCAGCTTTCGCATCGCGTCGCGCTGCGCGCCGGCGTCGTCGCTCCACTTCCCCGTCCAGACGCGAATCAGCCCGTCGCGCTCCACCACGGGCGCGGCGTCCACGAAGACGTCCGGGAGCAGCTTCTTGATGGAGGGCATCTTCACGCACTCGCCCCCGGTGGTGTACTCCCAGCCGTGGTACGGGCACTGCACTTTCCCGTCCACGAGCTTCCCCAGCGAGATGGGGCACGCGCGGTGCGCGCACTCATCCTTCACGCAGCCCGCGCGCCCGTTTTCGTCCCGGAACGCCACCCACGGCACGTTGAACAGGTCGAAGGGAATCATGGTACCCTCGCCGAGGTCCGCCGCGAACGCCACCGGGAACCACTGCTCGCGCTCGGCGCGCGAGCCCATCAGGTAGTCCTCGTCCAGCTGCGACGGGGGCATCGCGGGGATCGACGCCAAATCCGCCGACGCCGCGGACGCCGGGGAGGACCGCGTGGCGGTGGAGGACGACGCCGTGGACGGCTCGCCGACCGAAGCCGGGGACGGCTCATCCAGCGCGCCGCCGTCCGCGGAGACGAACGCGACGTGACGGGCGAGACGCGACGTTCGCGAACCGGGGGTCGCGGGGCCTGCCGATGCCATCGTCCTCCGAGACGAGCACGTCGGGGTGCCGCTCGCGCCGCGCCCATTGGCGGGGGGAACGCGAGCGCGCCCGCTCGCGACGGCCGCGCAGGCCGACGCGCACGCTGACGTAGCCATCTCGATCGCGATCGAGGGCTCTCCCACGAATCCGAGGCGTCACGCGCCAAGGGAATGCCCGGTGTTGAGCGCTGCTGGAACGCAAACTGACTGCTTCAACCCACCCCACCATCTCTGATTCTCTCGCGTTGATTGGCTGAGCGTCTTCCCGGAAAAGCTTTCGGAAAGTGTGTATGAGAAAGCAGTCGCACAAAAATAATCGAAATGTCCAGCACAGCAGACCGAGATTTCACAAAAATCGGCAGATCCAGATTGTTGGTTTTCCTTTTGCTTTCGTTTGCCGCTCGGCACCGATTTTCCTCAGAGTCCGCCGCCTCGCGGGGTCTCGGTCTCGAGCGTCGAGGCCGGGGGGCGCGATGGTGCGTCGCGACGAACGGAGGCGTCCACGCGGGGACGAAGGCGCGACGTCCAGTTCAGGCTGGGAAGCCATGAGACCTCTAAACGCGAGTGACAGGGTCGAGGACGCGCAAGTCGAGGATGCGTTGGACGCGCCCCTGCGTCGCGGCGTGGAGTTGGCGCGCCTCGCCCTCGTGGCAAGCCTCGGTGGCTTCGCCAGGGGGTACGACGCGGTCGTCGCCGCGACCGCGGTCGCGCAGGCGCGTGACGAGTTCTCCGCCGGGCGGTGGCTCGATTACACCGCGCCGGGCGTCGCCGCGTTGGGCGCGCTCGCCGGAGCGGCGTTCGGAGGCGTCGCCAGCGACGCCTTCGGCCGCAAACGCGTCGCGTTCGTGTGCGACGCGCTGTTCGTCGCGGGCGCGTGCCTCGCACTCAGCGCGCCGGGCGCGCTCACGCTCGCGCTCGCGCGGCTGGTCGCGGGGCTCGCCTCGGGCGCGAGCGCCGCGAACGCGCCGGCGTTCCTCCTCGAGCTCGCGCCGAGAAACATCCGCGGCGGCGTCGTCGCCGCCGACGCCGCGGCGGCGGCGGCGGGCGCGTTGGCGGCGCGAATCCTCGCACCGCGCGACGCGGACGACGGCAGCCTGTGGCGCGTTTCGCTCGGCGCCACCGCGATCCCCGCGGCGGTCCAGGCCGCGGGCATGTTC
>Ga0181564_10004991_pt1 | contig 11125 bp, 6 predicted proteins | sample 011ome_24_FD_134512 | JGI IMG/M metagenome (GOLD analysis project Ga0181564, IMG submission 134512) | Coastal salt marsh microbial communities from the Groves Creek Marsh, Skidaway Island, Georgia - 011513CT metaG (megahit assembly) | ecosystem: Environmental > Aquatic > Marine > Intertidal zone... | reverse complement strand
AGATTGCGTAGCGATCAATCAAGGCTGCGATGCCATCCGCACGCTCGATCGGATCAAGATCCTCTCGCTGCAGATTCTCGATCATCGCCCATTCGGCTGCGGTTCGATCATCCACCTCTCGGACGATGGCCGGAATCTCCGTCCGGCCCAAAGACTGGAACGCTCGCCAGCGTCGCTCGCCAGCGACCAGCTCGTAGCCATCCGAAGCCTGGCGAACGACGATCGGCTGCATCAGCCCAGCCTTCTCGATGGATCGGGCCAGGCTCAGAATCGCCTCCTCATCAAACCGCTGGCGAGGCTGGGACTTGTTTGGAACGATATCGGCGACCGGGATCGTGGCCGGGACCACACCGCCGGCTTTGGAATGCCCACCGGCTTCCAAGGCCCCATCCGGCTCCATCGCCGGCTTGTCGATCGAAACAGGCGTACCGATCAAACTTCCAAGGCCTCGACCAAGACGACGTCCCACCGCTTTTTTCTCTGTAGCCATGACTGCCTCCATGCAAGACGAATGACCGACGCAGCATATCGCCCCAACCTGAATTCGTCAGACAGCACAACAGCGCGACACCTGTTCCACGTGGAACACCCGGATGGAGAGCGTGGGGGGACGACGAAACGAAGCCTGATGTTCCACGTGGAACATACGTCCTATAATCTAAATGGCGATACACGATCACGTCTTTTAGCGTTTTTTCGGTTATTTTTCGATGTATTTCGGTGATTTTCGCCGCTTTTCTGCCTGTCACGAGATTCGCTCCGCCTTCTGCCGCCTCCCGATCCCCTGTTCCACCATCTCCATTCACGCCTCGTCCAGGAAACGCCCATGTCTCGCTCCATTCATTCCGTGATGCCATCGTCCCTGGCCCTTGCGACCGCACTGCTCCTCTTCATCCTGATTGGTGGCTGTCGTTCAACGCCATCGGGGATTCCCGCGGATGCCGTCGTCGCTGGGGCCGCGGAGAACGGAAGCACCATTCGTCTCCGCAGCGGACAGATGCTCGTCATCGAACTCCAATCGAACCCTTCGACCGGATACGTCTGGCAACTCGTCCGCGAACCCAACGCCCAGTATCTCCTCGTGGACGGCACGAAGACACGGCAATCGGATGCGGAACGCGCCAACGAATCACAGATCGAAACGCAGTACATTCGCTTCGTGGCACAGGAAGCGGGGGAGACCGAGCTGGAGCTGAACTACGTCATTCCCGCCGCCGGACCGGGCCCGGATACCCGCCGCTACACGCTGGAACTCGTGATCGAGTGATCGAGTGATCGATGCGGTCCCCGCGTCAGCGCGAGGATTGCTCGGCGCGTGATCTGCTATCGTCTTCGCGTCATGCTTGAGGAAGACGGTGAGAATCCGTCACGCACGCGGCACCGTGTGTTCATCGGATGTCCCCCATGGGCCTTCGATCGAACGAGTCGGGTCGTCAAGCACGGCATTCCTTCGGGCCCGCGCGATACGGGCGACCGACCATCATTGGCGTGATGCCGTATCACCCGATCGAGTCGACCGTTCATCGCACGTGGGGGTCGAACACGCTGCTGCGTGATCGCCCGCGATCCGCCCCGCGAACCGGCGCGAATCCGGTTGGAGTGCATGCATGTCCGTTCTTCGTGAACCAACCTTCATCATCCGATCCGTCATCACCACCGCGATGCTCCTGCCCGTCTCTTCGATCCATGCCGATCTCGCGGGCCGATGGGATGTGGGCGCCGGAAGTTCGACGGCGATGATCCAATTCGACTTCCTCTCGGGCAACAGCTACGTGGTCGATCTCTTCTTCGAAGGATCGATGAGCGGCCAGGAAGCGCTCGAATTGATCGCCGCCGACTCGACCGACGCCGGCTTCGCGTTCGACTACGACGTCATCAGCTACTCCTTCGGCGATTTCCTGGTCGAGATCGAGCTCGACTCCGACGCCGACTACGGGGATGGAAGCACCCCGCCGTACGTCGACTACTGGCACTACTGGACCAGTGACGCGAATGGCGGCTGGGAGGAATCCATGATCGGTTTCGGCGACCGCATCCTCACCGACGGTGCCGCCGATGCGTGGGTCTTCGGAACCGCCGACGCACCGGCGACGATTCCCGCGCCGGCGACGCTTGCGATTCTTCTTCCCGCGCTCGCCGGACGACGCCGGCGACGCACCGACTGATCGCCATGCCTCGACCGACCGCCTCGGCGTGCCTCACCTCGTGAAGCACGCCGAGGTTTCGCATGGGATCCCGATGCGCGATCATCCCTCGGTACGATTGAATCCAAGCGTTCCGACCAGACCTTGCTTCGAAGGATCCACTTGAAGAACTCCCGCGTCGGTTTCCTCGCGTTGCACGGCATGCTGTCCATCATGCTCGTGGCCGGCTGCGCCGGTCACGGACCGAAGGTCGATCGATATCGGCCGCCGACCGCCATGACGGCGAACGACGTGATCGCCCAGTGGAGTCGCGACGCCTGGGTCACGGCCCGCTCCGAAGGCATCGACGCCACGATCGCGATCCTGAGCGACCCGCCCGTCCCGGACTACGAGCTCTCTCGTGCGCTGGATCGGTATCTCGAACTCGATGACGCCGCGATGGCCGAAAGAACCAACGACGCCGAACGACTCCTCCGCGCGATCGACGATCTCGAACTCGACGACGAGACCGCCCGGGCCATCTTCGAACTCGCGGACCTTCGCGCCGCCGGACTCCCACCCGACCTGGATCCCCGAGTGCTTCGCATCATCGAAGCGGCGATCGACGAGTGGATCGCGGCGGCGGAACAGGCCGAGACCGACGGCCGATTCCTCGACGCCGACGCCGCGTGGGGCGCGGTCGGCAGCATCGCGATCGGATCCGATCGGCCACTCGTCATGATCGACGCTCGTCGGCGACAGCGGCGACTGGACGGGCTTCGCGGCTCGGATCCCTCGCTCGGCCCGCGCGACGCCTTCGAGATCCAGCGGCCCACGGTCGACGACGCCATTCGGGCGCTTCGGGTCGTCCTGAAGTATCACGTCGATCAACCAACCTGGCGGCTCCTGGTCGAGGCGGGATTCGCGCAGATCGCGGAGGCGATTCCCACGACGGCCGACGGGGAGAACCGCGCCGCGAGATTGCGTCGTTTCGACGACGCGAAGGCCCGCTTCGACATGGAGACGTCGGCCGTCGCCGATCGAAGCGACCGTCTTCCGTCGTCGGTGCGGCGCCGACTCGCCGAAGCACTCGAGTCGATCGCGTCGGCCGGACCCGCCGGATTCGAGGCGTCCGTGGTCGCTCGACTCTTTCTCGACGGCGTCGTCGCCGCCACCGATCTCAGGACCAACGCCTACTTCGGGTCGCGTGCCGTTCAATTGCGACGTCAACTCGATGCATCCTTCGTCGGAATCGGCGCGGAGATCTACCAGACCCCCGAGGGCTTCCTCCTTCAAACCATGCCGGGCAGCCCGTCGGCCCGAGCCGGACTCCGCGACGGGGATCGACTCGTCACCGTCGACGGACGGCGCGTCGACGACCTCACCAGCCAGGACGTCGTGGATCTCATCACGGGCGAAGCGGGCACGTCGGTTCTGCTCACGCTGGAACGATCCGACACGGCCGATCCCATCGATCTCGAGATCATCCGTGGCGAGGTCGACCGGGAGTCGGTGCTCGGGTGGAGACAGATCGGCGTCGACGAGGCAGGACGGCCCGAGTGGGAGTGGTTGGTCGATCCGACCGCGGGAATCGTGTTCATCTCGATTCGCGAGTTCCGCGAAGACGTGGTTCGGATCTTCCGGACGGCGCTTCGTGAGGCGTCGGACGCCCTCGGCCCGGATCGATCGGTGTCAGGGCTCGTGATCGACCTTCGCAACGATCCGGGTGGACTGCGGTGGGTCGCCGAGGACATCATCGATCTCTTTCTTCCCTCCGGGATCCTCTTCTCCGCGGAAGGGCGAAACGATCGGGTGCGGTCGCAGTCCGCGAACTCATTCGTCACGCGGCTGGAGTCGCTGCCGACCGTGGTGCTCGTCAACGACGCGTCGGCGAGCGCTTCCGAGATCGTCGCCGGCACCCTGCAGGCGGACGCCGATGCGGTGGTGGTGGGGGAGCGGACCTATGGAAAGGGAAGCGTGCAGACCGTTCGTCCGCTGATGAACGAGGGCTGGGCACTGGTGACCGAATCATGGTTCACCATCCCGGATGGTCACGGTGGTCGGCGTCTGATCGATCGTTCCCGCGCCGGATCGAAGTGGGGGATCGAACCCGATCTCGAAGTCGGCGCCAGTCTCGAAGAGACCCGATCCATCATGACCGAGCGCGGCCGTTGGTACTCGGGGATCGGACTCGACGTGCCACCGGACATCGACGCCCCGGATTTCCCCGACCTGGAAGACCGACTCGCCGCGACGACGGACCGGGAACTGCTGCTCGCCATCGCGTTGCTGCGAGCACGCCTGCTGCCGACCCTGCCCGCGGCCGCGACGCCGGCTCAGTGACCCTTGCCCGCCGCCGAGTCGTCCAGGGTCGAGAGATAGGCGACCAGATCCCGGATCTCCCTTGGCGAAAGAACAGGCCGCATGTTCGGCATGGCGCTCGCTCCGCCGTACCCCTCGACGAGCACCGCCTGCGGATCGACGATCGATTGGAGAATCGACGCCCGATCGCTGCGGAGTGCGAGCCCGTCGAGCGATGGTCCCGCGTCCCCGCCTCGCCCGTCGATGACATGGCACCGGAGGCAGGATGCGCCCGCGTGATACCGGGCGATGAACGCCCCTGCGACGGGGTCTCCGCCTTCGACGGCGATGGACCACGGTTCGGAATCCTCTTCGGCCCTTCGGTCCCACGCCCGAGCCATCGCCGAGACTTCGGGATCCTTCGAGGCCGTCGCGGCCTCGTGGACTTCGACGGCCACGGGTGAGACGAGACCATCCGTTGCGAACGTCTCTTCCGCGAGCGACCGGATCCGCGCCGCCGCCCGATCGTCCTCGATGCGGGCAAGCGTCGTGATCGCCCGCTGTCGCTCGATGACGGTGCCCGCTCCAGCCGCCTCGAGAAGTGCATCGATCCCCGCCGATTCATCGCGTTCGAAGAGCTGGTTTCGCGCTTCGGCACGGAGCCCCGGAACATCGCTCTTCAAAGCGGCGATGATCGCCGCATCGATGCGGTCATCGTTCGACCGGACGAACTGACGGAGGCAGGCGATCCGATCGGCGGGAGCCTCGTCGGCGTTCAGAACCGTCTCGTACAGCGCGGTCGGATCGAGCGCGACACCGACCCGACCCGCGAGCGAGCGAGCGGCCGCACGGATCTCCGGACGTTCATCCTCGGCGAGCATGGGAAGGAACCGACCGTAGGCGGGCCGAAGCGTCGACAGCGACCGAGAGGCATCCTCGACCGGTCGCCACCATCCAAGCACCCGATCCCGAGGTCCCGGTTCATCGAAGGTCTCGAGCGCCGCCATCGCCTCACGCCGGACGACGTTCGGAAGTCGCGGGTTCGATGCGATTCCCGCGATCGCCTCGAGATGCTCGACCCTCCCGAGCCGGAGATTCGCATCGACGACCCGACGAAGCAACGGCGTCGCGGATCGAGGAAGGTCGGAGACCACGCCACCGATGGGCCCCTCGAACATCCCATCCGGACGGGTCCAACCGACCGAGACGTGGTTGCCGCCGCCGCCCTGCGCATGCCGCACCTCCACCAGAACGGTCTGTCCCGCTTCCAGGTGGATCGGTCCACTCTGCTGGCCGGGCTTCCGACCCCAGGCGTTCGGCCCGGTCCAGCCGTCGACCCGGGCGATCACCTCCAACGACGCGGGATCACCATCCGCCGCGAATCGCAGGATCGACGAATCGTCACTCGTGATCGCGAACCGGTACTCACCCGTCTCGGGGATCCGGATTCTCGACTCGAGTCGGGTCAGGTAGTTCGTGCCGCCTTCGTCCACACCCTGGAGCACCCGGACTCGGTCGACCGAATCCGCGGCGCGCTCGAAGTCGGCGAGGGTCGCGAGGTCCTTCCCGTCAGGATTGGAATCGCATCGACGGATCTCGCGGATCGCCTCGAGCTCGGTCCGATCGGTTCCGGCCCCGGTTTCCGAGTACGTCGCGGCGAGAGACGCGAGGGCCGGCATCGCTTCCGGAACGGGGAGGTCGTGGATCGCCCGCGCTGCTTCGGTCCGGATCGTCGGATCATCGTCGAAGAGCAGTCGTTCGAGATTCGGATCAGCCCAGCGACGCATCACGAGCGTTGCGGCGCGCCGAAGCGACGGCGCCGGACTCGCGATCAACTCCTCGACCGCCGAGCGCGCCTGGAGTCGCGCCAGTGCGACCACCCCCGCGTGCCGCAGCCATCGGTCGCGATCATCGTTCTCGGCCAGCATGGCGATGAGGTACGGCGCGACCTCCTCGTCACCGATCGTCCCGAGCGACATCGCGGCGTGGTAGCGGACCCGGGAGGACGGATCGACGAGTGCTTCCACCAGGGCATCCTTCGCGGCCGGGTGGGGGGGATCGCCGAGGGTCTTCGCCGCCTGGGCGCGAACCTCCGGATCCGGATCCCGAAGCAGCGGGATGAGCGGGTCCATCGCGGCCCCGATCCGTCGATTCCGCGCCGCTTCGATTCTCGCCACTTGTCCGAGTCCCCAGATCGCATGCAACCTCGGCAGGGTGCGACGTTCGTACCGGGCGACGTCCTCGAACGCGGCGACCGCACGCCGCTCCGCGAGTTCCTGCTGGGCCATCCGGCGAATGCGCTGGTCGTCGCTTCCGAGAAGTTCCGCGAGTTCGAACATGCCGCGATCACCGACGCCCTCGATCGCGATGTCGCGGGCTTCCGCGATCCGCGGATCGGTCAGGCTTTCAGGATCTGAAATCGCATGCAAGGAACCGCGTTTCGTCGCGCTCCAACCACCGCCCCATTCCGAAACCAGAAGGCGACCGTTCCAATCGAAGGCGACGTCGGTGTTCAGCATCCCCTTCGCGAAGATCCGCGGATTTTCGAGGCGATATCCCGCCCCTTCGGGGATCGGGCGGAAGGTCCACACCTTGCTGTTGGGGCGGGAGCCGGTGAAATCACACATGAAGAAATGATCCGCGTACTCGTCCGGGAGTCCGAGTCCCGGGTAGTGCGCGAGGCCGGAGGGGCCGGCCCCCACGTGCGCGATCGGCGGCAGCGTCCAGTCCGGTCTGAACGACGCGTTCTCTTCGGTCACCACCTCCCAGATCCGCTCCTGCTCCCAGGGGCCTCGGAGGTTGTCGCCGTCGAGCGACTGATAGTCCATCGTCCATCCCGTCTCGCCCGCCTCCGCGACGAAGACGATCCTCGCCCGGTCGCCGGAATCCGAGGTGTTGTCACCCGTGAAGAGATCTCCCACGTCGTTGAATGCGATCTCCTGTGGATTGCGAAGCCCGGTCGCGAAGACCTCCAGATTCGAGCCGTCACGTTCGCATCGGAAGACCGCGCCCGATCGCGGGTCGGCGAGAACCCGACCATCCGCGGTCTCGAGGTGATAGCCGCGATCGCCGATCGACCAGTAGATCCGTCCGTCCGGTCCGAATGCCAGGCCGTGCAGGTCGTGGCCGTACAGCGCAAAGCGGACTCCGAACCCGGATTGAATCGCTTCCTTCTTCTCGGCGACGCCGTCGTCGTCCTCGTCCACCAGACGCCAGAGGTGGGGGATGTTCGTGTACCAGACCTCGTCGCCGACCGTCATCACGCCGGCGCCGATTCCGTCGGCGACGTCGTTGAACGGGCCCGCGAACACCGTCGAGGTGTCGTAGACGCCGTCGCCATCGGTGTCGATCGAACGACGGACGCGGTCCTCCTTCTCGCGGTAGAACGCCATTCCGTTCGCCCGCTTGTCCTTCCACTTCTCGAGATAGGCGACACGATCCGCGACGGTGATCGCCTGCAGATCGTCCTCGAGCTGCCAGGGGCTGGACCGGTTGTCCATCGTGCCGTGATTGGTTCGCTCGGTCTCCGCGATGAGGAGCCTGCCGTCCGGATCGATCCAGAAGGCGACGGGGTCCTGGATCTGCGGCTCGGTGGCGATCAGCTCGACCTCGAACCCCTCGGGCACCACGGCCTTCGAAGCCTCGGGGGCCGTGTCCTCCTCGATCGACGCGATCGCGAATGCGACGGGGCCCGCGAGCAGGACTGGAAGCACGAATCTCGTCATGACGACTCCGGGGTGTTGCCGCGGGGTGAAGGAACGTCCGAGGATATCCCAGTCGACGTCGAATCGGCCGTGAAAGCGGGGACGGGATGTGAATCGACCTCACGCCGGTGGGATGCTCGCCATGGATCGAATGTCGGACCGCCTCGGCGATCCTTCGATCGCGGCGTCGAATGCCGCTCGTCGCCATGTCGGATCCGGCCGATACACGGGTTCTTTGTCGGAGGTCGATCGAAGGTGCTCGAGCAACGCCTCCGGCGTCTCGTCACCGGGCCATGGAAGCTCGAGCATCCCCCGAGCCTCCTCGAGCCGACCCCGCACCGCGAGATTGACCGCCAGATCGAGAAGCTGTCCGAGCATCGGCGTTCCCGCCTCCGACCAGGCACGTCTCGCCTCCTCGAGAATCACCGCCGGAGGCGCCCGGTCGAGCCGGGCCGGCATCGGCTGATCCCGGGTCGCGATGCGATCCACGTTCCACGACAGATCCTGGTCGGGGACCAGCACGAAGGTCGCGGTCTCGGTGGTGGGAAGCCCCCAGTGCCCCGGCACGATGGGGTCCAGCTCCACGAACCGACGATCCCGGCCATTCTCCAGTTCGATGAACCAACCGGCGGGAAGGATCCGCCTGGTGTCGATCCGACGAACCCCCGAGCGCGTCGCGAGCGAAAGCACCCGCACCCGCCACCCATCCTCGTCGATGCTCCCGTTCGTCTCGAGGACGAGGTCGGGCGTACCGTCGCGATCCACGTCGTCCCCGAGGCCGATTCGGCGTCCGGTCGCAGGATCCTCGGTTCCGAAGCGAACGAACCAGCCGGACCAGTCGTATCGCACGCCGGAAGCATCCCGGATCCTGACCCGTCGATCGATGCCGGTGACCCGAAGGTCGTTCGACCGCTCGATCGTCGCGATCCAGCCGCCCGGAAGATCGATGCGATCTTCAAGGACCCACGCCGGCCCGAAGAGCGATTGGAAGGAGCGATCCGCATCATCCTGGATCGAGAGCACCGAGGTCGTCGCCACGATGAAGAGTCCCGACAGGAGGATTCCCCATCGCCGAATCGGAAGGTGGAAGTCCTTCTCTTTCGGTGAGGAGAAACCGCAGTCCGGACACGTCCGGGTCTCCTGATGGGAGAGATCGGCGCGACACGCCGGGCACCACCGCATCTCCCCGGTGCGATGCCCTCGCCAACCCAGCCAGATGATCACCAGCCCGGAGCATGCGATTCCAAGATGGATGTAGTCGGCGATCTCTTCGAACATGTGAAACGGTCATCCGAGCACGTGGTTCGGTGGTCGCGGACCGAAGACTCCACGAGCGTTGAGGGATGCTAGCGGAGCCGACGATCCCGTGGCACGCCTCGCCGACTCCAGTGGGGGGGACCGAGGTCGTGTGACCGAATGGCGAGAAAGTCCCTCTCTGGAAGCTGCGAGGAGAGGCCCCGACCCCGCCACTTGATCTTTTATGTGTTGCAACATATAATATTCGCGGGTCCGTCGACCAGCCGATTCCCGCGGCGGTCAGGGCCCCATTCGAAGCGGTGTTCGTACGGAGCCGCAACCGGACGATCGCGTCTCGGTTCAGGAACATCGCTAACGTGCTCTTCCCCGGCTCACGATGAACCGGCGATCGCGAGCCTCGACCCCAGCCCCCTTCGGAGTGATTCTCACCATGGCCTTCCGCTTCTGCCCCCTCTGTATCGTCGCCGGCGGCACCCTCCTCGCCGGCCTCGTCGCCACGCCGATGCTCTGTTGCGACGAAGAGACGTCCCCGACGACGGTCACCTCGGTCGACGACGTCGCGCCCGGCGCGAAGGCGTCGATGGAACCGCTTCCCGACATGCCCGCGGGCGACTACGACATCGACCCCGTGCATTCGACCGTGCTCTTCCGCGTCCAGCACCTCGGCGCCGGGCAGTTCTGGGGCCGCTTCAACGACGTCACCGGAACCATCACCTTCACGCCCGAGAAGGAGGAGCACTTCGCCTTCGACGTGAACGTCGATCTCGAAAGCGTGGACAGCGGCAACGACAAGCTCGACGGCCACCTCAAGAGTCCGGACTTCTTCAACGCGAAGGAGTTCAAGAACATGACCTTCAAGAGCACGGAGGTCGAGCGACTCGGACAGACCGTCTGGGACGTGAGCGGCGACCTCACCATGAATGGCATCACCAAGCCGGTCGTCGCCGTGATCCGCTTCACCGGCACCGCGGACATGCGGGGACGCCGTTGCGGCCTCGAAGCCGAGTTCGACATCAAGCGAAGCGATTTCAACCAGACCTGGGGCGTCGAGAACGGCGCGCTCGGTGACAAGGTCCGGATCATCGTCGGCATGGAAGCGATCAAGGCGCCCGACGCCTGATCCTCGATCACGACTCGATGAAGAAGCCTCCGTCGCATCGCCGTGACGGAGGCTTTTTCAAAATGAAGACGGTCTCGTCCGACTTGTGATGCGGGTCACGATCGAGTCAACTCCTCCGATGCTCGAACTCTTCTGGTCGGAATTTCTCGGTACCGCGGTGCTCGTCCTCCTTGGAAACGCCGTGGTCGCGAGCGTCGTCCTCAAGGGGTCGAAGGGAGAGGGCGCCGGCTGGCTCGCGATCGCGACCGGCTGGGCGTTCGCACTCTTCGTGGCGATCTGGGTCGCCGCCAAGAGCAACGCCCACCTCAATCCCGCCGTCTCGATCGGACTCGCGGTGATCGGGGAATTCGAGGCCTCGCGGGTCCCGCTCTACATCGCCGCCCAGTTCCTCGGCGCCGCCGCAGGTCAGTTCCTGGTGGTTCTTCACTTCTGGCCCCATTGGAAGGGGACGCTGGACGGCGACACCAAGCGAGCATGCTTCTGCACCGCGCCCGCGATCCGCGCCCCGATCTGGAACGCGGTCGGCGAAGCCATCGCCACCATGGTGCTGGTCTTCGGCGTGCTTTCCCTCGGCACTTCGCCATGGGAACGCGACATCGGCCAGATCACCGACGAATGGT